>Ga0164318_10005206_pt1 | contig 12563 bp, 9 predicted proteins | sample GuaBasSedimGuay9_FD_113734 | JGI IMG/M metagenome (GOLD analysis project Ga0164318, IMG submission 113734) | Subseafloor sediment microbial communities from Guaymas Basin, Gulf of California, Mexico - Guay9, Core 4571-4, 0-3 cm | ecosystem: Environmental > Aquatic > Marine > Hydrothermal vents >... | reverse complement strand
CAAGCGTATCACTGGCCCGGCAATGTACGCGAACTGAAACATGCCATAACACATGCCATTATCCATAGTCGTCAACCCATTATCCGGCCTGACGTACTCCCACCTAAAATCCTAGAATCAATTAATCACAAATCCAAAACGGAGCCACCACCAGATGAAACAATTGAATTTGAAGGAGACGAACGAACTCGGCTGCTTAAAGCCCTAGAAAAAGCGAATGGAAACCGTCGTCGTGCCGCAGAACTCTTAGGAATTGGCCGATCTACTTTTTATCGACACTTGGAGGCGTGTGGCATTTCTCCCAGCAAATCAGAAACCCGTCAAAAATAAATCTCCCTAATCCCAACCTTCCCTTTTGGCTCGAACCGAAGTCTCCCCCAGATGCCGAAAAATGGAAGTCCATACTTCTGTAAAGGAATTTGTTAGATCAATTCCCTAATTTAAGTTAAGTGTCCCACTGTCCCACTGGGACAGTGGGACACAATGGGACACTCAAAAGTGTCCCATCGTAGGCAATTTTAGTCCATATGATAAGAGCCTATTTTTATTAACTGATTGAATATAAAAAAGATAATAATAAAATACCCCAATTTGGTATAACCATTGCTTTAATATAGAGCGAAAACAGGCCATAAGTCATTAACTGCTCATTATAAAAAAGCAATAGTGATAATGAATAAAGGGATTTTCAAATTTGGAAAGGCCTACTATTAAATAGAGTGTGTTTTAAATGAGTTGTGGCATTTTTTCTTTTTGAAAAAGGGTTAGGGGATTTTCGTTATATTATTAAATTATTTAGGGCTACTATAAGCAATCAATAGAAGATTTCTATTCCAATGTTTAAATGGCAATTAATATTTACTTTCCTATTTTTGATAGGAATGAGTGGGTGTACAGAATCAGGGCCTACTATAGCGTTTCCCGATTGAATGAAGTACAAATTTTTCGTTCTAAATTTATTTCGCTTTGGGCCCAATTGGAGTGCAAAATTTATTTTATTTCTGACTTATTTTTGTTCCAAATGATTTATTTGCTTTCAGCCCGATTTTCGTTCCAAATTTATTTTGCTTTCGGCCCGATTGATAATGAATCTTTTTGTGGAATACGCCCTTTGCATAGCTACTTGACACAGGTGTACTTTATTCAATCGGGAAACGCTATATACCAATTGAGAAATTAGAAATAACCGATGAAATGAGTGACGCAAACTTTTACACTGATTTACTTGAAACTGATGACCATGGTGCTCATGTAGATGATAACCGGCTGATTTAGCTTCCAAATATCTAAAGGAGAAACGAGACCTGAATTAAAGTAATAGCGGTTTTTAGAAAGCCATATCAAACTAAAACTTATCAGATTAGTTATTAAAAATAGGCCAGCTAATCCCAGTCACACTGTTTTTAAATTATTGAAAAATATAATTTTTTTACGAAAAACTTTACGAAAGCATATCATAAGTATTTGAATTGAAAGTAAAATATTTTTATATAAAAATAGTTAGTGAATGCTTTAGTAAAGTAACAAAAATATTATTTTTATTTTATAATCAAATAGTGATATTAAATTATACAGGGATTAGCTGAAAATAGGCTGATAAAAATCAGTAAACACGAGCCATTTTGGGTACCATCAGAAATGACTTTTTCTTTTAATCTTAAAAATGTAGGTAACACAATGTATTTAATACATAAATACCATACTTGCCGGGTACTACCGACCAGTAACCAACAAGGTGATAACCATGCATTCTAAAATTTACAAAATGACCTTAGCGACAGCGATTGGTTTGGCCATTACAACGACTAGCCCTGCTGCTGTCTATAGCTACGATAAACTTCATCGTCTTACTAGAGTAACCTACGATTCTGGTTATAACCTGCGTTATAACTATGATGCAGCTGGTAATCTCTTGAATATGATCGCCAGTCATTTTTCTCAGGTTTATCGCATTATCATAGGAACCAATCACAACGAAGTGCTTATTCGTTCTCCCGAAGGTCTCCTTGAATACCAATTCCCTATCAATGGCAACAGCATTGCGCTTGCCGCTATCGACTCAGATGCCGATAACACTTCAGAGATCGTGGTTGCTAGGGATAACACGGTGACATTGCATGAACTCAATGGAACGGAAATAACAACTTTTCCGGTCACGGAACAAAATGCCACTTTAACCGTTGGTGATGCGAATCAAGATGGCAAACCAGATTTGGCCCTCGCATCCCAAGTCTTTCCCAGTATGAATGCCTCGGTGTACACCATTGAAGGGGATACCCTAAACCCGATACCACTTTTCAATGCTAACACGCTCTTTAGTTTGGCCGCCGGTGATGTTGATAATGATGGCCATGATGATATCATAGCCGGTTCATTAGAAGCTAACGAAGTGAGTGTCAATGGTGTTTTCACTTTTACGGTTTTTGATTCAGCTTCTCAAACTCGTCATCAGCCTCGTAAAGGATCGGGCAAACCAAACCAAGAGAATAAGGAGGATAAGAAAGTAACAGTGTGCCATAATCCGCCCGGCAATCAGGAGGCAGCCCACACCATTACCATTTCAGAAAATGCACTCAAGGCCCATTTGAATCACGGTGATACTTTGGGAAACTGTTCTTCAGTCTATGGCGTAAATGTTGCGGTCAGTGATCTTGACGGTGATGGTCAGGCAGAAATCATTGCGGCTATGGCCAAGAAAGGGAGCCGTATAGAAATTTACACGGGCGATGGCACTTTCATTAATGGGTTTAATGCATTTACCAACCAAAATGGCCTGATTGTTACGGCCGGTAACGTGATGGGTAGCCCACTCCCTGAAATTGTCGTTAGTGAAGCCAATGGTACCGAAATTCGCATTTTTGACCATAATGGCCAACTGCTCACTCATTTTCCAGGCACTGAGACAAGCGGCGTTGTCAGTTTAGCGGTAGGGCAAGAAATTGTTGAAATACCCGTTGAGCAATAATGGGTTATGATAACAAGTGGAATGATTTCCCAAGCTTAATTTGTCAAAACTACCCATGAGGTAGACCATCCCAATGGAGGAAAATTTGATATGTTCGTAAGACCCCCAACTTCTCAATCACCTAGTGTCATTTCATCAGGCATTAAAATGCTACGCCTGATCATCTCACTGGTGTTTTTAATGACCACTACCTCAGCTTCTGCTGTAAGTGATGGTATTGAAATCCAAATGGTTTGGCAGAGCTACTATGCCGATCTGGATTTGTACATGAGCAATTCCAACGGGGCAACCTGTTACTATGGAAACCCAACGACATCATGGGGCTGTGTCTATAATTATGACAATTATGGCGGCCGCGAGAGTACTGATCCTTTTCCTTATGCGGAACAAATCACCGTGGATTTAAATAGCCTACGCCAAAATAATCCCTGTACCTACGCCATTTGGGCAGAGTATTATAGTGGGCACTCTGAACCTCCCCATCCAACCAATGTCCCGGCTTCCTTAGACCTCTATTTCTTTGGTGAGTTGGCTGAAACTTTCCCAATCACGCTCAGTGGGCGCGGCGATCAAGAAACCATTTGGGAAGGATGCGTTGGCGAATTGGAATTATTGGTCATTATCTATGACGAAGACGAAGCGCAAAATAATAGTTGCCCTGACTCAGAAGGACAAGCCGGTGATCCCATTAATCTCGCCGGTGGCGCACAGACCCTGGCACATGATTTCTTGACGGTTCAAGGCGTATTACCCATTTCCTTTGGTTTGCAATATAACTCCCGGCTCCTGAAGAAAAGAGCCACCGGACGCGGTTGGGAAGACCAACGTTTTAGTGCCAGTTTAGAAGAATTGGACAATGGTGATGTCAAAGTCAATTGGAGTACCAATCGTTACAACATATTCACCAGAAATACCGATGGACAATTTGAAAGTCCTCATTCTGCTTGCCAATTCGATACGCTAGTCGAAAATGCCGATGGCAGTTTTACCCTAGAGCGCAAAAACCAACAAGTGGTGTATCAATTCAATGCCAACGGACAACTGATAGCACAAGGCAATCGTTATGGGCAATTTTTAAATGTCTCTTATGACAATGCTGGCCAACTGGCCCAAGTCACCGAACCGGTTTCTGGCGTGTTTCTCAATTATGCCTACAACAGTGAAGGCTTTTTAGAAACCGTCACCGATCCCTTGGGCCATCAAGTGACGTTGGATTATGATGAAAGGGGTAATTTGACCACCATCACGGATGCGGCTGGCCAGACGACCACTTACACTTATACTAACCGGGGCCAAATTTTGACCGGCACCAATGCGGATGGTGTGCAACTGTTCAGCAACACCTTCGATGAAAACCATCGTGTTATTGCCCAAGCTGACAGTCTCAATCAAACCCTCCAATTGGCCTATGATTTTGAGAGCCAACCGGATCAAAGCATTACCACGTTGACAACTCGTTTGGATGAGACTCGTGTCTATACCTTTGATGACAATGATAAATTACTCAATATTACCAATGAGTTAGATCACAGTATCGCCTACACCTACGATGCCAAGGGCCAACGCACCAGTGCCACCGATGCTAATGGCAATACCACGTCTTACGAGTACGATGCCAATGGCAATTTGACTACTATCATTGATGTGGCCCAACATCAAACGCAACTGGTTTATGATGATCAACACAATTTACTCTCGGTCACGAATGCGCTCAATAAGCAAATTCAGTTTGCTTATGATGATCAGCATAACTTAACTCGTTTGACCGATCCGCTCTCCAACGTCACCAGTTACAGTTATAACAGTCAAGGACAAGTGGTTACTCAAACCACCCCACGTCAAGGGGTAACAACGTATGCCTATACTAACGGCTTACCTACCCAGATAACTGATTCGGAAGGTATCATTTATACCTTGGGCTATGATGCGATTGGCCGTTTGACCACCCTGACCGACGTTGACAACAATACCACGACGCTCGCTTACGATGGTAATAACCGCCTGATTTTAGTGACCAATCCGTTGAACCACTCGGTCAGCATGACATACAACAGCCGTGATAACTTGCTGACTTTCACCGATGCCAACGGTTATGTCACTGAGCGCCATTACGATGGCAATGGTAACTTAATCCGCCAAATCAATGCCTTAAACCAAGAAACCCGCTATGAATATGATGCGGAAGAACGCTTAACGCATGTCATTGATGCCAAAGAGCGTATAACCCAATTAGGTTATGATGCCAAGGGCCGTTTGGTCAGTATCACCAACCCATTAGGGCAAACCCAGACTTTGGAATATGACGCGGCCAATAACCTGCTCAAACGCTTTGATGCCTTAGGTCAACTCGTTATGTCGCTCAACTATGATGAGTTGAACAATCCGACTCGCGTGACAGATGCTTTAGCAAATAGCAGCACCTTCGACTACGATGAATTAAATCGGTTAGTCCAAACCACTGATCCGATTGAAGCGGTTACCCAATTCCGCTACAATGATGTTAATCGTTTAGTGGAAAGTGTCGATGCGTTGACTGGTACCTCGGACCAAAGCTTTGATGCAGATGGCAATCGAGACAGCTTAACCGATCCCAATAGCAACGAAACGCAGTTTGATTTTGATTTAAGTGGCCGTTTGGTTCAAGAAACGTTAGCAACTGGCGATCAGGTTAAATACACCTACAACGCCAGAAATTTATTGGCCCAAGCTACGAATGGACGCAATCAACAACGCCAATTGGTGCATGATGCGGCGGGCAGTTTGACGAGTTGGACTGATCCGGATGGCACCGTTTCTTACACTTATGACAACAATGGCAATGTCCTCACGGTTACTGATGCCAATGGCACCATTACCCGTGAATACGATAAGCTCAACCGTGTGACTCAATATACTGATAGCAGAGGCAATGTTTTACAATATGCTTATGATGAAGTTGGCAATTTGGCTACTTTGACTTATCCGGATGACAAGCAAGTCCATTATACATATAATAATGCTGACCAACTCATTACTGTGACTGATTGGGCTAATCGTGAAACTGCTTATGGGTATGATGATAATGGTCGTTTAATCAGCACTTTGCGGGCCAATGGTACTCAGATGACCCGTGTCTATGATGAGGCAGGACAACTCAAACAGCAGAAGGATATCGTGGTTGCGACTGGCGAAATTATCAGTCAATTTGATTTCAGCTACGACGCGGCTGGTGATATCATCCAAGAAATAATCGTGCCAGAACCCACAGTTGAAGTCGCTCCCTTTGAGATGACTTACTTGGCAGCCAACCGGTTAGCCACTTACAACGGCGATGTGGTCCAATTCGATGCTGATGGTAATATGACCAAAGGACCTCTCTCTGGTGAGTTGGTGGATTTTGAGTTTGATTCGCGGAATCGCTTAATTCAAGCTGATTCAACGGTTTATCGCTATGATGCCGAAAACCAACGCATTGGCGTGAACCAAACTCAGTTTGTGGTAAATTCGCAGCCTGCTTTGAGTCAAGTCTTAGTTCGGACTAAAGGCAATGGCGAAGTCACCTATTATGTCTATGGTTTAGGCTTAATTGGAGAGGCAAGTGCTGGGAATTATTTTAGTTATCATTTTGATTATCGGGGTAGTACCGTTGCTTTGTCTGATGCTTCTGGGCAGGTAATTGAGAGGTTCCAGTATTCGCCGTATGGGTCGTTGATGTATGGGGATTCTTCGGCAACACCATTCCTGTTTAATGGTATGTATGGGGTGATGTCAGATGCGAATGGCCTTTATTATATGCGGGCGAGGTTTTATAGTCCGGAAATTAGACGCTTTGTTAATCGGGATGTTCTTATTGGGGGTGTTGTTAGTGGGCAAAGCCTGAATCTGTTTGGATATGCGGGAAATAACCCAATAAATCGTATAGACCCAGAAGGAAAAGTTTGGTGGGTACCTGTAGTTGTAGTACTTTCTTGGACAATGACTGCTATAACTGCTATTGAGGTAGGTGATACATTGTTAGATTGGTATGATGATGGAGCAAGATTACCTCAAACATCTGAAGAAGTAATAGAGTTTACACTATCTACCACTTTGGATATTGCACTAAGCAAATTCAAAATAGCCAAAAGGTGCAGTATTACACCAGATGACTTTTGGGCTCATGCAGAGAAAGTAGCTAAAGTGTTTGATTTTAAAGATTTTCAATTTGCACATGAGGGTCTAAAAAAGAAAAAATTTAATCATTTGTCTAATGAGAAACTTATAGAGAGTTTATTTAGCGATAAAGAACCTCTTTTGGTTGGAAAAGATGGAGTTGTGTGGAAAGGAAATGAAAGACTGGCCATTTTAATTGACCGTGATTATGACATGGAAAAAATAAAAGAACGTTTAACACAGAGAAATCTGTATAAACGATCAGAAGCTGAGGATATTGCCCCTTGGGAAAAGGAGTAAATTAACGGTTACCAAAAAATTGGACAAAGTTAGTTAGACTTTCTTGTACAATTTGTCTAACCAATTTTCATGACTTGAAAATAAAACTAAATAGTCCTACTATAATCAAATACATAAGTCAGGTTAACTTATAACGATAAAGGTTTTCTCGTACCTGGTATTTCGAGATAAAGGTCGGTAAATAGTGCTTCAAATCTTGGTTTGAAGCACTGTTTGACCCAACCAGGACTACCTTCAGGTCGTCAAGTACATGGTGATATCAGACCGTTTTTGCGGGACTGATGTCAGCGGTTGGGACTTAAAACCAGGACTCTAGTTGCAATTTTTCGGAATTCTCAACAGAGAGAGAATGACCTAAAAATGTCCAACTTTGTATAACTTTTTAGGAACAGAAGAAGGATGATGATTGATGAAGATGAACTACAGTATCTGATGTGTATCCAGCGCCATTGTGCAATGGTTCAGATGGATCTAGCAGATCAACTGAAAACTATTGAGGATATCAAGATTCAAAAAAGAATTATAGAAGGAGGTATTGGTAGAATAAGAATTATGAATGATGATATAGCTAAATATATTTTGGCATCATCATGTGGACATGGATGGCCTGGGATTTTTGAAGAACTTGAAGAGACTTTTTCAAAAGTTGTAGGTGAGGATAAGGCTAGATATTGGTTTGAGAGACTCAAGCAAGAATCTAAAGGGGATTTTATTCCCAAAAGAACTTGCTCGAGTAGCCTCAAGATGAGTGATGTACAGTATCTAATGTGTATCCAGCGTCATTGCGCAATGGTTCAGATGGACTTAGCACATCCGTTGAAAACGGTAGAGAATATAACTACTCACATAAAAGTTATAGAAGTAGCGTTAGGTGAAATAAGGATTATAAATGATGATATAGCCAAATATATTTTGGCATCATCATGTGGGCATGGATGGCCTGGGATTTTTGAAGAACTTGAAGAGACTTTTTCAAAAGTTGTAGGTGAGGATAAGGCTAGATATTGGTTCGAGAGACTCAAGGAAGAATCTCAGCGGGATTGTATTCCCAAATGAACCTGGTAGCCAGGTAATTATTGGGGTCAGAGTAACATTAATTCTATATGAATTTTACTCTGACCCCAATTATTCTTGCGATATTTCAAAAAGCCTCAAGACTTTGGTTTTGGGGCTTTTTTTTGTGCTAATATATAAAAAAGTGAAATTTTTTTTGAATATATCTCATCACGAGGAGCATTTTTATGCAAGACTGTCTACTGGAAAATGAAGGGAGTCTGATTTATGATTGATGAAGATGAACTACGATATCTAATGTGTATTCAGCGCCACTGTGCAATGGTTCAGCTGGAGTTTGCATATCAACTGAAAACTGTAGAGAATACCAATACTAAAATACGAGTTATAGAAGAGGCAATTGGTAGAATAAGAATTATGAATGATGATATAGCTAAATATATTTTGGCAACATTAAATGGACGTAGGTGGTCTGAGTCTGGAATTTTTAAGGAACTTGAAGAAACTTTTGCAGAAGTTGTAGGTGAGGATAAGGCTAGATATTGGTTCGAGAGACTCAAGGAAGAATCTCAGGACGGAAAGAGGCTCGCTCGCTTGCGTGAATCTGGTAGGTTGGAGTGAGCTTGCGAAGTCCAACATTTCTCGGGTGAATTGGTGAATTTTGCGTTTGATTCACGCAATCGGTTAATCCAAGCGGATTCCAATTAGGTTATGATGCCAAGGGCCGTTTGGTCAGGGAAATAATTGGGGTCAGAGTAACATTAATTTTATTATTATCAAATCAAGGGGTCAGAGTAAATCAAGGGGTCAGAGTAGTTGATTTTTTCGTTCTCCGGATCGCTTATTTAAAACTGACTGAGAGTGGTTAAAACTCTCACCTGAGCAACAAAAATCAACTACTCTGACCCCTTGATTATTATGTCAGCGGTTGGGACTGCTCAACCAGGAATCTAGTTGCAATTCCTCGGAATTATCAACAGAGAGAGAATAACCTAAAAATGTCCAACTTTGTCTAACTTTTTAGGAACAGAAGAAGGATGATGATTGATAACGATGTGGAAAATTTACGATAATTCTTGACCCATCTATGTTGCGCACCACTATAGTTGTATACTGTTTGTCAAGTTTTTTTTACCTCCTAATTTAAAGAGGATACAAACTTTTGTTGATCGACCTACTTGTTCTTTCCATCTATATTGACTATGTTTGCTTTAAATCACGATATTTTGCAATTCTTTCATGTGTTTAGACTGATATGCAGATAATTACTCAAAACAGCTTAGACTGATATGCAGATAATTACTCAAAACAACCAAGTCATATACGAGATTAAAGATACTTATGGAAACGTCTTGTTTTCGTATGAAAATGAATTTCTGGATTTAAGCGACCTAGATTTGACCGGGGCAAATCTATCGGGTGTGGTTGCGGAAGGCTTCATCTGTATGGATGCTAAATTTGTAAACGCTAATTTGGAAAAAGCCGATTTGTACATGATGATGGCGTGTTACTCCGACTTCACCAACGCGAATCTAGCCAGTTCTGATTTGCGTGGCGCAAACTGTAAGGGAGTGATTTTACAAGGAACTCATCTCAGAAACGCTAACTTGGGTAAAGATAACATGGGTGGTGCTGTTCGTCTCCAAGGCGCAAATCTGGCGAATGCGAATCTTGATGGCGTGATATGGCAAGAAACAGAATATGATGATAATACCATTTTTCCAAATGGGTTTAATCCAAAAGCTTATGATATGATATTTGTAAGAACGTAGGAATAGCGAGCGTAGGGTGCGTCTCATGTCCTATGCCTACGGCTTGGGCTTAATTGGTCAAGAAATCGGTGGTGAGTATACCAGCTACCACTTTGATTTGCGGGGTAGTACGGTTGCTTTAACCAATAACCAAGGGCAAGTCACGGAAAGATTCCAGTATTCGCCTTATGGTTTTCTACTCAGTGGTGATGCCACCAAAACGCCATTTCTGTTCAATGGCCTATACGGTGTAATGACTGATAACAACGGCTTGTACTACATGCGGGCCCGGTTATACAGTCCGGAAATCAGAAGGTTCGTTAATCAGGATGTTCTGCTTGGTTTTGTGGCACAGGGGCAGACGTTGAATCGGTATGCTTACGTGACTGGACGGCCTGTGAGTTTTGTTGACCCGTTCGGGTTAGAATCGGAAAATGTTGAAAAGATCACCCTGGTTATGGCTATTAGTAGCCTATTTGTTCCAGGACCAGGTGAACTTCTGGACCTTGATGTGCTTTTTGGCATTACTCAATCCACCACCGGATGGGATAAATTAGGTGCTGGTAGTAGTCTAGTTTTAAGCATTTTGACACTTGGAATCGCACCTAATTATGGTGGTGTTCTAAGGTGTGCTGATGAAGTTTCAAAAGTTGCCAATAAATTTGACGTTTTCAAATGTGAAGAATGTGCGGAAGCAATCATCAAACTTCTTCAGAAGCATGGTATTAATAATGGTAAGGTGATTGAGTTTCACGCACCCGGAAATGCTAATATTTGGCATGATGGATTGGGACGAAATATTTCAACGAATGGACGACACGTTGCCGTAGAAGTCGATGGAATCATTTATGATAACATTCATAAAAATGGTATTCCGCGTGCGGAATGGGAAGAACAATTTGTTTCCATGTATGGTGGTTTTGAAACATTTGAAGTGGTAGAAAGCCCATTTTCTGAGTGGCTTGAGAAACTTCGTGAATTGAGAAAACTTCTTAACGAGGAGTAGTGGTGGAAATATTTGAGTTATTGGATAAGATAAAGGAACGTCCTAGTCTTTACTTGAGTGGTGATTCAATTAATCACTTGAAGGCTTTCTTAGATGGATACTATTTTTGTAAGCACTCATTTGAGCTTTCAAATTCTCTGCAAGACCAAAATTGGTTGACGTTTCAGCAGTGGATTGAAGAAAGGTATTCAATTAGTACCAGCCAATCATGGGCACAAATTATCTTATTTTTTTCAAATGATGAATGTGAAGCTCTCAAAAATTTTTTTGAGCTTTTAGAAGAATTTATGAGCAATCAATCTCATATCGGATAATACCCGATATCGACTTGCTTACCTTTTCGTCATTTTTAGGGTCCAACGTGTGGGCCCTTTTTTTATTGGCTTAGCGAGCGTAGGGTGCATTCTACGCCCCATTAATAATTGCAAATAATTGGAAATAGCAAGCGTAGGATGGGTAAAAGGTAGGGTAGGGTGGGTTTCGCTATCGCGAAACCCACCATTTCTCAATTAATACTACAATCATTTTTCGTTAATCGAACGGTTGCGGTGGGTTTTGTTTCACTCTACCTACGCTGGCTATGATGCGATTGGCCGTTTAATCGCCCTGACCGACACTGACAACAACACCACGACACTCTCTTACGATGGTAATAACCGACTGATTTCGGTGACCAACCCATTGAACCACACGGTCAGCATGACATACAACAGCCGCGATAACTTGCTGACTTTCACTGATGCCAACGGTAATGTCACGCAACGTCGTTACGATGGCAATGGCAACTTATAGTGGTGGACACCATACTTCATACATAAATGGAAGCTATTTTTATTTTTATATCAAATAGTTAAGTTGTTTTTTCGTGTACGAGGTATGGTGTCCACCACTATTAATCTGCCAAATCAATGCGTTAAATCAGGAAACTCGTTATGAATATGATGCAGAAAAACGCTTGATTTGTGTCATTGATGCTAAAGGTCGTCTAACGCAATTAGGTTATGATGCCAAGGGCCGTTTGGTCAGTATCACCAACCCATTAGGACAAACACATACCTTGGAATATGACGCGGCGGATAACCTGCTCAAACGCTGTTAAACTAAGTCCCCTACGTCACCGTAAAGGACTCGTCTTCAGAGCACAAGCCGTGAGACTTTTACCTCACACGGCTCCTTTCCCAACTATTATTATTTGACTGCGTTCCACTCGCCTATGTTAAGGATTGCTTTGTTAGTCTTCTTAACATCTTCAAGTGTTTTTGTATCATGACAATGTCATGATACTCAACAGCCTTTGCAATACTATTCTCTAAACGCCTCGTATATTTCCTGACAGCTTTCCAATCTATATCCTGCCATTCAATATCGTCATAAGCTTCATTTCTATTCCGAAACT
>Ga0164318_10005205_pt1 | contig 12569 bp, 9 predicted proteins | sample GuaBasSedimGuay9_FD_113734 | JGI IMG/M metagenome (GOLD analysis project Ga0164318, IMG submission 113734) | Subseafloor sediment microbial communities from Guaymas Basin, Gulf of California, Mexico - Guay9, Core 4571-4, 0-3 cm | ecosystem: Environmental > Aquatic > Marine > Hydrothermal vents >... | reverse complement strand
TAACTTTCAATACATTGTTTCCCGCAGATAACGCAAATTTACGCTGATGCTTGAATTGCTAGTTAACTTTCAACTTTAAGAACTTTACAAACTTTCAACTTTAAGAACTCTCATTCAAATCCTTCAAAAACTGTTCCAAAGCCATTTCGCTGCCAACTTTTACCTCACGTGCCTTACTGCCTTCAAAAGATCCTACAATTCCTGCAGCTTCAAGTTGGTCAATTATTCTTCCGGCTCTGTTATATCCTAATTTTAGCTTACGCTGAAGTAATGACGTTGAACCTTGTTGAGTTTGTACAATAATTAAAGCAGCATCTTCAAATAATTCATCACGTTCTTTAGGATTGTAATCACTCTTGGCTTCAGCTTCTTCATCTTTAAATTCGGGCAAATGTAATGCATCGGGGTAAGCCCTCTGAGATCCAATATAAGATGTGATTTTTTCAATTTCGGGAGTATCAACAAATGCACATTGAAGTCTTATTAAATCACTTCCTGTTGAAAATAACATGTCGCCCCTACCCACCAACTGGTCAGCACCACCTGCATCCAATATTGTACGCGAATCAATTTTTGAAATTACCCTAAAAGCTATACGTGCAGGGAAGTTAGCTTTAATTGTACCAGTAATAATATTTACTGATGGTCGTTGAGTTGCGATTATTAGATGAATGCCAATTGCACGTGCCAACTGAGCTAATCGAGTAATTGGTGCCTCTACCTCTTTACCGGCAGTCATAATTAGATCGGCAAATTCATCTATAACTAAAACAAGGTAAGGCAAATACCTATGACCTTGTAATGGATTTAATTTTCGTGAAATAAACTTATTATTATACTCTTTTATGTTTCTAACTTGTGCATCTTTTAGCAACTCATAACGGTTATCCATTTCGATACTTAATGAGTTTAGTGTACGTACAACCTTGCGTGTATCTGTAATAATTGCTTCCTCTGAATCGGGAAGTTTTGCCAGATAATGCCTTTCAATACGTGAATATAGGTTAAGTTCTACCTTTTTAGGATCAACTAAAATGAACTTAAGTTCAGCAGGGTGCTTTGTGTACAATAAAGATGCTATTATTGCATTTAGACCTACCGATTTGCCTTGCCCCGTAGCTCCAGCCATTAGCAAGTGAGGCATTTTAGCTAGGTCGGCAACAAAACTCTCATTTGCTATGGTTTTTCCAATTCCAAATGGTAAATCGTAATTATTATTCCTGAATTTTTCAGATACAATAATTGATTTCATGGAAACAATATTCGGGTTTTGGTTAGGTACTTCTATCCCAACAGTACCTTTGCCTGGGATTGGAGCAATTATACGAATTCCAATCGCCGAAAGACTAAGAGCAATATCGTCTTCGAGATTTTTTATTTTCGCAATTCTAATACCAGGAGCAGGAACAACTTCGTACAATGTTACAGTTGGACCTATTGTTGCCTTTATTTTAACAATTGAAATTGAATAATGGTTTAATGTTTCAACAATCCGATTTTTATTTATTTCCAGTTCTTCTTTTGAAACAAGCACATTGTCCTTATCATAATCCTCCAACAAATCAAAAGGAGGTAGTTTGTAATCAGCAAGGTCTAGAGTAGGATCAAACTCTGTATCTACACCAAAATGTTCACCAGGTTTTGGTACATCTGTTTTAGGTTGTTCAATTTTAGCTGGCTCTACAGTTAGTTTAAGGTCTTTATCAGCTTTAGCCTCATTTGGATTGTTGATTCTGCTTACTTCAGCGGTTTTATCTTCTTCTATTTTAAATGCGTTGCCACTACCAATTTTTGGTTTAATAATTTCAAAATCATTGTTTTCATCTACAGAGAATTCTACTGTATTATAAATTTCTTCTTTTGAGTTAGATGGGGAACTAATTATTTTATTTTCACTATTTGTTGGTGTTTTTTTTATTTTACTATTCCAATTAAAATGAAATTTAAAGTCGATAAGAGAAAAAATTACAGGAATAAAAAAAACGAGTAATATCAAACCTGCTTTGCCAAGATAGGCTATTAGCCAAATGTTTAGCTGATGACCTGCAATGCCGCCAAATAAGTTTTCAGGATGGCTGGAAAAAATTAAGTTTGCAGTAATCGGAATCCAAATAAATGAAATAACTATCAATTCAAACCATCGCCACAAGCCAAGCATTTTTACATTAACGAGCAATCTTAACCCAAGTGAAACAAAAATAAGAGAAATAATATAAGACCCAATGCCTATGCCGTTGTATATTAGGTATTTAGCTAGTAATGAGCCAAGCTGCCCTGTCCAGTTTGTAACTGTTTCAGTATGATCTTTAAATTGATCAGCTGTAATATTTATAGTACTTGTGGTGTCGGCAGAAAACCAATTAACAATAAATGTTGTAATTGCGAGAAAAAGATATATGCCAATAATTAAGAATAAGAAACCTATGCTTCTATGTAATCTTTTATCAAAAAAGATAGACTTTGAAGTGCTAGATTTACCAGTACTTTTTTTTGTTGTATTTTTTTTCTTGCTCTTTGTTTTTGTAGATTTATTTGTGCTACCAACATCTTTTGATGGTGGTTTTACTTTTAGTTTATTTGATTTTAGAGCCATTAGTAAATATTTAATAATTATACACTAAGTTTAATTATGGCAAATACCATAATAACTGCACTAATTAATTGAATAGGCGATAAAACACTTCCGTTGAATATGTAATCAAATAAAATTGCAGATATGGGGAATAGTAGTTCGCTAATAGTGGCAACAATTGCTTTAACGCGTCTTAAGCCATAATAGTATATCATTATCGCACCTGACCCGGTTGTTAAGCCAATTATTACAAAATATATCCAGTTTGTTTTTGTTGTTAATTCAAATTCAATCCAACTACCAGTTGCAAGTATAAAAAATAGAAGCATAAGGCTGGTGAACCCATATCTAAAAAATGTGGCTGTTACAAAATTATGGTTCATTAGTATTTTTTTTGAGAATACTGTTGAACTTCCAAATGAAAATGCAGCTAGCAAGGCATATAACGCAGCCTTCATAGTTCTATCATCTGTTGAAATATTTGGAATGCTAAAACCAAATGCTAAAAAATAACTGGAAAAAATTGCAATGGATGCCCAAATAACAAAATGTTTCTTTATTTTTTCTTTTAAAAGTATAGCTGCTAATATTATTGCAAATATTGGTTGAAGTTTTTGCAATAGTACCACAACCGAAAGCTGATGAAAGTCAACTAAAAAAAGAGCTTTAACAATTGCTATTGTACCAATTGCTCCACCAAATAATGCCACAAGAAAAAATAATATATAATCTTGCTTAACAAATGTGCTTAGGTTTTTATATTGCTTAAACATAAAAACATTCATGAGCAAAAATGGTATGGCATGGAGTATAAAAACAACCCAGCCAACATTTAGGTTGCTAAGGCGAGGGGTAAGAACAACACCATCAAATCCCCACATAATTGCAGAAATACTTATGGCTAAAGTCCCTATTACTATCTGATTATTTTTCAGAGTCATATTTTTTAACTAGCTGGTGCAAATAATTGAATGCACTATTTTACATTGAGGCATGCAAAATTAAATAAATATTGTTATGAAGTATTAATAATGATTAATGAAATTTAAAATGGCTTTACTAATTGACATTGCATAGCCGGTAAGCAGCCATGCTTTTTTTAAGGCGATTTTTGTTAGTTTAATAAACCTATGTACTTCCAATGCATAGTGGTTTAGTAACTAAATATATCTTTTTTATTACTGGCTAATGCCGATATTAGTATTTTTTTACCACACAAGGTAGTGTAAAATAAAACTGAGAACCAATTCCTACTTTCGACTCAACCCATATCTTGCCATTGAGCATTTCAGCGTATGCTTTAATTATTGATAAGCCTAAGCCCGAACCTTCAAAGTCTCGAGTATTGGAAAAATCAACCTGCATAAATCTTTCAAAGATAGAAGTTAGCCTGTTTTTTGGAATCCCTATTCCTGAATCATTAACAAAAAAACAAAGCTCAGTCTGGTTATTAATTTCTTTTAATTTGTAACCAAATGTAACCTTACCTTCTTTAGTAAATTTTATGGCATTTGATATTAGTTTTGTTAGTATTGATCTAATTTTCTGGCTGTCAGTATTAATAATAATGCGATCAGCTAAAAGTGATTTGTTAACCATAAGGTTAATTCTTTTTTTCTTGGCTTGAAGTTGGAATTTGGTAAATAGCCCATCTAATAATTTACCTACATCAGTATCAGATACATTTATGTCGATCTGATTGGATACTATCATTGAAATATCCATTAGGTCGTTAATTGTATTTAGAAGGCGAGTTCCACTTTTTTCAATAATTGCAATATATTCTTCTAATTCATCAGCAGAAAGCCCTGACATCTTTATAAGATCAGTAAAACCAAGAATTCCATTCATCGGTGTACGAATTTCATGGCTAAGATTTTGTAAGAAAGCAGTTTTTAGCCTGTCGCTTTCTTCAGCTTTTTCTTTAGCTGCAATTATTTCTTTTTGACTTTCATCGCGCTCGGCTTCTAACAATTTTTGATGGGTAATATCATATCCCATATTAATCACTAATCCATCAGCAATTTCAAAATTAGCCCAACGTGTTGTAAGCTTTTTGCCTGATTTGGTATAAGGATGCCATTCTCTAAACAGCCCATCAGGTTTTAAAATGATGCTTTCGTACACTTTGTTGTATTCCTCTTCTTCATGATAAAATAGTGCTAAAGTATTTTGGGTTGAGTTAATTTCATCAATTGTCCATCCAAAAACTTTCTCGCATTCTTTGTTCCACAGAAGACATTTGCCATTTTTATCAAAAGAATCAATTAATATGGGAGCATTTTCGAAGATAGTTCTAAACTTATTTTCGTTTATTTTTATTTCACTTTCAGCCCGATATTGTTTGTCAATATCTCGCAGTGTTACTATCATTCTTATGGGTTTGCCGTCATTATCCCTTTCAATTACTTTCCCATGTTCATAAAACCATTTCCATTCACCTGATTTGGTTTTTAGCCGATGTTTATTTTTATAAAACTCTGTTTTGCCATCAAAATGTTCCTTAATATCATGTTTAACTCTAACATAATCTTCAGGATGAGTAATTCCCTCCCACCATGTAGCATTATTATCCATTTCATCGTGTTCGTATCCAAGAAGTATTGGGAGAATTTCATTATAAGTTTCCTTACCTGTACTTATTTCCCAATCACACCAACCAATATTTGCACCTTGTAATACAAGCTTTAATTGCTCATTTTCTTTAAGTTCATCCTTTTTGTGTGTTTGGTTTTTTTTAACTTTTTCAAGTTTATCTATTTTAGATTTTAGGAGTTCAATTTCTTTTAGCAGTTGATCTTTGGTGGCATTTTTAATCATAGTTAACTATTATAAGCAAAAAGTAGGTTGCTATTTGAAAATATAAATAGCCTCAAGTGAACATCATTTAATAGAGATAAAAATTTAAATCTCACCAAAGATAGTTTTTTTTTAACAAATCGATAATTTGGATAGTAGTAATACCAATTAGCTATCAAAATGATCTTTTCAAATCAAAATATTTTTTTCTCCATATTTTCCATGAAGCCTCTGCTTGAATTTCTAGCATTTTTAAACCATTAATACATTTAGCACCTTGTGCTTTTCCTTTTTTTAAAAAAATGGTTTCTGAAGGATTATATATAAGGTCGAATAACAAATGTTTGTTGGTTATAAATTCGTATGGAATAGGGGGGAAGTCGTTATTGTTAGGGTACATCCCAGCTGGAGTTGTATTTATTATAAGTGTATTTTTATTAATTATTTCTTTATTAAGCAGTTTGTAGTTTAATTGTAGCATTTCGTCATAATTTCGACTGACGAAATAAAATAATATACCATGCTTTCGTAATACATACGCAATTGATTTAGAACTACCTCCTGTTCCTAGTATCAATGCGTTAACACACTTTTTGTTTTTTATTAGGGGTTTGAGGGATTCTTCAAAACCAATAATGTCAGTATTAAAACCTGAGATAAAATTCCCTTTTTTATTTTTTGTAATCTTAATAGTATTAATTGAACCGGTTAGGTCAACACTATTGTCGGTAGTATCCATAAACCTACCCAAGGATCTTTTATAGGGAATAGTAACATTAAGCCCTACTATATTAGGATTATTGGCAATAAATTCAGGAAACTCATCAAAGGATTTAAGCTCAAATAGTTTATATTCTGCATCAATACCAAGTTTCTGAAACTTCTTATTGAAATAATCAGGAGAAAATGAGTGAGCTAATTTTTCGCCAATAAGACCGTAAATATCCATCTTTTAATAATCTTATTTTGACTCTGTGTTTTGAGCACTTCGCTCCAGTATCCATATACTAACTATACCAATTAGTAGTATTGCAATTGCGATAAAAAATTCTGTATTAATCTCTGGTAAGAAATAATCATATCCAACTGTTTTTTCTTTGTTGCCAAAGAATTCAATAATTGCAGTCTTCCATGGCCAAATAACTCCAAGTGATCCCAAAATAAACCCAGTTAACAGAGCTATTGTTTGATCTTTGTAATTTTTAAAAACCCACGATAAGATATGTGAGAAAGCCACAAGACCACCTACAGCACCAATTAAGACTGGAAATATAATGGATAAGTCCATGTTGTTAATTGCATCAATGGCAACAAGTTGGTAGTTACCCATAAGTATTAGTACAAATGATCCAGATAAACCAGGAAGTATCATTGAGCATATTGCAACAACTCCACAAAGTACTAAATATAGAAAGCCGTCATTTTGACTAGCAGGAGTTAAAAATGTAAAGCTAATTGCTAATATTGTACCTGCTATAAAACTAATTATTGAGCCTATGCGCCAATGTTCAACGGTTTTGCCAACAAAATAAACTGATGCTAAAATTAGGCCGAAGAAAAACGACCAAATATAAACAGGATACTCATTAAACAAAAAGTCAAAAACTCGTGCTAAAAGAACTACTGCACCAATAACCCCTGCAAAAAGTGCAATTAGAAAATATAAGTCTGTTTTTTTTGCAAATTCTTTAAACTTACCTTTTATTAGTAGTGTTAATGATGAAATACCAAAAGATTTAATAGCATTAATTAATCTTTCGAATATTCCTGTAATAAGAGCAATTGTACCACCTGAAACTCCAGGAATTATATTTGCAAGCCCCACGGCCATTCCTTTGAGAAAATATATAATGTAAGAATTCATACCTGAAGTGGTTTATTGTGATATTCTCATTAAATTAATGTTGTTAAAAAATCAGTAAAAAGTGAATAAGTGCTAGACAAGTATAAACTTTTTATTGACTTTTTTTCGAGCGCAAATATATATTAATTTTTGTAACGTTTTTCAGGTAATATTTACTTAACTCGTATAACTTTATCTACACCAACAACTTTATTTATTTTGTGCATAAGCTGTTGTAAATGCTCATTATTCTTTATGCTAACGCTTACTTTACCAACAAATTTTTTACCCATTGTTTGAAAGTTTACTGATTGCATATTAACTCTCAAATCATCAGTTATTACTTTTGTGATTGAGCCAACAATTCCTAATTCATCGGTACCCGTAATGCGCAAATTTGCAATGGAGAAGTGATTTTCATCCGAAGTCATCCATTTTATTTCAAGAACTCTATATTCGTATTTACCTTTTAATCTGCTAGCATTGGGGCAGTTATTACGGTGAATTGTAATACCCCCTTGAGTTGTAATAAAACCAAATACATTATCACCTGGAATTGGACTGCAACATTTTGCCATTCTGTAATCAATGTTTTTTAGGTTTTCTCCAATGTATAGTACCTCATCATTGTCAGTTTGCTTGGTTGCTACAACTTCAGACTTGCCTTTTGTTTCATTATTATCCTTTGGTTTATTATTTACCGACGTGCCTACATATTTTAATAAGAGTTTTTTAATTTCTTTCAGCTCTATTTTTTCTGTTGCAATCAAATAAAACAAATCAATACCAGAATCGAGCTTGTAATGTTTTACTAAATAATTAATTAAATCATCATTACTTTTTATTTTCCAGTTTTTTAACTTCCGGAGTAGTAGTGACTTTCCAGCATCAGCCTCTTTATATTTTTCTTCTTTTATGTGGCGTTTTATCCTAGTACGTGCTTTTTCTGTTGTTACAAATGATAACCAATCAATCTTTGGTATTTGATTGCTCGAAGTAAGTATATCAACTTTATCGCCATTTTGAAGTATATATCTTATGGGAACAACACGATTGTTTACCTTAGCACCTCTGCATTTTGCTCCAATATCTGTATGAATTCCAAAGGCAAAATCTAGTATGGTTGCACCAACTGGTAACTGTTTAAGATCTCCTTTAGGAGTAAAAACAAAAACACTCTGGTGTTTCTTATTTCCATTACTTTTGTATGATAGGTCGTGAAATATTTGATCAGGGTTTTCAAGGATATCACGTACCTGAGAGAGCCAATCTTCGGTATTTTTCTTTTTCATAACACCCTTATAATGCCAGTGAGCGGCTTGCCCTTTTTCAGCATTGTCATCCATACTTGCTGTCCTAATTTGTACCTCAATCCATTTATTATTAGGTCCCATAACAGTAGTGTGCAACGACTCATAACCGCTGGCTTTGGGTGTTGATATCCAATCTCGTAAACGTTTGGGGTTAGGTGAGTATATATTTGTAATTTGTGAATAAACCTTCCAGCAATCCTCTTTGTCCTTTTTAGGTTTACTAACTATAATAATTCGCACGGCAAATAAATCATATACCTCTTCAAAAGGCACGTTTTGTTTTGTCATTTTAGCCCATATTGAAGGTACAGACTTTGTGCGCCATTTTATTTCAAAATTAAACTTTTGAGCATGCAGTTCTTTTTCAATAGGTCGTATAAAATCCTGAATGTATACTTCGCGTTTAGCCTTTGTTTGTTGTATTTTATTACTTATCTCGTTGTAAATATCAGCTTGCTCAAACTTCATCACTTCCTCTTCAAACTCTGATTTTACTTTATACAAGCCAAGTCTATGAGCTATGGGTGTATATAGATATTTAATTTCATCAATAATTTTCTCGCGTTTATCATCTAGTAGGTTTAAATGACGGATATCATTTAGTCGATGAGCTAACCGAATAAGAATTACTCGCATGTCATCAACCATTGATAAGAACAATTTTCTAAAAGTTTCCGACTGGAAAGAGATTCGCTCGGTGCGTAACTCTGAAATGGTATCAAAACCAGTAATTATTTCGGCAACATGCTCTCCAAAATCATTTCTTATTTTATCAATGGTATAATCTGTTTTTTTATTAATCCCATGGAGTAATGAGCAAATAGCTGATGTAGGTCCAAGACCAATTTCCTTCATTGCAATAATAGCAATATCAAGGTTGTAAAGTATAAATGGCTTACCATCTTTTGTAGTATCATTACGGTAAATATCAGATGCTATTTCAAAGGCAAGGTTTATCGATATTTTATCAACAGTGGAAAGAGTATATAAACTGCAATCTAACAGTTCATTAAATTTTTCTTTTATAACTTCATCGTATGATGTCATATTTTATACTAAAAATTTTAACACAGCTTTATGTAAATATAATGAAAACCGTATCCATGCAAATATACTTAATGATACGATGTGAGCAAATGTTTTGATGAAAAGTTTGAAGTATATTATTTAATATGGTACTTTTATTTGAACTTTGTTACCACAATTATTGTGCTATTTTTGCGTTGGCAATATATAACTTGTTTAAATGAATTTTTTTAAGATAATAATCATAACTTTTATAGTAACTGTAGTTGTGTCAACCTCTGCAATAGGACAGATAATTAAGGGAGAGGCTATAGTTGGGCTTAACTTAACGCATGTTGAAGGTGATGAAGTTTCGGGTTTTAAAAAGTTTGGATTAAATATTGGTGCTGGGGCTTTAATTCCGTTTAAAAAAAACTGGGATGTGAGCATGGAGGTAGTTTACAACCAAAAGGGAGCTCGCCAATCTGATCAATATCATGATGTTGATACTTTAGGAATAGTAACAACAGGAGCCTATAAGTTGAGGCTTAATTATGTAGAAGTTCCAATACTTGTTCATTATACCGATAAGGAATTTATAACAATTGGTGCTGGTTTTTCGTGGGGTAGGTTAGTTGGCGTGCAAGAGTGGGAACATGGAAATCTTGTTGAATCAACTACCTTAAACAGCAATACCTACAACAAAAATGATTTTAGTTACATAATTGATGCACGCATTCGTATTAAAGGTCCACTTAAATTTGGGGTTAGATACCAAAGTAGTATGGTGAAAATAAGGACTCGTGAATTTACTAATTTTGCCGGAGACACATGGACAAGAGATCAGTTTAATAGAGTGCTAACATTTAGGCTTATCTATATTTTTAACGAAACTCAGAGCAAACGTAACAAACCAACTGAATGATGATGGATTCTGCTTACTGGATTGATAGACTTGGTTTATTACCTCACCCTGAAGGTGGATATTATAAAGAAACATATCGCTCAACCGAAGAAGTAATAAGTAATGCTTTACCCAGTAGATTTCCTGGTAACAGGGCGTTATCTACTGCTATTTATTTTCTGTTGGAAAAAGGAAATTTTTCTGCGTTTCATCGAATTAAGTCAGATGAAATTTGGCATTTTTATGACGGGAATCCAATTTTGATACATGCAATTGATGCTAATGGAAATCTAACTACTTATAAGTTAGGTAATTTGCATAGCGAAGGAGTTTTTCCGCAAATTACAATCCCAGCAAATACTTGGTTTGCGTCTGAAACTACAGGCGATTTCTCGTTGGCAGGTTGTACAGTTTCACCGGGCTTTGATTTTAATGATTTTGAAATGGCAGATAGAGAATCACTTATTAATTTATATAAGGAGCATAGGGCAATTATTGAACAATTTACCAGATAGTTTTTGGCTATGGTGTACACTCTTGGAGAATCGTTATTAGATATTATTATAAGCTCAATTGATGATGCGGTTGTTCGCCCTGGTGGCGCAATGCTCAATACTGCTGTTTCGTTGGGAAGATCTGATGTTGAGGTTTCTCTAATTACTGAATTGGGTGATGATGATACTTCCAGTCTTATAACATCTTTTCTATCAAGCAATAATGTTTCTGCCAATTTTGTTAAACATTATAGTAATAATACTACATCGTTAGCTCTAGCATTTTTAGATGATAATAAAAAGCCTAAGTACACTTTCATAAAAAATTATCCAACAATCAGGAGACTTGCTAATATTGATAATTTTACCCCTGACGATATTCTATTGTTTGGTTCACTTTATTCCATCGATAAAAAGATTAGAGAAAGTGTACAATCAATTGTAACTAATGCACGTAATAGCAAAGCAACAATTATTTACGATCCCAATATTAGAAATGCACATCATCTGGAAGATAAAGAATTAATGAATTCTATTTATGAGAACATTAACCTGTCGCATATAATAAAGGGTTCAGATGAGGATTTCACAAATATTTTTGGAAGTAGTGATACAAATGTGCAGATGGCTGAACTACGAAAAATAAATAATAAAGCAATAATAATAATTACGCTTGGCACAGATGGCGTAATTGCCGATTTAAATGGGCAAACTATAAAACTACCAGCCATAAAAACCAATGTTGTAAGCACTATTGGTGCCGGTGATGCGTTTAATGCAGGAATAATTTTAGCACTAAATAAATCAAATTTCCAAAGTGATGATTTCTCAGAATTATCCTCTGGTTTTATTGAAAATATGCTAAAAAGCGGATTGCATTTTTCCTCAAAGGTATGTGCGTCGCTTGATAATTATTTACCTGTAGAAAAAAATCCTGAAAGATTTGATTACAATCTTTCAGGATTTTAGAGGATTAATTAATGGGTTTTAAAACTTTAACAATTTATCAAGCTTATCTTGTAGGGCATCGGCTTCATCTGACAATTGTTTACGAATAACTTTTTTAGCCATATCCATTGCTGTTTTACTATCATATGCTATTTGCACATCACATTGAATGTTATCGCTACCAACGTTTTTGTACATTTCGGTAAGGGGAATAACACGTCCTAATTCCTGTGCAATAATATTTTTTGATGCTGCAACAATTTTTGTTACTGTTACCGCTTCTTCACGTGTTAGTTGCTCATTTGCTATGTTGTTTTCAATAAGTGCTGCTACATGGGTACTAATTGTACCTGCAAGGGTAAGTTTGGCTGTTTCCATTGCTTGTATTTTTGCTGCAGTTTGAGTTCCTGCCACTGAATTACCCGAAGCAACAATGTATGTTGGATAGCCATTTTCATCTTCCATGTTTTGTTTTATAAATGCCTTTTCAAGTTGCTTGTCCATTGGTAGTGCTCCCGGTGCAACAAAGTAACCTGCTTTGGTTTTCTTTTTGGCTTCTTTACGAGCCATTTTCATTGATTTCTTTTTAAGGTCGTTTTCTGATTCCTTTGATGTTGATTGAGCCATAACAGGCATAACTGCTGATACTGCAAAAAATAATGTAATTGCTAGGATTAACTTTTTCATGGTG
>Ga0164318_10005202_pt1 | contig 12570 bp, 12 predicted proteins | sample GuaBasSedimGuay9_FD_113734 | JGI IMG/M metagenome (GOLD analysis project Ga0164318, IMG submission 113734) | Subseafloor sediment microbial communities from Guaymas Basin, Gulf of California, Mexico - Guay9, Core 4571-4, 0-3 cm | ecosystem: Environmental > Aquatic > Marine > Hydrothermal vents... | reverse complement strand
CTTGCAGCAGCGCAACTGGTTTATCTTCTTTTTATCTTCTACACCCGACGGCATACAACATCCGCGCGAAGTGTTAATATCAATGGTTTGGGCTGATTTATCTATATATTCGTTCATGGTAATTTGTCTATATTCTAATTGACAAAGGTAGAAAAATTCTATCTTGCTTATCAGGCTTTTTATTTATCGAAATTGTTTAAAGGTTAACTACTTTTTAACAGTAATTTCATGTAAATAAGAAAACAAATATCTTTTTAATTAACCCTCCTTTGTTTTCCCTCCAAAGAGGGAAATATTGGAATTTGTTTTCTGATTTACAATGGTTTCATTTCGTAATTGCTTTTCTGCCCCTGTTAAGCAGTACTGCGAGGGTAAGGCTTAAATCGCCAAACAAAATAGCAGGATGGGCGTTGCGCTCAATGTGATAAACGGCCTCGTTAAGTGCTTCGTAAAAATCGTATTGGTTGGATTGGTTGATGTATTTGGCAAAGTTGTTAAAAAAGGTTTTTTCATCCGGCTTGCCGGTTACCAGTTTGCCGTTATTGGCATTAATTTGAATGCTGTTGTGCACTACCTGAAGTCCGTATTGCAAAAAGCTTTTTTGCTTTTCGCGGCCTATGGCTGCCAGCTTCTGAACAAAAGTAAAAAGCGCCGGGTAATCGTATTTGTAACACAGCAGCAACCACTCCCTAAAACGTTCAAAGTTGGTATGGTCGTCTTCTAATTGCGATGATAACATCAGCGCGCGGCTCCAATTTCCGTGGGCGTTGGCAACCACTTCCTCCAACTGCGATTGGTTAATCCCGGGCTGTTGTTTTAAAGCATTCAACAACACCTCTTCCTTTAGCTTTGAAACCTTAACAAGCTGAGCTCGTGAGCGCACCGTAGGCAAAAGCATTTCGTATCTCTCGGCAATTAAAAATATCAGGGTATCCTGAGGTGGCTCTTCAAAGGTTTTTAACAGCTTGTTGGCCGGTGAGGCGTCCATGCGTTCGGCCATCCAGATGATGGCAACTTTGTAGGTAGCCTCGAACGATTTAAGGCTTAGTGATTTTATCAGGTTGTTGGCATCGCGGGCGTAAATGTTACCCTGCCTGTTTCCGATGTTTAAAAAGGAGTACCAGTCGCTTTGAACTCCGTAACCTTTTACTTTTTGCAGGTATTCAATCCACTGTCTGGTAAAAAGTTCGGAGGAGGGATTTTCTTTGGTTTTTTCAGGCTTGTTCGAGGGGAAGACAAAATGGAGGTCAGGATGCGAAAACTTCTCGTACTTTACACAGGAGGAGCATCGGCCGCAGCTGTCGTTTTCCTGCTTATTTTTGCAGTTCATAAATTGAGCAAAAGCGATGGCTAAAGGTAGCGTACCCGAACCTTCGGGACCTAAAAACAGTTGCGTGTGAGCTACCCGTCCCTCTTTATAGGCATTGAGCAGTTTTGCTTTTACCTCTTCCTGACCAATGATATCTTTAAATCGCATAGGGGGTCAAAAGTAGAAAAAAGAGTGGAGCAATTACTTTTATATCGTTTATTTTTTCATCTTTGCCGCCTAATTATCGAAATATATAAATACATAATATTATGGAAAATCACAACGAAAAACATTGCCTTGTTTGCCAACGCGACGAGCAGACCGTTCCCCTGGTAAGGGTTGATTTTAAAGGAAACCAATATTGGATTTGCCCGCAGCATATTCCCGTATTAATTCACGATCCGCAGAAGCTGGAAGGAATGCTTCCCGGTGCTGAAAATATGCAGGCAGGGTAGGGCTCACCGGAAGGCTCGCGCGGGTTATCGTCTGAACTCGTAGCACAGTATGGCCGTGGCTACCGCGGCATTCAACGACTCTGCTCCCGATTTACCTTTGGTAAACGTAGGGATAGTAACTTTGTGGGTAATCAGCGACAGATAATCTTTTGATATGCCATGCGCTTCGCTGCCAATTAATATTATTCCCTTGTCCTGTTTTTCAATGCTATTAACCGGATCGCCATGCAGGTAGGCACCGTAAACATCAATATTGGTTGGTATCTCCGATAAAACTTTTTCCAAGTCTAAATAATAAATCTGTACTCTTGCCAACGACCCCATGGTAGCCTGCACTACTTTTGGGTTGTAAGCATCAACCGTTTCGCGTGTGCAGATAATGTTCTTGATGCCAAACCAGTCGGCAGTACGAATAATGGTTCCCAGATTTCCCGGATCTTTAATACTGTCCAATGCCAAGACATAGTCGTCGATGGCATTAGGATTAAAATCGGGCAGCTCCGGTAATTTAAATACCGCGAGTACTTCAGACGGACTTTTTAACGACGACATCATCTCCATCTCTTTGCCCGATACCTGCTGTACGTTAACATCCTGTAACCTCTCGTCAAATTTTTCAATCCACGACTCGCGTGCAAAGAGCCATTGCAGACGGAATGGACTGTTAAGTAAATCAAGCACGTTGGTGCTGCCTTCGGCAACAAACAGGTTGTACTCGTTTCTAAACTTTTTAAGATGCAGCGACTTTATTAATTTTATTTGTGCTTTAGTTGGCATAATCAAGAATTTATAATTAGAAGTTGTTTAAAGTTGAAAAACTTTTTTATAAATAACACATTGTAAATCAGAAAAACAAATATCTTTTTAATTAATCCTCCTTTGTCTTCCCTCCAAAGAGGGAAATATTGGAATTTGTTTTCTGATTTACAATATATCTCATAATCATCCAGGTAGTCAACTTTAAACAACTTCATAAAGAATGTTAATGTATGAAATATACTTTAACAGCATTAACCGGTATTCAACATTTATCGGTGAAATAAAAAGAAGTCCTCCCGAAAAACAGAAGGACTTCAAATTTAACTAAAAAACTAAACTTGTTATTTATTCAGCAACAACATCTAAGTTAATATCCACAACAATGTCTTTGTGAAGTTTAACTTTGGCGGTATATTTACCAACCTCTTTAATGTGTTCTTCGTCAATCATAATTTTTTTACGATCGATTTCAACTTTTTTAGCTGTCATAATAGCGTTGGCAATCATGATGGTGTTAACCGATCCGAAAATTTTGCCTGATGTACCGGCTTTAACACCAACTTTCAGTTCCAAACCTTCCAGAATCTGAGCCATCGATTCAGCCTCTTTTCTGATTTTATCTTCTTTATATGCCTGCTGCTTTTTGGTTTCGGCAAGCATCTTTTTGTTCGACAGGGTAGCAATAATTGCCATTCCTTTAGGAATAAGGTAATTTCTGGCGTAGCCATCTTTAACGGTTACCAGATCATTTTTATATCCCAGTCCTGTTATCTCTTGTTTAAGAATTATTTCCATCTTTCAGTTCCTCCTTATTTAAGTAAATCCGCAACGTATGGTAACAAAGCAATGTGCCGGGCTCTTTTAACAGCCTGGGAAACTTTTTTCTGGTACTTGGTCGAAGTACCGGTTATACGGCGAGGTAGCAATTTACCCTGCTCGTTAATAAATTTCATAAGAAACTGTTCATCTTTATAATCGATGTACTTGATGCCGTTCTTTTTAAAACGACAGTATTTTTTCTTTTTGGTATCTACTGCAATGGGCGTTAGATATTTGATGTCTGAATTTGGTTGTGCCATGTTTTTAAATTTTCTGAGTTAATAAATTAAGCTTTTGCTTTTTCTTTTTTGCCCTCTTTTGCTATTCTGCGTTTTTTCTCGTTGTATGCAACAGCATGCTTGTCGAGTCTTACAGTCAGAAAACGGATGACACGTTCATCACGTTTGAATTGTACTTCCAAAGGAGCCACGATGGTTCCCTCGGCTTTGTACTCAACAAGGTGATAAAATCCGGTTGATTTTTTCTGGATGGGATAGGCTAATTTGCGCAATCCCCATTTTTCACGATGAACAATTTCGCCACCATTTTTGGTAATGAAATCTTCATGCTTTTTTACCGCTTCCTTCATCTGTTCTTCAGACAAAACGGGAGTTAAAATGAAAACGGTTTCGTACTGATTCATAAAATTACTTTTTAATAAGTTAAATACTTGATTTTTAATACCCAATTTTGGGAGTGCAAAAGTATAAAAAGTTTTTAAACCGGCAAGTGTTGACTCGTAATTTTTTTGTTTTGGGCGGATTGCGGGCTTTCCGCTATACTCCTCGTTGCAAAACCTTTTCAACCAGGTGCTTCCCGGTGGCTCCTAAAGTCGCCCCGTCCAGCCCGGTTTCAATAGGTTTTGCCCCTGCGGGGTACCGCTTCAATCCCTACCGCGGTTTCGGGTTCCACTCCTATTTATCCCGTGGTTTTCAAACCGTGAGCCGGAACTTCAATTCAAAAAATTTTCCCCTCTTCAATATTTTCTGGAATACTAAAACAAAGTATCTTTGGAGCCTTAAAAATCATACCATGAAAAAATATATTTCTCTGTTTATTTTATTGGGCTTTGCGACAGTAGCCCTGGCACAAAACAGCACGGTTTTCCACCACAAGTTGAAGGTAACCGTAAACCCTGAAACTTCGGTAATAACGGTTAATGATGTTGTTTCAACCGATAATCCGGGTGATTATATTTTTAGTCTCAACGCCGATTTGTCTCCGGTAACCTTTTCAAAAGAGGTTAAAGTTACCCAGGTTGACCAGCATATTCCTGCCGGCGATATAGGGATGGACAGAGATGAAAATAGTGGTAACCTGAAAATTAACAAATACAAAGTTCACTTTAAGGGCAGAAAAAAAAGTTTCAAGGTAACCTATTCAGGAAAAATTGCTTCTGCTATTGAGCAAAGCGCCGAGAACTACCAACGCGGCTTCAGCGAATCGCCCGGCATTATCAGCACCAAAGGCGTTTATTTGGCAGGCTCCACTTTTTGGGTACTCACGGCGGAGAATAGCCTGATGACTTTTGAGTTAACCACCACGCTTCCTTTCGACTGGAAATCAGTATCACAAGGAGAACGTATCTTTGATATTAAAGAAAAAACAGGCCAAATCGATAAATGGGTTTGTAACAAACCACAGGAAGAGGTGTTTTTAATTGCCGCCCAATTCACGGAGTATGGTTACGATATGAATTCCGGCATTAAAGCCATGGCCTTTTTGCGTACCCCCGACGAAGCTCTTGCCAACAAATACCTTGAAGTTACCGAGCAATACATGGAGATGGACCAGGCAATGATTGCCCCTTATCCCTATTCAAAATTCGCGTTGGTGGAAAATTTCTGGGAAACAGGCTATGGCATGCCATCGTTTACGCTGCTGGGCGAAAAAATTATCCGGTTCCCGTTTATATTACACTCATCCTACCCGCACGAACTGCTTCACAACTGGTGGGGAAACAGTGCTTATGTCGATTTTACACAAGGTAACTGGTGCGAGGGCATTACAGCCTACATGGCCGATCATCTTATTAAAGAGCAGCGCGGGCAAGGTGAAAATTACAGGAGATCCACGGTGCAGAAGTTTACCAATTTTGTAACGCCGCAAAACGATTTTCCCCTTTCTAAATTTGCCTCGCGTTACGATGGCTCCAGCGAAGCCATAGGTTATGGAAAGGCACTGATGATGTGGCACATGCTTCGCCGACAACTCGGCGATGACACCTTTATAAAAGGATGGCAACATTTTTACAACAACCATAAATTTACCATAGCCTCTTATAACGATATCCGGCTCTCCATGGAAGCGGTTTCGGGCGTTGACCTCCAGCCCTTCTTTAATCAGTGGATACTGCGAACCGGTGCACCTGAACTGGCTATTAAATCGTTGAAAACAGATACCTACAACAGCGAGTTTCGCATCTTCCTGACCCTGGAGCAAATACAACCCGAAGAGGCTTTTACCATTGACGTGCCTATTGCCGTTGCTACTGAAAAAGGAGTTCGGGACTTCACGGTTCAAATGACAAAAAAGTCGCAGGATTACCAATTGGTGCTTAATGAAAAACCGCTAAAACTGGCCGTTGATCCTCAGTACGACGTTTTCAGAAAACTGGACCCCAACGAGGTTCCCCCTGCCCTTTCAAAAATCTGGGCTTCCAAAGAGAATTTGATTATCGTGCCTGCCACTACATCAGCTATTCAAAAAGAGCTGTATTCTGAATTTGCCGACGAGTGGAAAAAAGCCGATGCTCAGGACCATTTTACCATCGTTACCGATAACGACCTTACGCGACTCCCTTCGGATAAAACAGTTTGGATTATTGGCTTTGAAAACAAATTTGCCGATTACATCAACAAGGGGTTAACTATTTATCAATCGAAAATAACGAATGATTCGGTAACACTTGGCAAAAAAACAGTTCCAAAAGGCGACAACAGTTTTATTGCCACCCTTTTTAATCCTTACAATGTTAACCAAAGCGTGGTGTTTATTCAACCGGGAAAAAAGGAAGCTGTGGCGGGGTTGATACGTAAACTGCCCCACTACGGAAAATACAGCTACCTTGCTTTTGAAGGTGACGAACCCACCAACATTGTCAAGGGGCAATGGCCGGTTACTAACTCACCGCTGGTAAAAGTTTTTGACAAGGATGCCCAAAACATCAACATGAACAGAGAACGGAAAGCGCTGGGATATGTAAAACCACTCTTTTCAGAAAAACGGATGATGGAAACCATCCAATTTCTGTCGTCAGATGAATTAATGGGACGCGGGCTGGGAACGCCTTATCTCGATACCGCCGCACAGTATATTGCCGATAGGTTTAAAGCTTACGGGTTACAACCATTAGGCGACAGCTATTTCCAGACTTTTAAACATAATTTCCCCAACAAACCCGGCCCACAGGATTTAACCCTGAAAAATGTTATCGCTGTTATTCCCGGAACCGACCCCGATTTAAAAGATTACCCGGTAGTTGTTTCGGCGCATTACGACCATTTAGGATTGGGATGGCCTGATGTACATGCCGGCGACGAAGGAAAAATCCATCATGGTGCGGATGATAATGCCAGCGGCATTTCGATTTTACTGGAACTGGCTAACAACATGTCGAAGCTCAAACCCAAAAGAACCATTGTTTTTGCCGCCTTCACGGGAGAGGAGGCAGGGCTGATTGGCTCACGCTATTTCGTGGCTCATGTAAAAGATTATTTCAAAGGGGAACCTTTTGCCGATGTAAATATTGACACCGACGGCTCGTTGTTTGACAAAAAACTGCTCGTGCTTAATGCCAATAGCGCCCGCGAATGGAAATTTATTTTCATGGGTACCGATTATACCACGGGTGTAAAAAGCGAAGTGGTACAACAACAACTGGATGCCAGCGACCAGGTAGCCTTTATTGAGCAGGGCATTCCGGCCGTGCAGCTTTTTACCGGTGCCACACAAAATTACCACCGACCTACCGATACCTGGGAAAAGATTGATGGTAAAGGGCTTGTAAAAGTTGCTACCGTTTCGAAAGAGGTATTGGAATATCTGGCCGACCGTGAGGATCCCATGCCGTTTACCGGAATTGCAAGTGCTAAGTCAAAAACACCAGCTCAAAAACCAACACCTAAAAAGAACCGTCGGGTTTCGACGGGTTCGGTACCCGATTTTGCCTACACGGGAACAGGAGTTAAAATTGGTGCTGTCATCGAGAACTCACCGGGTGCTAAAGCCGGTTTACAAAAAGATGATATCATTATTGGCGTAAACGATGAAAAGGTAACCGACCTGAGAAATTATACGGTCATCCTAAAAAAACACCAACCCGGCGACAAGATTAAAATGAAAGTTTTAAGAGGAGGTAAGGAAAAAATTATCAACCTCATGCTTGGTGAACGTTAAGATACACCTTGAAGCTGTTTAAAGCTAATTTAATGGTTACAAAGAGCCGGTATTATGTTGCACACTTTATCTGTCATAATGATATTTGCAACTATATATTAATAACTCCTGGTTAATAACCTGGTACACAAGTCTATGTTCGCGGTCAATTCGCCGGGACCAAAAGCCGGCTAAGTCATATTTCAATGGTTCAGGATTTCCAATTCCCTGATAAGGTGTCCGTTGAATGTCTTTAATTAATTGATTGATCCTTTTCAATATCCTTTTGTCTTCTTTCTGCCATGAAAGATAGTCTTCCCATGAGTTTTTTGAAAAAGTTATTTTCATCAATCTTCTATTAAATCGTGGTTTACCGTTTCTCCGTTTTTCATTTGCTTAATTGATTGATAAAGCCTGTCAGCATTTGCTTTTGAGCTCAGTAAATGTAGCGTTTCCATGATTGAGTTGTATTCTTCCAGCGAAATCATTATAGCTCCTTTCCCGGATCTTCTTTTTATCACTAACGTTTCATGATTATTTTCAACGTCATCAAGAAATTTTTTTAATTCAGTCCTGAATTCTGTAAAATTTGCAGCAATCATTGTTTTTATTTCAAGTTATTAATTCGGTACAAATATAAGTACTTATGATAACTTTTTCAAATTTTTTTTATTTTTTTGTTCTCTCGGTTAATATTATACCATGGTTAGTTAAGTGGTCAATTTTAAGCAATTTCATTATTTAGATTTAACATTTATCAGGTAATTTTCAAATCACGAGTTGACCCGCGGCAGGGATGGCAGTGGCAGCCCCCGATCCGGGAGGCCGATGTGGAGTAGTGGTGGCGGAGCGACCGTGAGAAGCTACCGCCACCGCGTTACGGAACACGGCCTGCCCGAAAGGGGCTACAACGGACAGCCCGGTTGCCGCCCAAAGCCATAAAATATTCAATATCTTTGCACCCCTTATTTAAAATTTGAAATTATGAGCCAAAATAGTTTGTTACAGTTTTTTGACACGCCTTACCAAACGCCCCCGTTTGACCGGATAAAGGAGGAGGAATATTTGCCGGCGTTTAAGGCTGCCATGGCAATAGCCAAAAAGGAGATTGAGCAAGTGGCCGCGAATACGGCAGAACCCTCGTTTGAGAACAGTATTGAGGCACTGGAAAAATCGGGCAAGCAGCTTACGGCTATCAGTAATATATTTTTTAACCTTAACCACGCAGCCACCAACGAAAATATTCAGGCGATTGCTCGTGAGGTGATGCCACTGTTGACGGAGTACAGCAATGATATTTGGCTAAACACGGCCTTGTTTAACAGGGTAAAACAGGTTTACGACACACGGGAAACGCTGCCCCTAAGGCCTGATCAGCAAAAGCTTTTGGAGGACACCTATAAGGAGTTTGTGAGGCGCGGGGCGCTGCTCACGGGTGATGACAAAGAGGAATACCGGCGGGTTACCAAAGAGCTTTCGCAGCTTTCGCTGGCATTTGGTGAGCATGTGCTGGCCGAAACCAACGACTTTACCTTGCCTATTACCAACGAGCGCGATTTAAGCGGATTGCCCGACGGGGTGAAAGAGGCAGCAGCAGCCCTGGCTAAAAACAAGGGGTTGAAGGGGTGGCTGTTTACGTTGCACTTCCCATCGTATATGCCTTTTATGAAATATGCCGACAACCGCGAATTGCGCAAGAAGATGTTTTTAGCCTACTCGAAAAGAGGGAACCGTGGTAATGAAAACGACAACAACGAAATTATTAAAAAGATGGTTTCGCTGCGGCTGAAAAAGGCTAACCTGTTAGGCTATGAAACGCATGCTGACTACGTGCTGGAGCAGAGCATGGCTACCTCACGCGACAGGGTTTACGGGTTTTTAAAACAGCTGCTGGAAAATTCGTTTGCCTTTGCCAAAAAAGATGTTGAAGCCGTGGAGTTATTCGCCAGGACTCAGGGTTTAAAAGGCAGGCTGGAGCGTTGGGATTACATCTATTATGCCGAAAAACTGAAAAAGGAGAAGCTGGGGCTAAACGATGAGATGACCCGTCCTTACTTTGAGCTCGACAGGGTTGAAAAAGGGGTACTGGGGCTGGCCACCCGACTTTACGGCCTTCAATTTAAAGAAAACCGGGAAATCCCAACCTACCACGATGAGGTAAAGGTATTCGAGGTTTTTGATGAAAAGGATACTTTTTTAAGTGTTTTGTATATCGATTATTTTCCACGCCCCTCGAAACAGGGTGGCGCCTGGATGACTGCTTTTAGAGAGCAATACATCGAAAACGGCCGGGATGTGAGGCCGTTAGTTTCGCTGGTTACCAACTTTACCAGGCCTACCAAGTCGAAGCCTTCGCTGCTGACCTTTATGGAGGTAAAAACCTTTTTGCACGAGTTTGGCCACGGACTTCATGGTATGCTTAGCAAGGTTTATTACGAAAGTCAGTCGGGCACCAATGTTTACCGCGATTTCGTGGAACTGCCTTCGCAGCTGATGGAAAACTGGGCTACCGAAAAAGAGTGGTTGCAGGAGGTGGGTATCCACTACCAAACAGGAGAGGTGATGCCCGACGAGTTAATTAACAAATTAATAGAAAGTGTCCGGTTTCAGAGCGGGTACGCCATGATACGGCAACTTTCGTTCGGGTTAAACGATATGGCCTGGCATACGCTAACACACCCTTTTGACGGTGATGTAAACGAATTTGAAAAAGAGGCCATGAAACCCACCGAGCTTTTCCCTCCGGTAGAGGGAACCTGTATGAGCACTGCCTTTTCGCATATTTTCGACGGCGGGTATTCAGCGGGATATTATGGTTACAAATGGGCCGAGGTGCTTGATGCCGATGCTTTCGACCTTTTTAAAGAGAGGGGAATTTTCAATCGCGAGGTGGCACATTCGTTCAGAAAAAATGTATTGGAAAAAGGGGGAACCGAGCATCCCATGAAACTTTATAAAGCCTTCAGGGGCCACGAGCCTTCGGTGGAGCCGTTGTTGCAAAGAAGCGGGTTAACCAAACAAGATTAATGCTGCTATTCCCTTGGTTGTTATCTTAGAACATTAACAATACTGCTGAGGGTTTAAAATTGATACCCGATAGTGGATGCTTTGAAATTATCCACGGAGGTGGTATCCACTCAGCACCGCCCTGTTTTATAGTTTTTATAGCCCAATACGATACCGAAACCGGCCAGCCACTTTTTTAACCGGTCTTTAAAACCGGTTTTGTTGCGGGAGATATCGAAATCAAACTGCCAGTTTTTTTCGGCGATACGTTTTTTCATCACGGCAGGATGCTCACCGTCGAAAAGCCTTAACTGGCGGACATGTTTTTCGTAGTTAAACTCCCGGGCTTTGGCTACATGCTCATCAAGCCAGTTGTCGTCGTGCCAGTATTTGTGAAAAGTCTCCTGCTTTTTTTGCATTTTTCGTGGATCTTTTACCCATCCATAATGGTAAACATAAGCATCAACAGACTTTACACACAGCTTTTGGTTGTTGCCTTTTCTGAAACCCTGGGCATCGCGATAGGAATAGATCGATTTGTCGTTTCTGATAACCCTTATTTCGTGGCTGTACCAGTTGGATGAAGAGCCCACATAATCGTACGAGCCATAAAAGTGCAGGTAGTTAAACAGCAGGCCATCTACTTTGAAATCATCTTTGTAGCGAAGCATGCTTTGGTAAATAGTGTCAAGATATTTTTCGTGAACTACCTCGTCGCCCTGAATATAAAAAGCCCAATCGGAATCTTCGGCTATTTGCGCCAATGCCTTGTCGGTTTCAACTGCCAGTACCCTGCCTCCCTCCCGCAGGCTTTCATCCCATTGGGTTTCGATAATTTTAATTTTCTTTTTATCAATTTGCCGGATAAGGTTTAAGGTTTCGTCGGTGGATTGTCCCACGGCCACCACAAACTCATCGCAGATGGGTAAAATAGAAGTGATGGCTTCCACTACCGGGTAATCGTATTTCAGAGCATCTTTAATAAAGGAGAAACCGCTTACTTTCATATAGTTTTAAAATTTGACCCCCAATGGGGGCAGAAATTATTTTTTTCAATACTGAATTCAAGCTGATAATTCTACTGTTCAAACAATTTTTTAATGGAGGCATGATGGGCTTTTACAATACCTTTTTCGGTGATGATGCCGGTGATATATTTTGAAGGGGTAACATCAAAAGCAGGGTTATAAGCTTTGGAACCGGGATTGTTAACCATCACCTTTACCAGATGTCCGTTTTTATCGTAGCCTGTTTGATACAAAACCTCATCTTCGTGTCTGAACTCGATGGGGATGGCTTTTCCGGTTTTACACTGCATATCGAAGGTGGAAGTGGGGGCTGCCACATAAAACGGAACACCGAGTGCTTTAGCAACAATGGCTTTTTCCAGTGTTCCAATTTTGTTAGCGGTATCGCCGTTGGCAGCAATACGGTCGGCACCCACGATAACCATATCTATTTTTCCTTCTGCCATCAGTGATGCCGAGGCATTATCAGGAATAATAACATGCGGAACCCCTTCGTTATAAAGCTCCCAGGCGGTAAGCCTTCCTCCCTGGCTGCGGGGGCGGGTTTCATCCACATAAACAAAAACATCCTTTCCCTGATTGCGGGCGAGATAGATGGGCGCCAAGGCTGTTCCATAATCTACAAACGCGAGCCATCCGGCGTTGCAGTGTGTCATGATGTTGGCCTTTTTTTCGATAAGAGAAGCGCCATACTCCCCAATGGTTTTAGAGCTCATAGCATCTTCGCGGGCAATCCGTTTGGCTTCTACCAGGGCATCCTCCGGACTGCGAAGTCCTGCCTGATAAACCCTTTCCACAGCATAAAACAGGTTTCTGG
>Ga0164318_10005201_pt1 | contig 12572 bp, 10 predicted proteins | sample GuaBasSedimGuay9_FD_113734 | JGI IMG/M metagenome (GOLD analysis project Ga0164318, IMG submission 113734) | Subseafloor sediment microbial communities from Guaymas Basin, Gulf of California, Mexico - Guay9, Core 4571-4, 0-3 cm | ecosystem: Environmental > Aquatic > Marine > Hydrothermal vents... | reverse complement strand
TGTTTCGGGGTCGCGTTTTACAGCCTCAAAGGGACAGACAGAATAGCAAACTGAACATCTGCTGCAATAATCTTGGTTGATTTTAACCGCGGCACCATATGGCTCAACCATTAACATTTCTCCAAACATGCTTTAAGGACAAAGCCAGACTCTTGTCATATAGAAGTATTTTGAAAGGCAAATCCCAAAATATAATACTTTTGGGAAAACTCCTATTGTTTGTAATAGTATGGTCTTCGAATGTAACCATAAGCCTCTAAAGCAGCAGTAATGCCTTGCCCCACAGCCGTTCCAACCTGCTTAACAGGATGGTTCGTGACGTCTCCAGCTGCGTAGACCCCAGCTATATTTGTTCTCTGCCGCACGTCAACCACGATGTAGCCTCCTTCATCAACTTTCACGCCGGCCTCTCTGGCTAGTTGACTGTTCGGAACCTCTCCAACCTGGACGAAAACGCCGTCAATTTTTAATTCCCAAGTATCGCCAGTCTTATTGTTGAACAAGGTTACTTTTTCCACTAGGTCCTTACCTTTAATTTCTTTCAACTCGGTGTTCCACAAAATTTCCACGTTCTCCTTACTCTCTAATGCTTTGACAAGGGATTCCTCAGCCCTTAACACGTCCCTTCTATGGGAAAGCTTAACCTGAGAGGCTAATCCGGCTATGTAAAGAGCCGTTATCGCCGCCGCGTTTCCACCGCCAACCACAAGAACACGTTTACCCTTAAACAACGGACCGTCACAGACCCCGCAGTAACTCACGCCTCTACCGTAAAACTCTTTTTCACCGGGAACCCCGAGTTCTCTATAGTGTGTTCCAGAAGCGATGATAACAGTTTTCGTCTCATAAACCGCCTTATCGGTCTTCACGGTTTTCCTTTCACCCTTAAGATTTAAACCCGTAACCCTTTCCATTTCATGAATTTCCACGTTGAATTTTTTGCAGTGAGCAAGCATCTTCTGAGCTAGTTCACGTCCACTTATGCTTAGAAAACCCGGGTAATTTTCAATAATCGGCGCGTCTGCAGTGTTTCCGCCTGCTAGTTTCTCCTCCAGAATCAAGGTTTTTAATCCACTTCTTGCAGCATAGATTCCAGCGGCTAAACCAGCAGCACCGGCACCAATTATTACCAATTCCAAGCTTTCCATTTTGAACAAAACCTCTTAGCAAGGTGATTTAAACTTACACTATTGTTAATTATCAATTTATAAGAATCTTCCGTGTCCGCTGCTTAATGATTATGTGGGAAAAGGCTGGACTGGAAGAAAAGCTGGAAGAGGATTCTATCAGTACTAAATCTACACTTTCCCCATTTTTTTAAGCTCTTCCTCGCGGAGAACCCTTCTCAAGACCTTGCCGACGGGCGTCATGGGAAGCTCTTTTCTGAATTCAACCTCCCTTATTCTCTTGTAGGATGCAACCCTTTCCTTGACAAAGTTTATTATGTCTTCCTCGGTTGCCGTTGCGCCATCCTTCAGAACGATGAAGGCTTTCGGAATCTCACCAGCCTCCGGGTCTGGTTTACCTATGACTCCGCAGAGTTTTACGGCTGGATGTTCATATAAAACGTCTTCCAATTCTCTGGGGTAGACGCTGTATCCTTTATATTTTATTATGTCTTTCTTGCGGTCCGTGATGTAGAAGTAGCCGTCCTCATCCATCTTTCCGATGTCACCGGTATAGAGCCAGCCTCTTCTAAGAACCGCCTTGGTATCTTCAGGCATCTTCCAGTATCCCTTCATAACTTGTGGACCCTTAACAGCAAGTTCACCCACTTCTCCAGGCTTCAGGGTTTTACGTCCGGTCTCTAAATCAACGATTTTAGCGTCTGTGTCAGGCCACGGTAGACCTATGGAGCCTATCTTAACCGTTTTCATAGTCGGGTCTAACGGGTTACAATGGGTTACTGGGGAGCTTTCTGACAAGCCGTAACCTTCTACGAGGACTCCTCCAGTTAGTTCCATGAATTTCTTCTGAACCTCTGGCGGAAGTGGAGCGGAGCCTGAGATGCAGAATTTTATTGAGGATAAATCGTACTTGCCTATGGCTGGATGTGATACGAGAATAGCGTAGATTGTCGGAACTCCGCAGAACACGGTTACACGGTATTTTTGTATGACAGATAACACTTCTTCTGGGTTGAATTTTGGAAGCATAACCATTGTTCCAGCAAGTGAAATGACAGCGTTCATAACCATTGTCATTCCGTAAATATGATACAGTGGCAGCAGAGTCAAGTGAACATCTTTGGCTGGTTCGCTTCTTAACCATTTGTTGTACATCACGGCGTTTGAAAGCAGGTTAAAATGTGTCAGCATTGCCCCTTTAGGAACACCGGTTGTGCCTCCGGTGTACTGCAGAACAGCCAAGTCCTCCTTCGGGTTAATCTCAACTTTTGGTAGTTCAGGTGGATAACGTGCTAAAAGTTCCCGGAAGAAATGCACGTTCGGTCTTCTTTCCACTTTATAAGACGGAATCTTTCCTAGGAGGGAGCCTAGAAAAGCCTTGAAGCCTGGCATGTACTCCTTAAGGCTTGTGACTATAACGTGTTCCACCTTTGTTTTTTCCCAGACTTTTCTGAAAACCGGATAGAGAACGTCTAGGACAACGAAGATTTTTGCTTCTGAATCTTCCAGCTGGTGTTGAACCTCACGTTCCTTGTAAAGAGGGCTTATAGCGGTTATGGTGGCTCCAGCCTTCAAGGCTCCGTAATAAGCTATCACGTACTGAGGAATGTTCGGCAAGTAGAGGGCAACAACGTCTCCTTTTGTTACACCAAGGTGGTGAAGAGCGTTCGCAAAACGGTCGGAAAGCTCGTTTGACTCTCTATAAGAAATTCGCCTGTCGTAAAATATTATCGCTGTGTGCTCCGGATATTTTTCAGCCGCCTCTATCAGAAGCTGGAAAAGCGGAACATTTGGATATCTTATTGATTGTGGAACACCTTCAGGCCAAAATTTAAGCCAAGGTTTCTTGATTTTTTTGGGTTTTTTAGCCAAGGAAATCCCTAGAAAATCCCTTATGGAGAATTAGGCATATAAAATTTCACATTTCAAGGTAAAAGTAAAGAATTAGAGAGCGAGCGCAAGCAGTTCCGCTATGTCCATTACTTTTATTTTCTCTTCAAACCCCGTGGTTTTAACAGCGTCTTCTAACGTTAGGAGGCAGAAGGGACAAGCCACGGCTAATATTTCCGCTCCGGCGTCAACGGCGTTTTGAACGCGGATTTCCGCTAAGCGTGGACCCGGAATGTCAACCCACATTCTTCCACCTCCACCTTCACAGCAGAGGCTTCTCTCTCTTGAACGGTCAAACTCTAGGAGTTCTACGCCCGGTATGCTTTCGATAACTTTTCTCGGTTCGTCGTATATTCCGTTTTGTTTGCCTAGGAAGCATGGATCGTGATATATGACTTTCTTGTTTAACTCTTTTGAAAGCTTGAGTTTTCCGTTTTCAATTAAGCTGGCAAGCAGTTGTGAGTGGTGTTGAACTTCGAAGCTTGTCTGTCCGTATCGGTTTTTGAACGTGTTGTAGCCGTGGGGACAAGTTGTAACCATCCTTTTTACGCCGTATTTGTTGAATAACTTCATGTTTTCCTCAACCAGAAATTCGAAAAGTCCTTTCTCGCCGACTCCGTAAACCTCGTTTCCGCAGCAGTTCTCCTCTTCACCTAAGATTCCAAAGTCAACCCCGGCTTTTTGCAAGCACTTCACAAGGCTTTTCGCAACTTCTTGAATTCTCGGGTCGTAACTAGCCGTGCAACCGACATAGTAGAGTATTTCTGCCCCTTGCGAGATGTGTTTAATGTTTAAACCTTGAGCCCACTCTGTTCTTTTACTTCTGATTCTATCCCACGGGTTACCGTTCTTGAAAACGCTTTCCAACGCATCTCGAAGTGTCGGAGGAATCTGACCTTCCTCAACAGCCATGCTTCGCATGTCAATCAGAAATTCGAAGGGACTCAAACCCTTCGGACATCGTAACCCACAAGTTGAACAAGTAGTGCAGCTCCAGAGCACATCTTGTGAATACTTAACTATTTTGCCTGTGACTGCGACTTCCCGCATGTACCTTCTAATATTCAAGTCCACCTTTCTTGAAACGGGACAGCTTCCAGTGCACATTCCACATTGGATGCACTCAAGCAGTTTATGCCTTTGAACAAGTTCCTGCGCGTTCATTTTTATATCACATTTGCCTAGATTGGGAACATAAGATTTTTTAAGCGTTTTCCTCAGTAAGAAACAAAACAAATCAAGAAGAGCGGAGATTAACTTAATGGAGCGAAATCCTCCCAGAATAGGCATTTTTGTTTGTGAGTGCGGCGGAAACATAGGTGATGTGGTGGACGTCAAAAAGGTTGTTGAAACCGTTCGAAAATGGGAAAATGTTGTCGTGGCAAGGCAACACGCGTACATGTGTTCCAAACCAGCTCAGGAAATGATAATCGACGCCATAAAAAGGCAGAGCCTAGACAGAGTCATAGTTGCAAGCTGTACACCGAGAATGCATCTTCCAACATTCCAAAGCGTTTTGGAAAGAGCTGGATTAAATCCTTACATGCTTGAGTTTGTGAACATAAGGGAACACTGCTCATGGGTTCACGGTCCACATCCATCGGAAGAAGCTACAAAGAAAGCCATAAGCATAATTAGAGGAGGCTATGAGCGAAGTAAAGAGCTTGAACCCTTAGAAACCATAAGTGAGAAGGGTTCAAGAGAAATCTTGATAATAGGCGGAGGCATAGCTGGGATAACGGCGGCTCTTCAACTCGGCAATTTAGGCTACAAAGTTCACTTGGTGGAGAGAAAACCAACTGTTGGAGGGAACATGGCGAAGCTGACGAAGGTTTTCCCAACCCTTGACTGCGCACAGTGCATATTGACGCCTAGAATGGCTGAGATTGGAAGAAACCCGAACGTTAACCTGTTGACTTACGCTGAGGTTCAGGAAGTCAGCGGGAGACCTGGAAATTACGACGTGAAGGTTTTCATGAAACCCAGAGGAGTGGATGTTGAAAAGTGTAGAAGTTGTGGTGTATGCGCGAAGGTTTGTCCGGTAACCGTTCCAGACGAGTATAACGAGGGATTATCCACAAGGAAGGCTGCGTATATACCGTTTCCCCAAGCTGTTCCATCGGCTTACGTGATAGATTTTAACGCTTGCACGAAGTGTGGAAAATGTGAACAGTTATGCCCGTCCAAAGCGATAAACTTGGAGGATAAAGGAAAGATAATAACGTTGAAGGTCGGCGCGATAATTTTGGCTGTTGGATACGAACTTTACGACGCAACAAAACTTGAGAATTACGGGTACGGCATATATAAAGACGTTATAACCATGATGGAGCTGGAGAGGCTTACTTCCGCTTCCGGACCAACAGGAGGAGCCGTGAAAAGGGCGGACGGAAGCGACGCGAGGAAAGTTGCCATAGTTCTCTGCGCTGGTTCAAGAGATAAAAACCACGTTCCATACTGCAGTCGAATATGTTGCATGTACTCTTTGAAACAAGCCTTCGTTCTCAAGAAAATGCTCGGAATAGACGTTTACATCTATTACACGGACATTAGAGCTACGGGTAAGGGATACGAAGAGCTTTACTGGAGAGATCAAGAGGCTGGAGTTGTTTTTATACGTGGTAAGGTGGCTGAGGTCTGGAAGAACAAGAACGGCAAGCTCGTTGTCGCGGCTGAAGACACCTTGACAGGCAAGGTGATGGAGGAAGAGTTCGACTTGGTTGCGTTGGCTACACCAATGGTTGCACCGTCAGGACTTGAGGAACTAGCCGCAAAAATGAAAGTTGCCCTAGGTGAAGACGGTTTCGTACAGGAGAAGCATCCGAAACTTGACCCCGTTGACTCCTTGGTTACAGGAATATTCGCGTGTGGATGCGCCTTAAGCCCTAAAGATGTCCGCGACACGGTTTCCGACGCTCTAGGAGCAGCAGCTAAGGCTTCCCTATTCCTGAAAAGTGAATACATCACGACGAGCCCTGAAAAAGCCTATGTGATTCCGGAGTTTTGCGACGGCTGTGAAGTTTGCGTTAAAACGTGTCCTGTGAACGCGATAACGATGCATGAGGGAAAAGCCAAGGTTGACCCCTTCATGTGCACTGGTTGCGGTGCTTGCGTTCCGGTTTGTCCGAGAGAAGCCATCGAATTCAAGAATTCAACTACGAAGCAGATATTCGCGAGGTTGAGGGGTGTACTTGCGGATAAAGCGCCTGATGAGGTTAGAATAGTCGCCTTTGTTGACAATGTTGTCGGATACACAGGCATGGACTTTTTGGGGTTAGACCGAGTCAACTATCCAGAAAACATTCGGATCGTGGCTGTTCCATCCACGGCTATCTTAGGCTTAAAGCATCTGCTGTACGCTTTTGCCTACGGGGCTGACGGCATCCTCGTGATCGAGGGACAGGAGGAGATAGACAAGGAGTTTACGAAGAAAAGAATGATTGAGACGGGACGTTTCCTGGCTGAGTATGGAATAAAAAGCATGAGGGTACGTTACAGCTACGTGCCGCTGCCTGTTTATAAAAAAGCTGCAGACTTGTTCACGCGGTTCACGGAGAGAATCAAGAAGTTCGGACCGTTAGCGGATGAGAAACGTGATGTTATAAAGCAGAAACTTCAAGTTTAGGGTTTCTTCAAGGCTTAAATCGGATACCCCCCTTATATTTTCAGAGCAAAAGTAGTCTTTCGGTTCAATCTTTTGAAGGAAAATGCGAGGTTTCACAGCAAAAATTATATGAAAATCGAAGGAAAATAGACAGAAAACATAAAAACGTTAAAGAACTCGGCATTTAAGAGGGAGAAAAATTGGATGTTATCGTTTGTGTTAAACACGTTCCGGAAACAGCGGAAGCGGAAATAAAAATTGACTCCAGCGGGAAATCCATAGAAAAGGCTGGACTCGTCTTCGACATAAACGAGTGGGACGACTACGCGTTGGAAGAGGCTGTGAGAATAAAGGAGAAGTTCGGAGGCACCGTTACAGCCATAACGGTTGGTTCAGAAGAGGCTGAAAGCACCCTAAGAAAGTGCTTGGCAAGAGGAGCAGATCAAGCGATAAGAGTTGACGGAAAAGCCTTTGAAGGATCCGACGGATACGCAACGGCGAAGATTCTGCACAGAGCAATCAAAGACATGCACTTCGATATTATTTTGACGGGAATGCAAGCTGGTGACGATGGATACGCCGTGGTTGGGCCTGTTCTTGCTGAAATGCTTGGAATTCCCCATGCGACTATGATTAAGAAAATTGAGTTAGGTGAAGGCGTCGCCAAGGTTAACCGCGAGTTGGAGGGGGGCTTAGAGGAGAAGGTTGAGGTTAAACTGCCCGCGTTGTTCACCGTGCAGACGGGGATAAACGAGCCGCGATACGTCTCGATAATGGGGATAAGGAAGGCTATGAAGAAGGAGATAAAGGTTCTAGGTTTGGCGGATATAGGTTTAACTGAAAACGATGTAGGCGAGGCAGGCTCGTGGATAAAAATCGAGAAACTGTTCATTCCACCCGTGGAGAAACAAGCAGAATTCATTAAGGGAAGCCCAGAGGAAGTCGCTGCGAAGATTGCTGAAATAATCAAGGCTAAGGGGTTGGTGTGAGAAGATGAGGGAAATCTTTGTCTTAACGGAACATAGACGAGGACAAATCAGAGATGTAACCTTTGAGATGCTGACGAAGGGCAGAGAACTAGCTGAAGAAACAAACACGGAGTTAACCGCCGTTCTTCTGGGAAAGGATGTCAAAGAATACGCGAAGACGCTTTCAGAATACGCAAACAGAGTCCTAGTTGTTGAAGACACGAAGCTGGAAAACTTCAACTCTGAGGCATACCAAAAGGTGTTAGCCAACCTGATCAACGAGCGCAAACCATTGCTAACCATGATGGGACACACATCTTACGGTGTTGAATTGGCTCCAAGCCTAGCAACAGCGTTAAACCTACCCTTGGCAACAGACTGCATAGACCTAACGTTTGAAAACGAAACCTTCTTCGTCACACGACAGATGTACGGTGGAAAAGTGAACGTTAGAGCGGTGGTTCGCAAATCAGAAAGCTACATAGCCACGGTTCGCCCCGCAACGTTTCAGCCTCAAAAACCAGAATCCATGAACGGAGAGATAACAGAAATAGCCTCACCACTAACTGAAGAGATAACAGAGAAACGTTTCATAGAGTACGTTCTGCCTCCACCAGGCGGGGTTGACATAACGGCTGCGGACGTGCTCGTAGGAATCGGAAGAGGAATAAAGGACGAGAAAAACTTGCCCATGATGGAGGAGTTAGCTAAAGCCTTAGGAGGAGTCCTCGCATGCTCCCGTCCCATAATTGACAAGGGATGGCTCCCAAGCGACCGTCAAGTAGGCACTTCTGGAAAAACCGTTAAGCCGAAGCTTTACATAGCCGTTGGGATAAGTGGAGCGTTCCAACACGTGTTAGGAATGAAGAATTCCGACTTGATAATCGCCATAAACAAGGACCCGAACGCGCCTATATTCAGCTTCGCAGACTACGGCGTTGTGGACGACTTATTCAAGATAGTGCCCCAGCTGAAAGAGAAGATTTACGAGTTGAAAGGACAGAAGGCATAAGTCTGAACGGAGAGAAAAAAGTTGCAGTTTGAATTAAACGATGAACAGAAGGAAATCAAAAGGGCGATAAGAGAGTTCTGTGAAAAAGAGTTCACACCTGAACTAGCCTTAGAACTAGACGAAAAAGAGGAGTTCCCCCTAGACCTTTACAAAAAAGCGGCAAAACTAGGGTTCACAAGCATGCGGATTCCCGAAGAATACGGAGGACAAGGATACGGCTTGCTTGAGGACTGCATAGTCGTGGAAGAAATGTGCAGGGTTGACCCGGGGATAGGCGCAGCCATATCTCTTGGAAACCTCATGGTTCCAGATGTCTTGTTAAAGCATGGAACAGAAGAGCAGAAGGAGAAGTACATTCCGCCATTAGCGAAGGGAGACGCCATAGCAGCCGCAGCCTTCACGGAGCCTGAACATGGAAGCGACATAACAAGGATGGATACGACAGCCGTGAAAAGCGGAGACCAGTGGATAATCAACGGAAGCAAAGAGTTCATAACAAACGCTCCAATCGCGGACACTTTCATAATACTCTGCCAGACAGACCCGAACGCAACACCATCTCACAGAGGAGAGAGCATATTCTTGGCTGAGAAAGGCATGCCGGGGTTGGAGGTTACAAAACTGAAGGGTAAGATGGGAATCAGACCGTGCATCACGGGTTCGGTTTCGCTGAGCGACCTAAAAGTGCCTGAAAGCAACCTTGTAGGCGAGTTGAACAAGGGATTCTATTACACCCTTGAACTCTTCGACGGGACAAGGATAACCATTGCAGCTCAAGCCGTGGGAATCGCCCAAGGAGCCTTTGAAAAAGCCTTCAACTATGCAAAACAGCGGAAACAGTTCGGTTCGCCCATAATAAACTTTCAAGGGGTCTCGTTCAAGCTAGCTGACATGATAACAAAAATTGAAACTGCGAGGCTGATAACCTATAAGGCGGCTTGGCTCTTTGACCAAGGAAGAGTTGACCCTATGGTTACAGCCATGGCGAAAACCTACGCGAGCAGAGTTGCCATGGAAGTCACGGATGAAGCAATCCAAATTCACGGTGGATACGGCTACTTGGCTGATTACCACGTTGAACGCTTCCATCGCTGTGCAAAGATAACGGAAATCTATGAGGGAACAAGCGAGATACAGAAACACACGGTGGCGAGGTATCTCATAAAAAGAATGTGAGGCAACCAGAGAAATCCTTATTTTTATGCTGGCTCGTTGATTTTCTTCCCCGTCTTTTTAACCCAATCCTCAATTGAAACGGCGAATTCCTTCTCAACTTTTCCTCTGTAGAGGCTGTTGTACGTGCAGAAAGACCTTATTTTACCATCTGGAGTTGCATAGTGAATCGCACATCTCTGAACCCTGTCTAGGTCAATGTTCCAAACGTCTTGGAAGTGCATTATCCCAAGCATCACAAGTCTGTGCATAAGCTCTCCTAGAGCTTCGTAGCTTCCCTTTGTTATCACGTTCTTTATCAAACTTCTGACGAGGTCGGACTTTATCATAGGCAGAAGCTTCAGCAGTTTCATCTTCGCCATAGTCTTTTTACCCGCGACTCCGGAGTAGTATATGTCCCAAAAGACATCAGCGAACTTGTCAACATCCACGATTTTCGTTATAGGCTTGTAAGAACCATCCTTATCCAAGATTATAAACGTGGCTGCACCGCACATGGGATGCATCGTAAACTCCGGATACACACGGTTCTTCAAAACATCCATTCCCTTGGAAACGGGAACAGGCCAGTTCACAGGTCTCCAATCCCAACGGGTTACGGCTCCATCTGTTTGTTCTTCTATTAGCTTAAGTGTGTCCGGTATTGTAATGCGGAGTTTCCTCATCTCCTCTTTCCTAGCCCTTCCAGCCATGGATATTGGTTGAATGTTGACGCATCTTACTACGTCGTGATTTTTGACTGCGTATTCAATTATATTGCCTAAATCCTTGTCGTTCACGTTCTTTGCCAACGTGACGACTAGAACTATTGATTTTAAGCCTATTTTCCTCGCGTTTTCAATAACCTTCTCTTTTATGGGAACAAGGTCTGTTCTAGCTCTAAGTTTCTTGTAGATTTCCTCTCTCAAACCGTCAAACTGCAAGTAGAGCGTGTCCATTCCAGCTTCTCGGATTTTCCTGAAGTATTCGATGTCCTCTGCTATTCGCAGCCCGTTGGTGTTCACTTCCACATGGGTTATCCCAGCTTTTTTCGCCTCTCTGATGAGGTCGGGCAGGTCGTTCCGTAAGGTTGGCTCTCCACCGCTGAACTGTAAGGCGTTGCACGCCCAAGGCTTGTTTGCTCTGAGATTCTTGATCATCTCAACAATCTGCTCGTAAGACGGTTCGTAAATGTAGTTGGCTGCCCCCGCATAGGCGAAACAGATCGGACAAGCCATGTTACACCTGTTCGTAACATCTATGATACCCAAAACCGTGTGCGTCTTGTGCTGCGGACACAAACCACAATCGTAAGGACAACCGTTAACTATTTTTGTGCGAGGATTCTCTAAGCCGTCACCAACATATCTAGCGGTGTACCAGTTCTTAAAAAACCACTTGTAAAGCTCAGCGTCGCCCCAGTAAACATCCTCAAACTTTCCATGCTCAGGACACGTCTTCTCTAAATAGATAACGCCGTTTTCCTCGTAAATTCGCATGGGAACCCTTCTCTGACAGACGGGACAAACACTCGCGGAGTACATCTCAAATTTTTCAGATTCCTTAGGCTTAGACATTTTGATACTTCCTTAAAGGCGATATTAGGTAGACATAGAAGCTATTAAATTTTCTACCTAATGCGAAGACAATAAATACTTGAACGCTGCCAATGTGTATTCCGTGGTGCAGTTGGATGTCCACTGAAGAATCCGTAAGAAAAGAAATTGTGGAACTTCGAGAACGAATCGTGAAGTTGGAAGTGAAAGTTGAAGAATTAACGAAACGCATAGACAGCCTCGCAAACTATGCGAAGGAACTCTACAACTACTTACAGAAGACCAGCAGACTATAGTTCTTCTCTTAGGCAAAGCTTTTATTTAAAACGAAACAACCACTCTGCGAGGTTTATAAATGACCCTAGAATCAAGCAAAACCTTAGGTGGCGTAGGAGCTATACTGGTAGCTGTCGGAAACTTTGTTCCCTTCTTAGGGTTAATCGGTATAATCCTCGTTTTAATAGCCCTAAAAGGCCTAGCAGAGGTTTACAACGAGAGGGGCATATTCCAAAATGCCTTGTACGCGTTCATATTCGGTCTCATAGGCATAGCAGCGGCAATAGTCTTGTTTTTAAGCATGTTTGCCACGGGATTTTTCATGGGAATGACGCCGACGCCGCCAACACCGCCAACGGAAACCTCGCTGTTAGGCTTTATTGTAAGTATCATCGGAGTCTTAATAGTGGTATTCATATTTTATGTGCTTGAAGCCGTATTCTACAGGAAATCCTTTACACTTGTAGCGGAGAAATCAGGTGAAAAAATGTTTAACACCGCAGGAACACTTTTGCTCATAGGAGCCATTCTAGTTATAATTTTCATAGGCGCCATAATAATGCTCATCGCTTGGATACTAGTTGCCATCGCCTTCTTCTCGATCAAAACGCCTCCGCCGTCGGCTGAGGCGCCACCTCCTCCACCACCATAAAACACACTTCCATACTTTTCTCTCCGTAGTCCTAACAAGTTTTAAACGTGAAAGAGTTTTAATCTAGGCTTAGAAGTGACCCTGATGAGCGGCAAGGATAGAAAGACGTATACTGGTAAATGTGTTGATTGTGGTTCGCCTTTAGAGTTGTATGAGATTGACTTTAAGAAGGGACGCAAAATAATGCAGTGCACCCGTTGCGGCTTGTTCCATTTTTACAAGAAAGACTTTTTCGGCAAGTGGAAGCTTGTCAAGGTCAGCAGAGTCTCAGACTTATGGAAGAACTCTAAATGATGGGGACAACCCATGCGGTTTTCGCCTTACTCTGCTACTAC
>Ga0164318_10005200_pt1 | contig 12572 bp, 15 predicted proteins | sample GuaBasSedimGuay9_FD_113734 | JGI IMG/M metagenome (GOLD analysis project Ga0164318, IMG submission 113734) | Subseafloor sediment microbial communities from Guaymas Basin, Gulf of California, Mexico - Guay9, Core 4571-4, 0-3 cm | ecosystem: Environmental > Aquatic > Marine > Hydrothermal vents... | reverse complement strand
GGTATATCCTCATCAACTTCGGCAGCATCCAACATCTCTTTCGCCAGTAATAGTTTTTCCACGGTGATTGTTCCACCGATATCAACTATCTGAGAGGAAGGGAAAGTGACAGGAATGTCACCCTCTTCCCCGGTATAGGCGGTGCAAGTGAAAGCCTCAATTACCTCTTCATCCATTGCCCGGCCCATAGCGTAGCTCGCATTAAGGGCATAGGTAGATTCCGGATCAATAAGCATCCGAATCTTGTCCATGTCATCAATCAGGTCCGCCCAGTCATAGTCTACCAGGCTGACTCTGCGTCTGGCATGGGGAGTGGAGATTAGAGGAGTGTCACCATGACGCTCAGTTCTCTTCCTCGCCTTGGTGGCCCCTATCTGATCATAAAATGCATTCTTTCCGGTCTGGGGTTCTTCTCTTACCGCTCCCCGGAACCGGGTTCCTCGCTGTTGGCACAGCAGTTGTACGTTTGCCTTATACTGTTGGACAAACGCAGTTGTGATTTCAAAGCTCATAACAGTCTTCTCCTTTCTGTTCTTGGTGCCGGAGAAGCTGCCCCTTGCGGGACTTCAACCTCACCTTTTCACGCTGGTTAGGCGGCCCACTTTCGAGCGGTCAGTAAGACAACTTCCGTTGCTACCTTACAATTTATCTCCTTTCATCAGGATAAATACGCTTAAACAGGTCTTGGACCTTATTCACGGCCTCAACATGGCCTGGTTTTGTCTTGTCATGGTACGGATGGTTAAGATCTGCCATTATCCCGTCAATTTCAGCCTTTGCGGTCACGGCATTATCAGTCACATGAGATATTGCCAGTTTATCCTCGGAGATTGCTTCCCCAATCCTGGCAAAGGCTTCCACCAGCCAGGGGAGGTTACCCATTCCGGTTTCATCAAACTTCTTGATATCCTCCTCATTAACAAAGGTCCTGACAGCCTTGAGAGCACGTTCCCTGTTCTCATTGTACTTGTCTCCCCACTTTTCTCTCAGGAGCTTTTCCGCCTCAGTTCTTGCATTTGCGAGAGCGGTCTGGCTCTTCTCATAAGCAGCCTTTGTCTGCTCATTGTACCAGTCAAAGAGTTGTTTTGCCTGTGCAGGCTGGAGACCTATTTTGTGGGCAGTCTCTTGGAAAGCCTCCAGAAGCCCCTCGTCTACAGGAACCTCTTTCGGGAAGTCTTCCGGCATTGCAAGCTCATAACCTTTTGGGTCTGCGGGACGCCCCAGGGATGTGTAGAAAGCATCCAGTTCCTCTTCAGTAGCATCCGGTCCGGGTAAAACAACCTTGTCAGCCCCTACCATTTTCTGGGCAGAAACCAACATCTTTGCCAAACCAGGAAGGTCCTTGATTGTTGCCAGAGTTTTATCTTCCCGCAAATCTTCGGGTAACTCAGACTGCCAACCTTCGCTAAGTGTTATTCCATCTTCCTCAAACTTCATAAAAACCTCCTATGTGTTTTAATTATAGTAATTATTCACCAGAAGTCAACAATCTCTCTTTTGTGTCATCAGGTAACACTTTTGCGGCTTCCTGGGCCATCTGCATTTGAAGTTGTTGTGCTTGAGCTTCCTGCCTCTGTTGCCTGATAGCATCAACATCATCTCTCGGCCTCAACCACTCTCCCGGAAGGCCTACTCTTTCCCCGACTCCCCGAACAATCTTGTCCTGATCAAAGTTATCCATGATCTCGGGATTCACCTGTACCCAGGGGGCTATCAGGTTAAACGTGTTCTGGACGGAGCGGACCTCCATCTGCTTCATAGCCATAGCCAGTTTGCCAGTGAACTCCACTGAGTACATGCCGAGACCAGGAGGCAAAGGGGGAAGCTTGCCAGCCCGATAGACAATCCCAAGACACCTCTCGATTAAAGGGTTGAATAACTCGTTCTGGAGCCTGCCAAGCATCGGGCCAAGAATTATCAGCTTTTCCTCAACCCTCTCAAGAACTTCTGTGGCTGTCATATTCTTGCGTTCGGCCAACAGCTTGAACAGGTCCACAAAGAAAGCCTGCTTGATGGCCTCTTCCCGCTTGGCTTCCATTTCGAGGCCTAAGCCGATGTTGGCATGAGTGTTCAGAGGCTCTATGCGATCCGGAGTTCCGGCACGGTAATACAGAATGCCTCCCGGTACTGTTCTAAGGGGAGAAAGGAACCCGTCATCGGGTACCATCAACGGGGGCTCTACAACCTTCTCAGCGGCCCTGAGTGTGGTCTCTACCATCTTGTTGAGCAGCTTGATTTCCGGAAGCATCTTGACCCCAATACCGCGACCGTAAGTTTCATTGGACTCTTTATCCAGACGGTCCGCCATGCAGGGGAGTTCATAGTAACCACCTTCCCGAACAATAAGCTTGTCCTTGACGGCAACATAGACTGACTTGAAAGGAAATCGCCGGTTGTTGTCAGGATAGACGGCATGAATAAACTCGAAATGTTTATCAATGTCCTTGGGCTCCCTGTAGGCCTTCATCACGGAAGGGCCAACATTCTCTTCCCCGAATTCCTGGACAGCTTGGCGAGCAGTGTATGTGATGTGACGGTAGACCGTGTCAATGAGACCATGACGGTTTTCCTGATAGACAAAGTCAGCAATGAACAGGTTCAGGAAATTGAGGGTAGTCTCTTCCCCTTCTTCAACAAAAAGGCAGCCAGAACCAATGGCTCCCAGGTCTTTGAAATGCTCGAATATCGCCAGGTTAAAGTTGCTGGCAGCTAACTCTTCATGGAGGATTCTTGTGGCTGCGGAGCACCAGGTGTTCTCTTCGTCACTGATTTCAGTTTGGGGATTCTGGGGCCGGAGATTGAACCATGGTGGGGAACAGAGGTGGCCGTAAAGACCAGCAGCGAACACGTCATTGGCATCAATGGCAGTACAGGAGAAAACACGTGTCATGCGGGAACCACCCTTGACATGAGGTGCGACTATCCCCCCACGTCTTGGGGTTACAAAGGTGCAGACATCCTCATACAAGCTATCCCACTGAGAACGCTCTCCCTTCAATCTGTTGTAGCGGTCTATGATTTCCTTTGCTTTCTTTTCCATCCTATTTTGCCCAAATCCGGCAACCGCGCATCCATGGCTGAATACCTTTACGAACCCAAATCCTATACCAGTTTGTCATATAAAAATTGTATCCACTTCTAAAACTACCAATATAATTCTGGAGAGATCGCACTTTCTGCATTTCCGTTTCATGAACGGTTATCCTCTTTTTACCTCTAACTAAATCCCATAAAGGAGCGGAAACGCCTTGAATAAGAAACCATTGCTCTCCCCGAAACCATACCCGATCACCAAGATTAAATCGAGGAACCCAACGTAAAGCCAGCAACAAAACACGAATCCACCAATATAATTTCTTCACCTCGTTTCTCCTATTTGCCTTTAATGGTTCTTTTTCTTTTCCATGTTTCCCCTGTTTTCTTATTTCTCCAGCGACCCCCTTTCGCTCTTACTCAGCCTGTGGACTTAACACAAACTGCATAGGGATTAACTTTCTTGGATTTGGCCCTTACCTTTTTGGCGCAACGCTCCAGCTTCCGAGGCATTACCTTTTCAAAAGCTCCTTGATGTCTTTTCTCATCTCTGTATTCATTTCCTCAATAGCCTTCAAGCGACAGTTCAGGGCTTTGGTTATCCCGTCACAAGTATCTGCATAGCGTACACTATCAGAGAGCCTTTCGAGACGTCTCTCTATATCCCTGACCTTGCACTTGAAACCTAACCAACCCAGGGCAACTCCTACAAGGCCGGAAAGTCCTCCTACTCCTGGAGTTGTGTAATCATCCATTTGGACACCTGATAAGAAGCCTGTCTGTCAGCCTCTCAATAAACTTGATTTCATCGGAAATCCTCACCTGTAGTATCTCCTGCTCAGCGGGTTCAAGAATTCCGGCAGCGGCATCCTCTAACCTTTTGATAGCCTCACGAGCCCTCATTGAGGCGAGTGCTACCTCTCTCCGCTTTGTCTTTCTTTGTGGCATTGGCGTCTCCTGTTACAATATTCTGATTGAAAACATTCTGAATCCTGGCTGCCAGAGATTGCATAGCAAAACTGGAGAGCCGATTTCCTTGCTCTTCCTGATAAAACTGTCGCAGAGCTTGGTTTACATCCTGCAAAGTTTCTGCCTTATATTCAAGAGCAAAAACTGGAAAAGTAATATTGAGAAACAATAATATAAACGTAAGTTTTTTCATAGATTCTCCTTAGGGAACCACTAAATAATGTCTACCTTGACTATCTGTATCAGGACTTCGTGTTACTTGTTGATTGTTTGCACCACCTACACGTATCAAAATAGGGTTTGGATCAGAACAGTCATAACCTATAACGACACCACCTGCACCCTGACCAATATCCCAATTATTACCTGAGTTAAGCATTAAACCTATTCTATAAACACCGCCTACATCTTTCATATAAATTCCTTTAGCATTGTCTAATCCAATCTCATAAATACCTCCATCAAGGTCACCTCCAAGCTCTGGTGTAGTGTCATCTTTAAGCTCAGACATTCCTCCTGCTGCCAACTCAGAAAGAGTCTTAGTTCCAGCATTAGGATCATGAAACGTCATATCTCCATTATTTTGCCAGAAAGTAGCAAGGCTGCATGGATAATCAAATCTTATCCCCGTATGCGGGGCTGGATTACTTAGAAAAACAATACCATTTTCACTTACATCAGATATCCATATTCCATCTCTCCAATCTGTAGTTCCCATAGATATAGTCTGGGCTACAGTGGGAGCATAATCCGAAATTCCACAAATCATGAGACCTTGCACATAACCATAATCACTGGGAGTGACGTGGCTGCTATTACAGTTGACATCAATTTCACAGCCAACAGCCCACTTAACCGAGGAAGGGTCCCAACTGGCTGTTATGTCAATCATAGGATTTAGACCCCAGCCTTGACCTGAACCTGTTATCCGTTGAGCCGTCATCAGAGCAAGTCCATCTTTGGCACCTGTTGATATTCCTTCAACCCTCATTACTACTTGATGATGTTCTGTATCGTTCATGCTATGGTTCTTAACTACTTGATTGGTATAAAAGTCCTCCCCACATCCGATACCCCAGTAACTAAATGGAGTATCATCATATATCCACTTAGAACCTGCCATATCAAGCTTGCCAGAGTCAAATATCTTGAAGTCCGACCAATTGTTAGGATAATAATAACCTCCTGTGTCATTATCTGTCCAAAGTCCTGAGCCACCCCCCATACTCTCAATCTTGTCATAGACAACATTCTTAGAAGGTGCAATATCAGTAACTCCATTCCAGCCACTCCCATAAGCTTCATCGGATATCTTGGCATTAACTTCTGAATCCCTGGCTATGGAGGCTGCAATATTATCATCATCAATAAGGTCAGTACCGGCATTGATTAAACTGACTATCTCACTACCTGTCTGGTCGGCAGTGGCTCCGTTTTCAATACCTGAAAGTTTTGATCTTTCAACAGTGGTTATTATTGAACCAGAACCAGCAGATGAAACATCACTGAGAGCTGTTACACTACAAGAATTCAGACCAGTGCAAGTGAAATTGCCTCCACTACTCATACTCTCTATTTTGTCGTAAATAGCATTTTTGGAGGGAGCAAGAGCATCCCCATCCCAGTCATCCCCATAGGTCTCATTATCCCCATAAACAGGGTAGACAGCAAGGTTACCAGGAGTGATATCCTGGCCCCAACAACCAGAAGCCCAAACACAGAATAACAACAACCAAACTAAGTATCTTACTTTAAGCTCCACCACTTGTACGTCCTCCCAGTTCAACACAGACATTTGCTCCCTCACATTGAAGAACAAGTCTGTCGTATTTGTTATTTAAGGTAAAATCCGCTCCAGTATTCAGTTTTAGGAATTCACCATGTTTTGCCACTATAGTTCGGGCACTACTCTCTGCCTTAAAAATTACCTGGTCTCCGGCGGAAAGGCCAAGCACCCGGACAAGATCATCTGAAGCTGCTCCCCCTTCCGTGTCAAGGCTATAGTAGCCACTTCCAGGAACCGTGGCTACACCTGAAACAAGGGTGATCTGAACTGGGTTTCCCCAAGCCCCCATACTTTCACTATTACCTCCACCCCCTCCTCCAGTTCCAATAAGGACTGCAAGTTGTTGGATCATTTTAACCACTCGGTCAACCATCTTTTCTATAGCTTCAGAACTGTACCTCCCGCCGTAAATCAGGTCCACGGGTTGTGTATACTCCATGGCAAGGGATATTGTGATGGTATAACCAGAAGGAAGGAGCCAGGGGTCCATGGAGCCTTCATTGTCATAAAAGAGAGAGACCGTCCCTCCGGATTCAAATTTCCCAAGCTCCCCTGTTAAAGTGTAGGAGTAAATATCATAGGGAAGTGTGTGATCAGTCCCCTCTGGATCAGTGATAACTACCTTGAGGTCTGCCTCTTCAAAGATTTTGAAGGTAAATGCAAACTCTGAGGTTGCATCGTCCCCTTCGTAGGAAACGTGATTCGTTTCAGCGGAGACTGTCATTCTTTACAGAGACCTTCTCTTTCTCATACTCAGCCTTAATCTCATCAGGGCTCCAGGAAGGTTTACCTTTCCCTTCTTTCTCTAATTCCTGCTTCCGCAAAGCCTCTTTGAACTTAGCTTTTGTTACAGGTCCTTCAATTTCAACATATTCATATTGCCAAATTTTACGAGATTTGCCATCTATGTCTTTGACATCTACTTGATGGATATTGTAATTGACCTGTGTTTTTCCTCGGCTTTTCACAAACTTAGCAGGCTTTGTGTCTGAGCTTGCCTGTGTAGCAAAAGCTAAGGAAGAGATGGAAAGAAAGATTATTGTTAAGAATGTTGATATAAGCTTCATGTGATAACTCCTAAATTAATAAGCAATCCTGGCACCTATGTACTGAGCACCTGAACCTGCACCTAAATACATTTGGAAAACTCCGGCAAAGTCAGTAAATTGCCCTCCTTGCCAAACTGTTCTCCATCCAGAAGCTATATTAAAATAATCGGTTATATACGTCGAACTGCTACCTCCAACTTCGGTCGGTAGAAATCCTCTGGCAATTTGCCCAAGAGCTTTTTGATATCCGTTACTGTTTGCCAATGTTATACCCAAAGATGCATAGTTTTCTGCTGTATCATCCGCAAAATGAGTATCATCATTACAAACATAAGGCACATAATTACTAACATTAATGCCATCAGTCCACTTCCATACATGCCCATAAAGATTTTCAATTCCTCTGTAAGACATATATGACCCAGTATTACCATTTCCATTCGAGACATTACCTGTAGCATTGCCAAGACCATTACTCAGCCCTGTTCTTTCTATCGGATTTCTATTATTCCAGGCAGTTCCAGCAGAAGTAGACCAGTCTGTTATTCCATCACCTATTTCAGACTGGCTGTAAAATGAACCATATTCGATAAGATAAAGAAGCTGAACTGCACTTACAAGATCATAGTCTTGTTGTCTCCAGCCGGTTCCTCTGTTAGCTGCTACTGCTCTAAAGTTCGCTCTATTTCCACTATTTATAGGAGCCTTACCAGCCACACTTCCCAGAACATCATTAGACCAGTCTCTTTGTGTTTGAATAACACAAGCTACGCTGGCCTCGTTTGTTAAGTCACAATCAACAGTTACTGTTGTATCAGTTACGGCTGTAACATTACAGGTCAGGTTGTTGCTGGTCGTGCCAGATATGACTATTGTATCCACTCCCGCTTCTAAGTTTGTAAATGGATGAGTCAGGGTGTCACTACTGATAGTCTCAGTCGTGCCGTTGAAGGACATCTTATAACTGGCATTGGAAGGCAGGTATAGGCCGTTGACGTATTTGCCCTTTGAGGTATCATACAAGACTCCCTCATAAGCCCCCATGTACCTGGCAGTTACATTGGCTCCGTTCTTCTGGAAAGCATGATGAAGTTCATATCCAGGTATCTGATCATAGCTTATAAGGTGCCCATGCCAGCCATTGTCATACCAATACTTATGATAGAAAGCGGGTATCTCTACCATAACCTGACCATCATCTCCGTTAGAAACACCTGTGCAAATCTCAAAGGTATCCCCAGAGACAAAGATATCGTCTTGGAGACTAAGGGTATCATTGTCGTCCTTAGCCATAATTAAAGAATAGACATCATCAGTTGTATCATGAGCATAATGGCCTACATAATCTGACGCAGGCCCTGTAAAGACGCCAGTATCAGTTAATTTCTTTGTAGCATTCGCATCACAAGTGCCTGTGACTGATGGAGAGACACCCTCCCTATTATAGCCATCGAGGTAATAAACTACTGTGCCATTATCTGCCAAGATACAGCGTTTAATGTCCTCATGGATAAAGAGGTAAGGATCTCCTATCCTGATATAGGTATCCTGATTTTCATTCCACATAATACCATAAGCGTTAAGCTGTGGCGGTTTGATGTATGGGATACTCGCAGGCGACAGCCAGACATCATCTCTTGTCTGAGCCTCAGTCTCGGCACTCGTGGCCCCTCGATCAATTATGTCGCCAGCAGCAAAGACTTGGCTACAAAAGAATACCCATATCGCTAAAAATAAAAATAATTTTCTCATTTCCGGCCTCCACCAAGCCTGACAGTACAGTTTCCGGAAGTGTAGTCTCCGGTATCACAACCTATTCGGTAGAAAACACCATTTTCGGCTTCAGGTTTCGTGATATACTCGTAATCCGGAGAACTTCCGGTAACGTCCCACGTATCCACATCATGTCCCCAACTGGTCTCGCCAGGTAACAGTCTCTGCAAAGTGATAGTCATGTCAGTAGTAGCATTGTAGTCCCCAATGGAAACACTAATACGTGCCCCCTTTTCGGAAGACAGCGGTTCAGTCCAATTACCACTCCCAACAATGACTTTGGTGACAGAACTTGCAAAAGCTGTGGCACACCAGAAAAAAAGCACGAGTAGTATACTTAGTTTCTTCATTTCCTTTTCCTTAGTTTTCGGAGAGTTTTGGCAAGGTTGGCTTGCCGTTTGGTTCGAGTGGAGGCTTTCGAGCCTTTCTTGGTAACTTTTCTGGCATAAGCAGACACGCTCATTCCAGCTTTCTTTGCTTTACGAGTCAAGGCCCCTGGTCTTTTGATTGCTTTCTGAATCCACTTAGCCATCTTTTATTCCCCCAGTAAAGTTTTCAGGCCTATATTTGCGGGACCAAGAACGCCCTGAGGGCCGGTTAGGATGGATGCACCCCTGCCACGTTTTTTTCTGAGGCGTTCTCTTTCACGCCGCTTTGCTTCTTCAATGGCTGGGTCTTCGATAACTGGGGGAGGGATAAATGGTTCTACTTTCTTTGGTTTTCCACCGCCAAATCCCATGACTGGACTCCTTTGAGTATAGGTATTGATGATAGGATAACAACTCGGAAATGTTTTGTCAAGTCTTTGGGCGCAGTTGCTCTACTGATAGTATGACCCTTTTGATGGTTAATACCCCAGACTGAAAGTGCATGTGGAGCAGACACACACCTGGGTCACACTAAGCAATATCAGTAAAGTTTTGTGAAAGAGCCCCAAATTAATTGGGTGTTAGGTTGTTTATCAGGCACACGCTTTTGGGTAACGGTAAGCCAAGGACCGTGGTCAGAGCCCCTTCGGAGAGGGGACCCCTCAGTTTCCCAAGGGGGTGGACATATACCAGATTTTTAACCTGGCCTCACAGGGTGTGCACGCCCTGTTGTGAGGCACTAAAACGTAGGCATCTAAAAAGGAATTTTACCATCATAATCGCCTGTTTATCGCTCTCCCCGGAGAGAGCAGGATCGGGTCTTATCCCAACCTAACGTCTTGACTATAGCACTTTGGCTGGATTTGTCAATAGGTTCCAATATATTTGGCAGCGGATTCTAAGTTATAAAAAACCCTACCACCATTACGGGTAACCATTTTTGCTACAGCACCAAGTGATTTCCACTGTCCTTTTGGAAAATGCAAATCTTCATCCTCTCGCAATAACACCAAAATGGTACGAGCGGGCCTTTTGTTACTGTCATCAACAACCTCAGCTATCGCATAAACTCCAGTCATTTTTGGTGTGATAGTATAGAGAACAAAATCGCAGGTTTCTCGTTCTTGAACCTCTTGGGCCATACAAGCTTCTGTCCAATCAGGAACAACTGGGTTGAAATATTCTACACCCTCTTGGGTCAGATATTCCATCATCTTGTTACGCCATGTACTTTCATTACAAGTACCTCCGAGAAAAACTTTCATAGAAAAACTCCTCCTTTCAATAGGTTCCAAAAGGGTCAAAATCAGAATCCGTAGTTTCCGGAAGTTTCCCGGACCGGATTGTATGCCTTGGGCGGGCCGTAACGAAATTCGGGTCCAGGATTCGGGATATAGCATCCAGGATATCATCGTGGGGGGAGAAGGGGAAGAGCCTGAATTCCTCCACCGCAGACCTTGTAACGTCCACCTGGGTGCCCTGATAGTCCTGGTGAATGCAATGATCTGGGAGATAGAACCTGTGAGCTTCCACCAGGGGCTGGAGGCCTGCAATGCGTTCCTCTTTCTTGACCTTGCCCCCAAGAGGAATTATCTGGAACCTGTAATTTTCCCGAGCCATGCGATCCTCGTAGTGCTGGATATCCGCTTGGAGGCCATACTGCTCATAACCTACAGCAAGGGGACGGAATTGTCTGTGAAGCCTGAAGAGGACATTGGCCCTCTCAGTGAGGCTCAGGCGATCCCTGATGATGTCAATGACATAGTAATTCTCATCCTCCCCGAGGCCCATAATGACAAAGACAGTGTAATCACTCCGCTTGGTTTTTGTGCTTGCGGGGTCCACCAGGAGATAGATATTCAGGTGGGCATAGTGCTCCGGAGACCAGTAACGGAGATCATCAATATCAAAGCCGGAGAGGGAATCTGTCCGGGGGTCCTGAAATAGCTGAGCAGCGGCAGTAGCAACTCCCATCTCACGAATTTTTTCCTGGAGCACTTCTCGTGTCCAGAGAAGGGGAACTCCATCCGGTTTTCCGGTGTCCGTAGCAGGATAAATCCTTGGGATTGCAGCCTTTCTTTCCATTATCAGAGCGTAAGTGTCATTGTAGTGGTAACGGGTTCCTATGTAGCGGGTCTTGCCCCCAACAGTAGAGAGGTTCCTGGAGAGTTCCCAGGCCGCATTCGTCTTTTGAATCATTTCGGGTGTGGAAACGAACTCTTTGGTGACAACATCATCGTAAACCATCAACTTGAAATGCTTACTTGTGGGCATGCCGTCTACCATCCCCCAAGCTTCCACTGTGGATTCTTTCGGGTTGGACTTGCGCTTGGCAATTATTCCTTCGTCAGTGCTCCACTTCGGGGAACTCTTCTGTGGATTGTCATACAAAATCTCGGGAAAGAGGGTTTTCAGTTTGCCATTACTCTCGAATTCCTGTTTTATCTGCCGGAGAAAGGCTTTTGCTATTGGGCGGGTGCAGGAGAATATCCCCACTGTAATTTCCGGATCATTCAGGATATCCTGGATCGTTTTCCCGAATGTGATTATCGTCGAATTGTGTGTAGGGATTAACTGTTTTCCAGTCAAGTATTGCCCTGTGGGGTTACCAACCTGAATGCACTTAACAGGAACAGGAGGAACCCTATGAATAGACTTGATGAAACGTCTTGAACCTCTGCAACGGGGTTTCCTGAAAGTGCTTCCTGCCAGCTTTCGGTGGAGCCTATACACGGGCATGTGAACGTCTGACGTAAAAATGACCTTGTAGGAGTCCTTGCAAGAGGTAGTTTGTTTAGATATCGTGGGCTTTAAACCAAGAGATAATGCCAGAAAGTAGACCCCTTCAGCAATGTTTTTGTCTGATTGAGTAAAACACTCCCCAGAAGCCCTCTTATTGCCTCCATCTGTGTCCATTAAACCTTGGAGCAGGGCAAGTCTATCCTCAGGTCCCATTTGGAAACACCAGGAAGGAATATGCTTGTTGTATAGCAACCCCTCTTTTCGGAGTTGAGGAAAAAGCCCATAAATAGTATAATTACCACAACTTGCTTTGCCAGGGGCTATATTGTGCCCAATTGAAAAACCACAAGCCTCGATGTGCTGTAGAATTTCAATATCTTGGTTACTCACAGTTATCTGGCCCGCGGAACTTGCTCCGTCCCCCAGCCAAACCCCTAAGACGTAGGGGGAGATCAAGGGCTTGAAAGAGCCTTGTAATGGTTTTGTTAGGGGACTACGAAGAACATGATCTTCACAAGGCCCCCATTTTTTGATAGTCCTGGCATCCCATATGACGGCATCTGCATAGTGACGATAGTTTCCTTTGATACGCCTGGAACTTCTCTTTTCCAGGGGCCAGAGATGGTCTCCACTACAAACTATTGTGCTGCCATCGTCAAACTCTATTTGATAACAGTCTGCTTGGTCTGTTATGGGCGTGACGGCTATGACAGGGACAGGTTCTCCAAGCTCTGAGTAAACCCAGTCCCCAATCTCAAGGTCTCCATGATTCTTCCAACCAGTTATGGTCCAGGTAGGTGTGTCTAAAGCTTCTGCTTTGTAGCCATCCCTGAACCATAAGTCCAGGTAGCC
>Ga0164318_10005199_pt1 | contig 12573 bp, 15 predicted proteins | sample GuaBasSedimGuay9_FD_113734 | JGI IMG/M metagenome (GOLD analysis project Ga0164318, IMG submission 113734) | Subseafloor sediment microbial communities from Guaymas Basin, Gulf of California, Mexico - Guay9, Core 4571-4, 0-3 cm | ecosystem: Environmental > Aquatic > Marine > Hydrothermal vents... | reverse complement strand
TTATTGTTAAGCTCAGCGACCTAGTAAGCCCGGTTATGTAAAGTGAGCCCGATGCCACAGCATATGCTTCTTCAAATTCTGTACCGTTCCAGACGACATCCCATGCCAGATTCCCCATATGATCGAAGGCGACTATCAACACGGCGTAGTCACCCCTGTTCGGATCCACAGTGTAGCCTACTAGGTACACCCGCTGGGAATCCACGGCCACCGAATGAGCCTCGTCTGTTCCGCCGCCGTCCCAGGTCTTGGCCCATTGAAGATTTCCATTTTCATCAAACTTAGCGATAGAGGCATTATAGGTATAGCGGACGGGGCCGACGATGTACACGTTTCCGGAGGGATCAACCGTTACGCTCTCGCTCCACGTGTTACGCAATCCTATCTTCCAGATCTCTCCCCAGATCATGTTTCCACCGGTATCAAGCTTCAGCAGGAATGCGGAGTAGGCGCTGGCGTTCTTCCCCGCTACATAGATGTTATCGTTACCATCTATTGCTATGTCGTATCCGTATTCGTCCCTATCGGCGGTCCCTATCCTCTTGCTCCAAACTAGGCTGCCATCGGTCGGGCTCAACTTCATTATCAAGCAATCGTAGGACGTGCCGATGTCGATCTCCCCGGTCACGTACACATAGCCATTAGAGTCCACCGCGACCCCTCTTCCTACATAATCAGTTGCCCCACTCCAGATCTTGCTCCACTGGAGGTTTCCATCGGGGTCGAATTTGGCGACGAATCCATAATATTGGGAAGTTCCGGTATCCTGTGTTTGTCCGACGACGTAGATGTTTCCTTGCCCATCTACAGTGACGTCATAAGCTTCATCGTTGTCGTGTATTTTCAGGGCCTTAATCCACAATAAGCTGCCGTCGGCCTTCGAGAGCTTGGCCACAAAGGCCTTAGCATAACCCGTGGAATTAAGGTACTCCCCGACCACGACTACGTAATCTGAATCCACCGCGACCCCATAACCAGAATCAACTCCATTTCCGTAGAAGTACTTCTCCCAACTTATGGTCTGGGCGCTGGGCGACGACAGGATCATGAGAGAGATTAGTGCAAGAAGCGTCAAAATGGCTGGAAAGGAGAGTCCCCTCATGGAATACACCCTCACTAAACCGGAATATTATCCGAATACTACCATAAAAAATTTCAAATTTCTAAAGACCGATGGCCTTTAGAACAGAATTCTCCCCACGAAAACCCACTGCGTGTAGACTTTCTAGAATATTTCTTGGTCAGAAGATTTCAGCAGCTTCGAAAGCACTTCTAGTAAGGGAAGAGCGCTCAGTTTAGAAGCTGTATAAAAGCGTTTATAATGGGTGTATCACCCTTATCCAGGGCAAAAGAGGGGATGCCGAGGGGAAAGCGGCGGAGGGGAATATACTTCTCCAAGAAAAGGCGTAGATGGCCCTGGATCCTGCTCATCCTAATAGCGTTCATAATCTTGATCTCGGCCACAGCTTACATCAGCCAAAGCCCCGGAGAGATCAGCCCACACAAGAGGGCCGCGATTCTCGACGGATTATCCGCGGACTACCCAAACCGGACCTTCATAAATTCGGCGGAGAAGATCTTGGAGAGCGCGGGTTTCACGGTCGACATCTATGGCCCGGAGAATGTGAGCCTGAGCCTCCTCAGGGAGCTTCCCTCGAAGGATTATGGCCTCGTGATCTTCAGGGTTCACGGCGGTAGGATAAAGCAGCCGATGGGCTTGTTCATAGGCGGGGGCCTCTTCATCGAGAGATGCGGCCCAGAATCACATAAAGATGAAGTCGAGTCGGGATACCTCCTCCTCGGGAGGCCATTCCTCTCCAATGATACCTATTGTGTCGCGCCGCCTCACTACATCACCGATAAGCTCGACGGAGAATTCGAGGGAACAATAATCATCGCGATGTCATGTTTCACCGGAGATGATAAGGCTTTGGCGAACGCGTTCTTCAAGCGGGGGGCAAAAGCCTACATAGGATTCAAGGGAAAGGTCTCTCCCGCCTACGTGGACGCGTTCATCACGAGATTCCTTCAAAAAATATTCATCGAGAAACTCCCGATCAAAGAGGCTTTCACCCAAACAAGCAACGAATTAGGTTTAGATCCACATTACGGCGGAGCTCCCGTCCTCTTTCTCCCATAGATCAATGCGGGAATATGGTTTTTAAGTAATCCGGAAGAACTTGTTCTCGGTGAAGGCTTTTGCCGAAGCTCAGAGCCCCGATAGTCGCGGTTCTAGGTCACGTCGACCACGGCAAGACCACGCTCCTAGATAAGATGAGGGGAACCATAGTCGCCGCCAGGGAAGTAGGCGGGATAACCCAGCACATAGGCGCCAGCATGTTCCCCCTCGAAGCCGTCATCCGCACCTGTAGGGCGCTCTTGGGCGAGATAGGGGTCAAGAAGCTTGAAGTTCCAGGCCTCCTCTTCATAGATACACCTGGCCACGCCGCGTTCGCGAATCTTAGGAGGAGGGGAGGATCGCTCGCCGATCTCGCGATCCTAGTTATAGACATCATGGAGGGGGTTCAGGAGCAGACGCGGGAGAGCATCGAGTTATTGAGGGCTAGGAGGACGCCCTTCGTCGTCGCCGCCACGAAGATAGACATGATACCTGGCTGGAAGCCGCAGGGAACAGTTCCCTTCAAGAAGAGCTTCGAGGCGTAGTCGGCGCCCGTGCGGGAAGATCTCCAAAACAGGATTTACACGTTAATGGGGGACCTCTCATTTTACGGGTTTAACGCCGACCTCTACTACAATATCCGAGACTTCACCAAGACCCTCGCCATAATCCCGGTAAGCGGGAAAACCGGCGAGGGCGTCCCAGACCTCCTCCTCGTAATCCTCGGCCTAGCTCAAGCATTCATGAAGGAGCATCTACTCATCCACGAGGGCCCGGCCGAGGGCGCCGTCTTAGAGGTCCTCGAAGAAGAGGGAATAGGAACCACGGTAAACGCCATCATCAGCGACGGGATCCTGAAGGTCGGCGACAGGATAGCGTTAATGGGGATCGACGGCCCCTTCATAACCCGGGTTAGAGCGCTTCTCCTCCCCAAACCTCTAGACGAGATGAGGGATCCTAGGGACAAATTCAAGAGGGTTGAGGTGGTGGAGGCCGCGGTCGGCGTCAAGATCGTCGCGGAGGGATTGGATAGGGCGATAGCCGGTTCACCAATCTACGTAGTCGAATCTCCGGAGAAGGAAGACGAGGTCCTAGAGAAGGTGAAGTCGGAGGTCGGCGAGATCCTCCTCAGCACGGATAAGGTTGGGGTCGTCTTGAAGGCCGATACCCTGGGAACTCTCGAGGCCGCGATTCAAACGCTCAGAGAACGCGGGATACCTGTCAGGAGAGCGGGAATAGGCGATGTCTCGAAGAGGGATGTTGTGGAGGCTGAGGTCGTCAGGATGAAGGATGAATATAAGGGGGTCATCCTCGCGTTCAATACGCGCGTGGATCCCGAACTTGAACTCGAGGCAAACAGTAAAGGAGTCAGGATCTTCAAGGAACGAGTCCTCTTCAGACTGATCGAGAACTACTTGGAGTGGGTAAGGGAGGAGACGACGAAGCGGAAGCTCAGGACATTCGAATCGCTCATCAAACCGGGAAAAATCAAGATCTTACCAGGATACGTCTTCAGGAGAAGCGAGCCCGCAATAGTCGGTATAGAGGTCTTAGCTGGAATGATAAAACCCAAGTATCCCCTGATGAACGCGAATGGAAAAGTCGTTGGAACGATAGCGCAGATACAAGATAAGGGCCAGAGCATCTCAGAAGCCGAGAAGGGGATGAAGGTCGCGATCTCCATGAGAGAGCCGATCGTCGGGAGGCATGTCAGAGAAGGCGAGATCCTATACGTCGCGGTTCCAGAAAATGATGCACGGCTTCTCCTGAAGGAATACAATGATATGCTAGATGAAGAGGCTAGGAAAGCTCTCGAAGAAATAGTGGAAATAAGAAGGAAACGAGATCCACTCTGGGCGAGGTAAAAGCTACACGGTTAATCCTGAGAATAATCGTCGGGTCTTTGAACGGTTTATAGTTTTATAGTGCCGTTTTTCATCCTCTTCGGAGATGTCGGAGAAGGCAGCGGCGCCGAAACTGGTGCTCTCTAACCCCGAGGATGGCAAAGTGAAGACGATTGAATTAGATCCAAAGGTGTTTTCCTTATTCATCGGCAAGAAGATAGGAGATGAGCTCGATGGATCCATTCTGGGCTATCAGGGGTATAAAATCAAGATCACAGGCGGAACCGATAGAGACGGCTTCCCCATGAGGCCTGATGTCAGCGGCGCGAGGCGTGTTAGGATACTTCTGTCGGGGGGTATTGGATTTAAACCATTGGAGAAGCCGCCTTCAAAGAAGAAAAAGCGGAGGCAGAGAAGGAGGAAGAAAGGTCTTAGGAGGAAGAAGTCGGTTCGAGGAAACGTGATAAGCGATGCAATAGCCCAGATAAACGCGGTTTTGGTCCCCGTTAAGAAGGAGGTGAAGGCCGCGTGAACATCGAGGTAATTCAAGACCGGGAGAACCCGTTACTCAACCGGAGGGAACTAGATCTCTTAATTCACTATGAGTCCTCAACTCCGAAAAGGGAAGATCTCAGAAAGGCTATTTCGGAAAAATACGGCGTAGAGGTTGAGAGAGTGATAATCGAGAAAATGGAGTCTTTATTCGGCACAAGGAGTGCAAGGGCCCATGTCCACATCTACGACACCGTCGAAGACGCAAAAAGGTATGAAAGAAAACACATTCTTAGGAGACATGGGCTCATAATGGAGGAGGCGAAACAAGTTGGGTAAGCAGGCTCAGCTCTGGAAAAAATACAAGTTAGAGGGCGGTAAACTGATTAAACAGGTCGTATATTGTCCGCGATGTGGACGTGGATACATAATGGCGGATCACGGAGACAGATATTATTGTGGCCACTGTCATTACGCGCAATATAAACAGCCGGAACAAAAAGCCGAAAGGAGTTAACGTCCTTTTTATGGTCACAGCGTTATCCTGATGCGAGTTTGAGTATTTTCCATGCTAGTTTTCTAGAATCTTCTCCAACCTTCACAATTACGCTACCCTCCTTCGGCTGTCCATAGATTATTATGGAGCGATCTGGAGCTGAAAGTATTGCTGCGAGGGTGAGTATGTCTTCTTCACCTTCAACCAGCAGTACTGTATCCCTTAGATCTCTCTCTTGGAGAAGCGTATGCAATTTGGCGACGGCCTCTGGATTCAATGTCCCCGGTTCATTTGTAACCCTTACGATCCTCATTCCTTCCAACTTGAAAAAATCGGTTCTCCTCCTCTCGATTTTTCCATCGACTATGTAGAGATTTATGGGAACGCCCCCTCTTCTAAGCATCTCTGATGTGTAATCTCCAACGGCTATGACTAGCGGTGGATGTTCGATGTTGATCACCTTCTTGATCTCCTCTAAGATTTTCTGAGGATCTCCCGTTAGGAGTTTTCCAGCCGGCTTTCTGAGGAGTTCCTTAGCTTTCTCAGGGAAGATGACTTTCTTCTTTAATGGCCATTCAGGCAACTTTGATCGCATAGGCTCCCTTCTTGAGCCCGAGTTCCTTGGCTATTTCAGATTTTTCCTCGTCAAAGACTATGATAAGACCCGCGAAGTTCGTAGTCAGATTTGATGACCCACAGTTCTCACATGTATTTTTCGTGGTTAATCTCCTACAGTTCCTGCACGCCCGCTCTCTCGCAGGCATCACTTTTCACCCGCCACGGCTTCTGCTTTCTCAGATTTCGGCGCTGCTTTCTCGAGGCTCTCCTTTATCCACTCTATCTTACCCAAGTATGGCTGTCTCGTCGTAACCCCAACCTTCCCAGTTGTCCCATGGGCCAGGGAGACGGCGACTATCCTGAATCTGATATCGTCTCCAACCTCTAGTTTCTTCCCCGTCTTCTTGCCGGTTAGAATGGAGTGTCTTTCATCATAGGTTATGTAGTCGTCCATGATCTGCGAGATGTGGAGGAGGGCGTCGAGTGGGCCTACCCGGATGAAGGCGCCGAACTCGGTTATCTCAACTATCTCTCCCTCTCCTACTTCTTGGATGCGGGGGGAGAAGCAGAGGAGCTTCGCCTTCGCCCTGTGGTAGGTCGATCCATCTCTTGGGAGAAGCATTCCTATGGGGTCTACCTCCACGTCCACTACCATGACGACGTAGCCAAGTTCCTCGATTATCTTTCCTTCATATGCTTCCCTCAACCTTTCCAACGCTACTTTCTTCAGGGGTTTCCCGAAATCCCTTGGAGGAATTGCTACAACATCCTCAATTTCTGTAAGGGTGAACATATCCCAACACTCGTGAAATTGCCGAAAATTTAGGATTCAGTTTCAATTTAAGGCTTTCCCCGGCCGATGAGGCTGGGAGGACGCTAGGCAATTATCGATCCAGCTTTGAGACATTGTTCTGAGATTTTTCCTCGGTATTCCCCGTTTTTAGCATGGATCGAGTGGTGAAAAAGAAAATTATTCCGCCTATTCATTTTATCTACTGAGGTGTTGAGATGAGTTTGAAGGGAGGCTACTGGGGAAGGATAGCCTGGGTCAACTTAACCTCTGAAAGTGTGCGGATCGACGAGTTTGACGAGGAGTTCGCCAAGAAATATTTGGGAGGAGTTGGATTCGGGATAAAGCTCGTCTCCGACATCGTGACGAAAAATGTCGATCCCTTCAGCCCCAGAAATGTGCTGGTATTCGCGACCGGCCCCTATCAGGCGGCGGCGATAGCGAGTGCTGGCAGGTGGTCGGCTTGTGCCAGATCTCCCTTAACTGGGTATTGGGGGGAATCGAATGCCGGTGGCCATGGGGGGCCAGAGCTTAAGAAAGCGGGTTTTGACGCGATAGCGATCGTGGGGAGGGCCGAGAAACCAACCTATCTCTGGATACACGACGAGAAGATCGAGTTCAGAGATGCCTCGAAGTACTGGGGTATGGACACCGCCGAAGCAACCGACGCCCTGAAGGAAGATGTGGGGGATAAAAATGCGAGCGTGGCGGCAATAGGCCCCGCCGGAGAAAACCTCGTCAGATATGCTGTAATAGCAAATGATAAGCACGGCTTCTTTGGGAGAACAGGGCTCGGAGCCGTAATGGGGTCAAAGAACCTTAAGGCCTTGGTGATCCGGGGGACGGGGAAGCCGCCGATCGCTGACCCTGATAAACTCAAGGAAGTCTATCAAGAGGTCTTGAATAAGGTGATGAAAGCTCCCTTCACCAAGGTAAACTCGGAGGATGGACAGGCGGCGGCGGTCGTCCCACGAGAAGAGAATGGTCTCTTGCCGATGAAGAACTGGGCGCAGGATCGGTGGCCCGAGGGTGCTAAGAAGATTGGGACGCCTAGGTTCACGGAGGAGCTTAAGCCCGCTCGATGGCCATGCGCCTATTGCGTGATGGGTTGCCATAGGAGGATAACAAATCCCGAATACGAGTCTAAGACCGCTGGCCCCGAGTATGAGACGCTCGCCATGATAGGCTCAAATCTCCTAATCGACGACCTAAAAGCGTTAGTTAGGGCAAATGACCTATGCAATAGATACGGCATAGACACGATCGAGGTAGGAGGCGTGCTCGGTTGGGCTTTCGAAGCATATGACGCCGGCGTGATCGGAAAGGAGGAAACGGATGGAATCGAATTAAAGTGGGGTAACGGAGAGGCGCTCATAACGATGATTGAAAAGATCTCAAAGAGAGAGGGCCTAGGCGATTTATTGGCTGAGGGACTTAGGGCCTGTGTAGACGCATACCCCGAGACAAAGCCCTATGCCGTGGAAGTTATGGGACAGGCGGTAGCAGCCCATGATCCTAGGGCATTCTTCGGTGAGACTATTACGACGATAGCCTCCACGCGTGGCTCATGTCATATACATGGATTCGCAGAGGCAATAGAGCTCGGGGTAACTCTCCTGGAGCTTGGGCTGGATAAGCCTATGGATCGCTTTGAGTGGAGGAACAAGGGCTACGTCGGCGCGGTTTTCCAAGATATACAACAATTCTGGAATAGCATGGTGTGGTGCTTCTTCTACTTCTTCTCAGACGTAAATCTAAGCGATGAAGTCGCAATACTAAACGCGATAACCGGCTGGAATCTAACTCCGAGGGATGCTGCAAAGATAGGTGAACGCATCGTGAACATGCAGCACTGCTTTAATCTGAGGATGGGCCTAGACCCATTAAAGGAAAACGTGATGCCTGAGAGATTAAGTGTCCCCCACAAAGAGGGTGGAGCCGCGGGGAAGATCCCGCCTTGGAGGGAAATTCTCAGGGAGTACTGGAAAACGAGAGACTGGGTGAATGGAATTCCCACCAGGAGAAAGCTTCTGGAACTTGGGCTCGACGATTTCGCAAAGGAGATCTACGGCTATTAACCCCGCCATATTTTTCCCCTTTTTCAGGCCAACGTCCCCGTGAAAAAGATGCTCTGATCTTTCTTCACCGTTAGGATTGGTATGCCTCTCTCCCTAGCCTTGGAGATTAGATCCATATCAATTGAGGCCAAGGCCATCCCAAGCCTTTCGGCTTCCTCAAGTAATTTTTGATCTACTTCCAAAGTTTCCGGAAGATCCGATCGCAGCTTATTCATTTTCTCGGCGATCTTCAAAGCCACGCCTGCCAAGGTTCCCCGTTTCCCCCCTCGTGCGGCCAGTCCTTTGAGCTCTTTGAGGACGTCCTCTAGAACATAGCATTCGAGTTTGTCTCCTAAGCTTTCTTCAGCCAGCGATATGAAGTCGCGGCCTTTCTCTGCGCAGAGAAGTAGAAAACTTGCATCGACGAGGATCTTCATGATTACACGACTTTCCCGTAGCCTATTAGCCTCCAAGCTGACCCGATTATCCTGGAAATCGCCACCTTATCCCCTTCAGACGCGATTACCGGTCTCTTCAGGGCCACTTCGATGGTGTCGCTCGTTCTCTTGGTGACCACGCCGCTTGTCACCGATGAATAGACGTTTAAGACCAACTGTTCTCTTTCTTTGATGGGCGCCACCGGCGTTCTCTCGGTTAGCCCGACGACTTGATCGAAGAGGGTGTACTCAATTGTCACATCATATCTGGTAGGGGGTAGAGTTCCCGGAGCTCCGGCCATGTTCCCCGTCATGCCATCGGATTTCGTTAAAGCCGGATCGAGTTTTGTTTCTATTCCCGTTAATCCCCCGCTCCTGGCCTCCTCGACGTTTTTCCCGCCGGCTCTGATGTTCACCACCTCCGTTATTAGGGGCTCATATTTCCTCTCACTTGTTGGAATTCCAGGAGCTATCTCGACTTCATCGCCTATCCTCACGACCCCCCTAATTATCGAGCCTCCGATGACCCCGCCCTTAATCTTATTTGCCGGCGTCCCCGGCGGATTTATATCGAAGGATCTGAGGATCGGCATCCTGAACGGTTTATCGAGTTCCCGCTTTGGCGTTGGTATGAATTTCTCCATGGCCCAGAGTAGCACCTCGATCCCGATTGCATGTTGACCTGAGACGGGGATGATCGGCGCGTCTTCAACAATGGTTCCCTTAACGTATTCCTTTATCTCAGCGTAGTTCTCCAGGGCCCTCTCTTTCGTCGTCACATCGATCTTATTCTGAGCGAATACTAGGTTCTTCACCCCTAGGATTAGGGCTGCTTGGAGGTGTTCCCGATCCTGGGGTTGGGGGAATTTATGCCTAACATCTGCGACGAAGATCGCTCCATCGAAGAGAGCGGCTCCAGAGAGCATTGTGACCATGAGCGAGTGGTGACCTGGGCAATCGATGAACGAGATCGCCCGCGTGAACTCCGTTTTAGAACCGCATCGTGGACAAGTTTCCTTGGAAGTGTAGTTGAATGGTTCCTCGCAATTAGGACACCTGTAGATCGCGGCGTCTGCATAACCTATTCGAATGGTTATCCCCCTCTTCAGTTCTTCTGAATGCCTGGCTGGCCATATCCCCGTTATGGCCTGAACAATAGTGCTCTTGCCATTGTCGACGTGCCCGAGGGTCCCTATGTTGACCTCAGGCTGAGTTGGAAGGGGCTTTTGAGCCGACAAATCTCCACCTAATGCAGGTCCGTGCCTCTAACTCTTAACCATTTACCCGCTTAGCTCGTCTGGAGCTCCCCCTCATCGAAGAATATCTTGTGTTCACGCTCGTAGGATTCCTCGCTATCTGATGCATGTATGAGATTGTCTGTAAGCTCTATCGCGAGATCTCCGCGTATGGTTCCTGCCTCCGCCTCCGCCGGATCCGTAGCGCCTATTAGTTTCCTGACCACGCTTATAGCCTTTCTTCCCTCTAAAACCATTAGCACAACAGTTTTCCCAGCTATCGTGTTTATCAAATTCTCGTAAAACGGTTTTCCATAATGGACCTTATATAATTCGGCAGCCTTCTCTCTGGAAATCTTCTCGACCTTCAGCTGAATTATTTTTAGACCTTTCTTCTCAAACCTCGAGATAACCTCGCCTATCAACCCACGTTGGACGCAGCTGGGTTTTAGCATAACAAAGGTTCGTTCCATACACGCTTTGGGTTAGGAGAATAATTTAGACCTTAATTTTCTCGTTTTCTCGCTTTAGACAGACTTAGGCGAATATTTCTCGGTCCATTTGAATTTCCTTGGATCTCTGTGGAAATCGATCATGCTAACCCTGCATTTTCTTGAACAGAACCAGAGTTGGGTTCCATCTTTCTTTACGTAGAGTATCCCCTTGCCGTGTAGGAATTCTCTGCCGCAGAAGGCGCATTTATGGGTTGTCGGCAAGCTCATTCCCTCCTCACCTAATCTTCTCGGCCTCGCGCTCCGTATCCAGTAACATCAGGATGTCACCTACTCTTACGGGGCCTTTGACGTTCCTCGATATCACCCTTCCGGCGTCTCTCCCCTCCAAGATCCTAACCCTAACCTGTGTAACCTCCCCTGTGACGCCCGTTCTGCCGACTATCTGCTCGACGACGGCGGGAACCGGTTCTTCGACCCTTTCAGCCCTCTTGCTCATCGCCTAATCCCACGCATTCGAGGAACCAATCTATTCTTAACCATTTGCTTGGGGTGCCGGGCTCATGATTCTAGCTCGATTTTTACGGAGGCATAGCCGACGACGGCGCTTCTATCACCGGTCACATCCCCGCTGGTCGCGTGTTTTAGGATTTGCGCCTTCTGGGCCCCAAGCCCCTTTGAGGCCTCTAAGACCGCTGCCACAGGCCCGTATCCGCACATAGAGATGTCATGTCTCAAGATGACTTCATATAGCCCCTCGACGTCTAGATTAATCACCTTTTCAAGGGCTAGCTCATCTTTGCGCTTGGCGATTTCATCGGGCTCATAGTGGGTTAGATCGGTGGAGGCGACTACTAGAAAGTTCTCGTAGCCTTTCAAGGCTTCGGCCAGGGCCCTTCCAACCTTAACACACGTCTCGAGACCCTGATCGAGGATGCAGATGGGGAAGAGCTTGAATTCTCCGAGGACATACTGTAAAAATGGTATCTGAACCTCGATTGAGTGTTCTCTCACGTGTGATAATTCGTCGAGCGTGAAGACATCAGAGAGGTCTGCGAGCTTCATCGCAAGCTTACTATCTATTTCTACGCTTCCAAGCGGTGTAACCCATTCTCCTTCAGGATAAACTGAGACCGAGCTTCCAACCCCATAGTGATTCGGCCCTAAGACCACGACAACCTCTGGTTTAGCTCGATCCTCGAGCTGGAGGTAGCCGTGGGCTGCGACTGGACCAGAATAGACGTATCCAGCGTGAGGTGCTATTAAGAATGGTGGCCTTTTTTCGCCCTCGACTTTTCTTGGGAGTCTCCCAGGACCTATTCTATGCAGGAAGCAGTTCTCTATCTCCATTCTAAGGCTTTCCGGCGAAGATGGGTAAAATGCCCCAGCCACCGCTGGCATTCTCCTACCCATGTTTTCTCGCGCAGAAATTATCTGAGGCGCCCTAAAAGTGTGTTCGTGTTCTCGGAGGCGTGGTTCTATTGCAGCTATAGGAGAGGAAAGCATCATAATAATGCTATTTTCCTCAAAATTCTTATTCGGTTGGGCCGCGGTATTTTTACTCGGTTTCAGGAATAGGATCCTGTATCAAGGGTAATGATGGGAGAATTTATTTACCGTTCTCCCGAGATCTTCATGAGTCCATGAGCGCGGATACCCCGTCAAGAAAACGTGATCACCTGAAAATAAGCCTCGAAAGGGATATCGAATTCGAGGCGAAAACCACCTGGCTTGAGTATGTCGAGCTCGTTCACAAGGCGCTTCCCGAACTAGATTTTGATGAGATCTCCACGGAGACGACTTTTTTGGGGAGAAGGTTTGGGATGCCCCTGATCATGGAGGCCATGACTGGAGGCGTTCCTGAGGCGGCGGAGATAAACGGCAACCTAGCTGAAGCAGCTGAGAGATTCTCGATTCCCATGGGGGTTGGAAGCCAGAGAGCAGCATTATCCGACAGCAGCTTGGAGTATACCTTCAAAGTCGCACGCGAACGCGGCCCAAATGCTTTCCTGATAGCTAATCTAAGCGGGGTTCAACTCGTCCAAGACGGTGTTGAGGCGGCGGAGAAAGCTGTGGAGATGATAGAGGCCGAC
>Ga0164318_10005197_pt1 | contig 12579 bp, 11 predicted proteins | sample GuaBasSedimGuay9_FD_113734 | JGI IMG/M metagenome (GOLD analysis project Ga0164318, IMG submission 113734) | Subseafloor sediment microbial communities from Guaymas Basin, Gulf of California, Mexico - Guay9, Core 4571-4, 0-3 cm | ecosystem: Environmental > Aquatic > Marine > Hydrothermal vents... | reverse complement strand
TGAACCAGCTCGGCGTCCGACACCGGGTGCTCGGCCTCCAGCCCGCCCGCGACCGGGCGTAGCCGGGGAAAGCTCACCGCCACCCGGGCGCGGGGAAAGCGCTTCTGCAGCCAGGCGGCGTGCCGGGCCAGCAGGCTGCCTTCCAGCATGACCGGCCCCAGCCCCAGCAGCGCCCCCACTCCCAGCGAGCGCATGCCGGCGCGCCCGGCGGCCTCGATGGCTCCCAGGCGGGCGGCGAAGTCGCGCTTGGGCCCGGCCGGGTGCAGGCGGGCGTAGAGCCCGGGCAGGTAGGTCTCCTGGTAGAGCGTCACGCCGTCCACCCCGGCCGCGGCCAGGCGCCGGTAGCCGGCCTCGTCGCAGGGGAAGATCTCCACCGACAACGAGGCCACCCGGGGCCGCAGCCGCTCGGCCACCCGGCAGATCTCGTCCAGGCCGTAGCGGGCCGGGTGCTCGCCGGTCAGCAGCAGGACGTGGCGGATGCCCTGCTCGACGAGGATGGCGGCCTGGCGCTCGGCCTCGTCGAGGCTCAGGCTGCGGCGCTCGATGTCGCGCCCGGCGGCGAAGCCGCAGTAGCGGCAGTGGTTGAGGCAGTGGTTGGACAGGTACAGCGGGGCGTAGAGGGTGACGGTGCGGCCGAAGCGGGCCAGGGTCACCGCCCGGGCGCGCCGGGCCAGGGGCTCGAGCAGGTCGCGGGCGGCCCGGGAAAACAGCGCCGGCGCGTCCTCCGGGCGGGGCTGCCGCCGGGCCAGTACCCGCTCCACCTGCCGGCGGGTGGCCCGGCGTACCTCCCGGTGCCACTGCTCGACGTCCAGCCGGCCCAGCACCTGGTCGAGAAACTCGCTCACCGCGGCTCCTCCTCCTCCCACAAAAACCCGGTGAGCGGCGATGAGGCCCGGGCCCGGGTGCTCTCGGCACCGGGGCCGGCCCGGAAGGCCTGCCGGCCCGCCTCCACCCCCAGGCGGAAGGCCCGGGCCATGGCGGCCGGGTCGTCGGCGATGGCGATGGCGGTGTTGACCAGCACCGCGTCGGCGCCCAGCTCCATGGCCGCGGCGGCGTGCGAGGGAAGCCCCAGGCCGGCGTCCACCACCACGGGCACGCCGGCCTGCTCGACGATGATGGCGATCTGTTCGCGGGTCTTGAGCCCCCGGCCGGTGCCGATGGGCGCGGCGAGCGGCATCACCGTGGCGCAGCCGGCCTCCTCCAGCCGGCGGGCCAGGACGGGATCGGCGTTGATGTAGGGCAGCACCACGAAGCCCTCGGCCACCAAAGTCTCGGCCGCCTTGAGGGTCTCCACCGGGTCGGGCAGCAGGTGGGTGGGCTCGGGGGTGACCTCGAGCTTGAGCCAGTCGATGCCGCTGGCCGCCCGGGCCAGCCGCGCCAGGCGCACCGCTTCGGCGGCGTCGCGGGCCCCGGAGGTGTTGGGCAGCAGGCGGTATCTCTCCCGGTCGATGGCGGCAAGCAGGTTGTCGCCGGGATCGTCCAGGTCAACCCGGCGCAGGGCGGCGGTGACCAGCTCGGTTCCGCTCGACTCCAGCGCCCGGGCCATCACCTCCGGGGAGGAGAACTTTCCGGTACCCACCAGCAGCCGGGAGCGGAACTTCACCCCGGCGATTACCAGCTCGTCGCTGTTGCCGTTGCCGTCCACCTAGCCGCCTCCCACCAGACGCACGATCTCCACCCGCTGGCCGGGCTGGAGCTTCACCTGGCCATAGTCGGCGGCGGGCACGATGCGCCCGTCCACCTCCACGGCGGTGCCCGGCCCGGCCACTCCCAGGCGTTCGAGCAGCTCCCCCAGCGGGGTGCCGGGCGCCAGCTCGGTGGGCTTGCCGTTGACCAGTATGCCTGGTTGTTCGCTGTTCATGCTCGCTCCCCGGCCGCGGTCGCCGCGACCCCGGCCGGCTCACGAGTACAGCACTTTCCCCGCCGCCTGACAAGGCCCGCCGGTCTTGTCCCCCCGGATTTTCAGGAGCGGACTTTGACGTGGATGCGCCAGGTGATACCATGGTGGCTGTTCTTGCCAACATCAAGAAAATGGAGGTTATGCGTGGAAGCGTGTCGTGAAGCCCGTGGAAGGACGGGTGCGTCGCCCGTCATCCTGCCGCGGCTGCGCCGTTGCCTGCTGTGCCTGGTGGTGCTGCTTGCGTTTTGCGGTTGCTCCTGGGTGATCGGGGTGAGGGAGGAGCGGAAGGACAAGGAGGGAGAGGGAGAACTGTGGGGCTGCCGCAAGGGACCGGCCGTCGCCGACACGGTGTTCGCGGCGTCGGGAGTCGTGCTGGCCACCCTGGGGGTGATCCTGGCCGACTACGGGAGCAAGCTGGCAGAGGGCCTGGCTTGCGGCGGCGACTTTCCCGAGAGCACCTGCACGACATCCGGGGGAGTCAGCACGGCGAACATGGTGCTGGCATATATTCCGGCCCTGATGTTCACCATCTCCGCCACCACCGGCTGGGTCTCCTACTCCACCTGCAAGGACGATCTCCAGGACCGGCCCGACAGCAGGCAGGCCTTCCTGCCGGGGAAAGCGTCTCCCCGCACCACCGTCTACGGCCCCCCGCCGCCGGCGAGCCTGGTGAACATCAGCTGGTAGGTCCCGCCAGCAGCACCAACAGCCCTTCTCCCGACCAGGCCGGGCAGTCGCCGGGAGTGCCCACGGGAAGGGGCGTTTGGAACCGCCGGGCCTGTCCCCGGGGTTCACGGAAGGCCGGCTTGGTGCCTCACCACTCGTCCGGCGGCATCCTGGTAACGGGCCCGCCGTCGGACAGCTGCCGCAGCGTCACCGGGATCCCGTCACCGTCGATGTCCGCCCGGGCCTCGATCTCGAAGCCCCGCTTGCCGACCAGCCTTATCGAGTAGCTGAAGTAGGTCTTGCCGGGGTTGAAGCCCAACCGCTTGAAGCAGCGGCTCCGGCCCCAGGCGACCGCCTGGCCCCGCGGCACCTGCCGGGGATGCGGCTTGCAAGCCAGGTAGCGCTTGTGGCGCTTGCGGTAGGCATGCTCGAGGCGGACGAGTTCCTGGATGTTCGCGTACCCCTCGGTGAGCTTGGCCTTCCTGGTGTAGTCGATGAACGCCGGTATGGCCACGGCGGCCAATATGCCGCCGATGAAGCCGGCACCGGCCAGTGCACTCTGGGAAGCCGAAAAGGTTACGCGCCCGGCGCCGGTGGCAACCGTTCCCTGGCCCGGCCTCGGCGGCAGCAGCACGTCTATCGTCTCGGCCAGGGCCTGCTTGTCCCGCAGCAGCTCGCGAAACTGCGGTGGCACCTCGGGCATTGCGGTCAAGTCGAGCGCCAGGAAGAACTTGGCGTAAGCACGTACGAGCCTGTGCCCGCCTTCCAGTCCCTCCTTGATACCTTCCAGAATCATCTGCCAGGCGCCGAGGGCCGTACGCCCGGCCTGGACGGATATCTCGGACCTCTTGCCGACCTCCAGGCGGACTCGCCGCAGGCCGTCCAGAAGCGGCATAAACATCCTGGCGTCTTTCTGGGAGTAGAGATGATCCACGAGCCAGCCGGGAGGAGAGAAGTCAACCGCCAGCAACTGGCCGTCATCGAGTCGCGGCAAGATCCCGCGCCTCCCGCCCTTCAGCGCCAACTCGATGCCCCGCTGGTTGCCGAGCAGCAACTGGCCGTCCGGAGCCTGAAGCGTGTACTGGTCGCCGCTGCGGCGTGCCTTCCTCCCGGCGATCTTGGTCGGAGTGCCGGCGTTGGGCAGGCGCTCCACGACGCCGGCAGGCAGGTTTCCCATGACCGAGAGGGCCCACGCCGGTTCGCCCTCCTTCTCGATAACGACCCCCAACCATGCCGCTTCCACGTCCTTGGTGGGATCGAACCCCACCTGCACGGACGCGGCGGAGGCCATGGTGAACGCGAGATTGGTCTGGGCCGCTACCTGCTGCGCGATTTGCGGGTGTCGGACGAAGATGGGCAGTTTCTGCATTTCGGCCGACCATTCCTTGAGCTTGTCGGCGAGTGCCGCCGGCTTCGCTCCCACGACGAGGTGGCTGCCGGCGGGAATCCACGGTGCCTCCCCCGCCCCTGCCGGACCGGCGCAGCACAACACGAGCGCCAGATTTGCGAGCATCGCGAATCTTCTCATGTATCTCTCCTTTCCTCCTGCCGGTTGGATTTCGCCGCGCATTGTTGCACATCCGCTCCCTGAAAACTATTTCCCTGGCACCTCGTCCGGCCTCGGGCCTGTCCCCGCGTTTCCCACCCCGGAACCCCCCGAGACCCCCGGGCCTGTCCCCGCGTTTCCGGCATCGTCCCGGTTCGTAGCCGGAAGGTGTGCTCAGTAGACCACCTTCACGGCCAGGCGCTCGTCGAGCAGCTGCTGGTTGAGGAAGTGGCCCCGGTCGAAGATCTCTTCCTTGCTTTCCACCCCCGCCCGGTGGAAAAGATCGGCCACGTAGCGGGCGTAGGCGTCGGTCTTGTAGGTCTTGACGGCGACGGTGCAGGTGCCGGTCGGCTAGAGGTCGAAGATCACTGCCCGGGACTTGACTGTTGCTGGTGAAAAGAAAAAAGATGCACGGTAGTCTCTTCCGTGGTATTGAAGATCGTGAGAGGGTAACATGCCAGGAAACAAGAGCAAAACCAGGGCGAGGGGTCACGAGAGATTCCCTTATCCGACGATAATCGAAGCACTGTGCGAGATCCACTTCACCTTCCCCAAGGGACAGCAATGGGAGAGTTCATTCCTGGGTGATTTTTTCAAGACGGTGCAGAAAGACTTCCCCATCATGGAGCCTGTCCAGCAAATGGGTGTCTCTGTTGAATTTGGACCGCAGGGAATCGGTCAACGCCTTGTCCCTGGTCAACAGAAAGCGAGATACCTCCAGAAAAACCGGAAGCTGATGCTTCAACTGTCCGATTCCATTTTCACCGTCAATCGAATCGAAGGATATCCCGGTTGGGTGAGGATGCGTCGAGATATCGCCAACGGTTGGAAGCAAGCGGTCAGTGTTTTGAGCCCTGCGAACATCTCCCGGATCGGATTGCGTTACATCAATCGACTTCCCCGGAACGGTAGAGGTCAGACACCTGGTTATTGGCTAAAATCGAATGAGTACATACCCACCGCAGTTCTGAGTTCCCAGAGGGGGCTGTTGTCCAGGGTTCAGGTTCAGAAGAGTGAGCAGAGCAGGACCATTGTAACACTGGCGGACATGCCGACACCTGCAGACGCTCCCGGCAGCATGATCTTCGACATCGATTGCATCCACATTGAAGAAATGGAACCGACGAACAAGAACCTTCGCAGGCAAATCGATGGACTCCACGAGGAGGTATGGAGCGTCTTTTCATCCGCGATGACAAGGAACCTCCAGCGGCTCCTGAAGACGGGGAAGGCGTAATGGAAAGCAATCTCCAGTTCACTGGTGGGTCCGGGTCGGTCGTTCCTGTCCGCTATGAGGATGTTGAGCCAAATCCCTTGATGGACGGCCTGGACGCAACTCTTGGAGCAAGGCAAGAATACCTTTTCAGTAAGTTTCTCGCTGACTGGGTCAACGCCATCAACAGTTCCGTCAGCCTGGGCTCTTTGAAATCCCCTCCAGCACGAACCCAACCGAGCATTGGCCGGGAAACGAATCACTCCGCAGCGCTCGAGGTTCTAGAATCCGTTCTGGCCGATGACAGGCCGGACGACAAGAAGAAGTGGGAAGTATTAAAACAAGAATTACAGAAGGACAGGACTTCATCCCGTAAACTGTTCAAATGCTCATGAAGGTCTACTTATTGGACACGGGAATCCTGGGGAAAATCACTTACCCAACAGGCAAGGGAAACAAACCCGTCGTCCAGTGGTTTCAGGATATGCTTACCCGGAAGAAAGAATTCCGGATCCCAGAGATCTGCGATTATGAGCTGAGGAGAAAGCTCCTGCACCTGAAATACACGCGTGCAGTTCAGCTTCTCGATGACTATTGCTCGACCGTTGGATACCTGCCCATCAGCACAGAGGCGATGAGATTGGCTGCAGAGCTATGGGCGGAATCAAGGAGCAAGGGAAAACCGACGGCTCCGCCGGAAGCCCTGGATGGTGATGTCATTCTTGCGGCACAGGCCCGGGTGTTGGCCCAGGCGGGCTTCCAACCGATTGTGGTAACGGAAAATGTAGGTCACCTGGCGTGGTTTACGGACGCCCAGGAGTGGAAGAACGTAAACCCCGCGGTTGCATAAGCAACTACGGGGTTGCGGTGCAGCAGGTCGAGCCGGTTGTTTCGCCTGCGCCCAGCACAACGGTAGAGATCATTTGTTCACGTCCACCAAGACCCGGTGGAGCGCGTCCCGTGACAACACGTCTGCATTCTCCCCGCCGACTCACTCGCCGGTCTTGCCGTCGCCCAGGGAAGCGGCGGCGCCCGTCTTCTCCCAGCGGGCGCCCCGTCCCCGTCCCCGGCACACCACCCAGCCTTGCGACTTGAGGCGCGCCAGGCTCCTGCGGACCGCGGACTCTGAAAGCTCGGGAAACGCCCGGCGCAAGTCGGCGACGGTGAAGCTCCCGGGCAGCCGCTCGATAATCTCCCTGCTCTTCGCCGCCAGGGAGCGCCGCGGCGGCGCTTCCCATTCAGCGGCCGACTCCGCCACCACGGCGAGCTGCTCCGACGGCCGGTCCTGCCCGGCGGCCGCCACGGTGAAGAAGTATCGCTGCGTCCAGAAGGCTGCCAGCTTGCGGTTGCCGGCGAAGATCACCTGCAAGCGCGGGTGGGCGTGGCTGATCTCGGCGATCACCCGCGACAGGAATGCCGGCGGGAAGTATCCCTGGAGGCGCTTGGGGTTCAGAAAGTCGGCGTAATTGGCCTCGATCACCAGGGCGCAGTGGCGCCAGGAGGCAAGCTCGGCGAGCTGCTGGTGAAAGGCGTCCAGCCGTCCCACCGAGGCCACGAAGTCATCGAACGTCTTTCTTTCCACCACGGCGATCAGCTCCGCTCCTTCACCCAGCAGGGCATAGTCCCCCGCGGGAAGCTGCTCGCGCAGGATGTCGGCCCCAGGGAACCGCCAGTGGTATCTCTCCCCGGCATCTATCACCACCCGCATCTTGTGTCGCAGGTATCGACCCACGCTGGCCCTGGTGCGGCGCTCCTTCAGGCCCTTCTCGGTGCGCCAGAAGATCTGCTCGTACTCTCCCGGGCGCGACTTGTATCTCTTCTTCAGGAACAAGAAGTCGCATCTCTTGTTCTTGGCCCGGTCGAGAGCCACGATCAGCCGCTTGCCGTACCGCTTGAAGGTGGCCACTCCCACCCGCTCCAGCTCGTCGCCGGCCGCTTCCCATTGCTCCGAGCGATCCCTCAGGCAGAAGACGTTTCCCTTCGACCCCGGCCACCTTTCCTGCACCCACAGGCACAGCAGTGCCCGCTCCCCCTCCAGGACGCTCACCCGGTAGGGAAATCGTGGATTGCCGGTGGATTCCAACACCCATTCGAGTCGGGACATGGGGAGATGATATTGGATACGGGCGGGTGGGCGCAACAGGGGGGTTGCCTCACTCGCCTGACATGAGCCGCGCCAGCAGGCCTTCTCTCGACCAGGCCGGGCAGTCGCCGGGAGTGTCCACGGGAAGGGGCGCTTGGAACATCCGGGCCTGTCCCCGCGTTTCCCGGGCGGCGGCGACATCACCGCAAGCGGTTCAGTAGACCACCTTCACGGCCAGGCGCTCGTCGAGCAGCTGCTGGTTGAGGAAGTGGCCCCGGTCGAAGATCTCTTCCTTGCGTTCGACCCCCGCGTGGTGGAAAAGATCGGCCACGTAGCGGGCGTAGGCGTCGGTCTTGTAGGTCTTGACGACGACGGTGCCGCAGCCGGCCAGCGTCTTTTTGACGAACTCCTTCGCCCGCCGTCCCGCCGGGGTGCCCAGCTCGGGGGTATCGACCCCGCGCAGGCGGATCTTTTCCGACTTCCACACGGAAAAGCCCAGGTCGATGCGCACCTGCAGGGTATCGCCGTCTATCACCCGCTCCACCTCTCCGGCGTAGGTGTGCAGGCCCGAGCGCGGGCGTTCCAGGCGTTCTGTTCCCGGCGCCGAGGCGCGGCTGCTTTCGAACAGGCGGCTCTTGATGGCCCGGCGCAGCTTGCGTGCCGACCAGTTGTGGCTGGCTGCCTGCTGCAGGTAGAAGTCGCGGGCGGCGGGATCCTTGAGCGGCAGCAGCTCCACGTGGGCGGCCCAACTCAGGCCGACCTGCCCGGCGGCCCCGGCCGGCACGCCTTCCGGGAAGGCCTGGTAGAACCTGAGCGCGCGCCACAGCACCGTCCTGGTCACTCCAACCTCCCGGCCCAGCCGTTCGAGCAGCCCGGTCACCTCCCCGGGGGCGATTCCGGCGCACTCCGGGGCGAGCTTTTGGCCCATGAGCCAGTAGGTGCGGGCGCGGATCTCGCCGAGCGCCCGCCCGGCCTCGTCGCGCGCCTGGTCGAGCAGCCGGCGCAGCTCGTCACAGAGGCGGCGGTACTTTTGCAACTCTTTCGGTAGCGTTTTTTTCGACACCTTGGCGGTTTTTGACATGTCCATATGATACATACTCTTAGGACATCTTCAAGCATTTTTTCGACATGTTCGACTGTCGAAAAAATACGGCGTAAACCACGCCGCCCATCCCCAACTCCACCGGGCCTGTCCCCCGGGGGTTTCAAGGCCGGGCGGCAGATCCTGCGGCCACCTCCGGTGGCCGTAGCTGTTTTTATTGCAAGCCCCCCCTGCCTCCTTCCCACGGGGAGTTCAGGTCAGTCCAGGAACACCTTGATACTGATGTCTTCGTCGAGCAGTGGCCAGTGAATGCCGTAGCCGGCGGGGGAGATTTCAAACTTGTCCAGCTGCTTCCGGGATGCACTCGCCAGTCTGGGGAACCAGGCAATGGGAACCGAAATCTCCCGTCCATCGCTGAGGATTGCGGTGATTGTATCCTTGCCCAACCGCAAGTTGATTATCGCCGGGTACTCGCTAGTCTTTCTTGCCGGTAAACTCATTCCATTTCTCCAGTAAGAGATCCAGGTTCTTCTTCACCAGCGAGATGATCTTTCTCTGTTCCGAGGCGGAAAGACGGTATGAGAATTCCACTGACATTTCAGGAATCCACACTTTCATTTCGCCGCCCTTGCCGGTGATGTGAACGTGGGGAGGCTCGTTGCCTTCATTGGAGTAGAAGTGAAATCGGAAGCCTGCTTCCCTGAACACTGTCGGCAATGCATCCTCCGTTCTCGCCTTGCTCGATTCTACCTGCACCTTGCACGCCATGTCCAGCCGGATCGCCCCCGGGCAGGAGAACCTCCACACGGAAAAGCCCAGGTCGATGCGCCGGGTCATGAGTAACAAGTTGTGAGTCTTGCCCATGCTCGCCGAACGAAGGAGCCCCAAACCCCACCGGGCCTGTCCCCGCGGTTCAGGCCCCGATCCCCCCTGCCCGCCCGGGCGGGCGGGGCAGCGGCAGGCGCCCGGCAAGATCTCGGCCGGCGCGATCCGGGATGTTGACGGGGCCGGCGGGGCTGTGGAAGCATCGCGGCATGCTACCCGGACGTGCGACGGTGTTGGTGGTGCTGCTGGCCCTCGGTGCGGGGGCCTGCAGCGAGGAAAAGGCAGGGACCAGGGGCGCCGGCGACGCCGGGGCGCAAGCGGCCACGGCTCCGGCAGCGGATGAACGGGCGCAGGAGGACCTGGCGGGGATCCGCGCGCGGGGCAGGCTGCGCTTCCTGCTGCCCGGGCGGCAGGAGCCGGAGACCTTGCCGCGCAGCGGCTTTCCGCCCGACCTGGAGCGGCGGCTGGCCGAGGAGTTCGCCCGCAGGCTCGCACTCGAGCCGGTGCCGGTGGAGGTCGATTCCTACCAGGCGCTGATTCCCTCCCTGCTCGAGGGCCGAGGAGACGTGCTGGTGGCCTCCCTGACGGTCACCCCGGAGCGGAAAAAGCTGGTGTCCTTCACCACCCCGGTGGCGGTGGTCAGCGAACAGGTCGTCACCCGCCAGGACGACGACCTGTCCGGCCCCGCGGGCCTTGCCGGGCGCACCATCGCGGTGCGCAAGTCGTCTTCCTACTGGAGCACGGCGCGGGGGCTGGCGAAGAAATACCCCGGGCTCCGGGTGAAGCCGGTCCCGGAGAATCTCGACACCGAGCAGGTCCTCTACCGGGTGGCCCGGGGCGAGCTCGATCTGACCCTGGCCGACTCGAACCTGGTCCAGGCGGTCTCCGCCTACACCCCGGGGCTGAAGGTTGCCTTCGCGGTGGGCGGCCCCCGGCTCCTGGCCTGGGCGGTGCGGCCCGAGGCGCAGAGGCTCCGCCGGGCGCTCGACGAGTTCCTCAGCGAGGTGCAGCTGGCGGAGCCGGCCTCAAAGACATACCGGGGAGACTTGCCCGCCATCGCCAAGCGCCGGGTGCTGCGGGTGCTCACCCGCAACTCGGCGGCGACCTACTTCCTGTGGCGCGGGGAGCTGATGGGCTTCGAGTACGAGCTGGTGCGCGAGTTCGCCAGGCGGCACGACCTGTACGTGAAGCTGGTGGTGCCCCCCTCGCGCGACGACCTCATCCCCTGGCTGCGGGAGGGAAGAGGCGACCTGGTCGCCGCCGCCCTGACCATCACCGGCGAGCGCCGGGGCCGGGGCGTGGCCTTCTCCCGGCCCTACAACTACGTCACCGAGACGGTGGTCTGCCGCCGCGACGACGAGAAGTGCCCGGCCGGGCCCGCCGGGCTGGCCGGGCGCACCGTCGTGGTGCGCCGGAGCAGCGCCTACTGGAAGACCCTCGCCCGACTGCAGGCCGACGGGGTGGCGCTCACCCTGCAGGCGGCGCCCGAGGAGTTCGAGACCGAGGAGATCATCGCCCGGGTGGCCGCGGGTGCGTTCGACCTGACGGTGGCCGACAGCCACATCGTCGACATCGAGCTGACCTACCGCGACGACATCAAGAGCGGCTGCGCCCTGGGCGGGAAAGTCGCCCACGGCTGGGCCCTGCGGGCCGACAATCCCCTGCTCAAGAAGGCCGTGGACAGGTTCTTCGACAAGGAGTACCGGGGCGTCTTCTACAACATCATCCGCAGGAAGTACTTCCACAGCCCCCGTTCCATCAGGAAGCGCACCGCCGAGCGCGCCGCGCGCACCGGCCGCATCTCGCCCTTCGACGAGCTGTTCCGCAAGTTCGCCGGCCGCTTCGGCTTCGACTGGCGGCTGATCGCCGCCCAGGCCCACGTCGAGAGCCGCTTCGACCCGCGGGCCCGCTCCTGGGCCGGCGCCCGCGGATTGATGCAGGTCACCCCCGGGACCGCGAAGGAAATGGGCTTCGCGGACGCCACCCGCCCCGCGGACAACGTGCACGCCGGGGTGAAGTACCTGGCCCGGCTGCGCGGGCGGTTCGCCGAGCGGCTCCCGGTCAACGTGCGCAACTGGTTCGCCCTGGCGGCCTACAACGCCGGCTACGGCCACGTGCTCGACGCGCGGCGGCTCGCCCGGCGCCAGGGCTGGGACCCGGACCGCTGGTTCGCCAACGTCGAGCGCGCCATGCTGCTGCTCAGCCGGCCGCGCTACGCCCGCACCGCCCGCTACGGCTACTGCCGCGGCTCGGAGCCGTTCGAGTACGTGCGCCGCATCCGCGACCGCTACCGGGCCTACCTGCGGGCCAGCCGACCCTGAGCCGCAGCGGAAAAACCGTTGCCGTTCCGCCCCCGCCTTCGCTGCCAGTGTTCGTGGGACCCTCGCCGGCTCAGAAAACAGCGCAGCCTTGCCGCCTCCCCCGCTCGAGCAACCCCACCGGGCCTGTCCCCCGGGGTACCCCGTACCCGTCCTCCGGGAGCGCTAGGGCAATTCTTGTCTAATCCAACGAAAAAAGTTATTATGGGGAAGAATCGTAATGCGCGCGCGAGACGATTGTGTTTGAATGTAATGACTAGCGTTGTTTTTGGGGAGAATTGTAACGCCATGCGGGCCATCGAGTACATCAAGTACCTGGCATCGAACGGGGTCCATCACTTCTCCTCTTCGGAAGCAATGGAGGCCATTGGAGGCACCCCCCCTGCGGTGCGCGCCCAGCTTCGTCGCCTGAAGCGGCAGGGTCTGATAGCGGAGCCGTTGCGCGGCTTCCACGTTATCGTCCCGCCCGAGTACATGCGCCTGGGCTGCTTGCCGGCAGACCACTTCATCCACCAGCTAATGCAGAGATGGAGCGAGCCCTACTACGTCGGCCTGCTCAGCGCGGCCGAGCGTTACGGGGCGGCCCATCAGAGGCCACAGGCGACCCAGGTCATGGTGCGCAGGAACCGCAAGGCCATCGCCTGCGGATTGGTTCGCATCGTGTTCATCGCCCGAGGCGATATCGACAGGATGCCGGTCAGGAAGTTCAACACCCCCCGCGGCGTGCTGCGCTACTCGACTCCAGAGGTGACGGCGCTCGAGCTGGTGGGCTACCCGGGCCATGCCGGAGGGCTGAGCAATGTCGCCACTGTGCTCTCCGAGCTGGCCGAGGAGTTGGACGCCGAGAAGCTGCTCGAGTCCGCGGGGCTCTGTCCCGTGAGCTGGTCCCAACGGCTGGGACATCTGCTGGAGCAGGTCGGACAGGGTGATCTCGCACAGACCCTCGTACCCTTCGTGCAGGAGAGCGCACGGAGCTACACCTCCCT
>Ga0164318_10005196_pt1 | contig 12581 bp, 12 predicted proteins | sample GuaBasSedimGuay9_FD_113734 | JGI IMG/M metagenome (GOLD analysis project Ga0164318, IMG submission 113734) | Subseafloor sediment microbial communities from Guaymas Basin, Gulf of California, Mexico - Guay9, Core 4571-4, 0-3 cm | ecosystem: Environmental > Aquatic > Marine > Hydrothermal vents... | reverse complement strand
CAGGTTCAAGGCAAGAAAGGCGCTTTTACTTCTGAGATCTGGGGCTTCGCTTGACGCGGTTGTAAGAGAATACTCGGAGTCAGAGGACGCAAAGAACCACGGCTTTATGGGAGTATTTACGAAGGGAGAGTTGCCAAGGGAAGTGGAAAGAGTGGTGTTTTCCATCCCTGTGAAGCGTTATTCCGGTATAATAAGTACGAAGAGGGGTTATCATATCTTCTACGTGGCTTCGAAGACAAAACCCGGCATAGCCCCGCTTGAAGATGTTGAACTCGAGGTAAAAGATAATTTAACAAACAGGAAGTTTGAACAGCTCTACAGAAAATGGATTGCTAGCCTTAAACAAAGGTACAGGCCAGAAGTCAGGTGGGATGTGATAAATGAGATATCTTTGCGTTAAAAGTCTTTTGTTGATGACGATCTTACTGGTATCCATTGGTGGTCAATGTAGCATGCTGCATGCCGGCACCATAGACGGCGTGGCAGCGGTTGTGGATGATAAGGTTATTATGCTCTCTGACGTGATTGCAAAGGCAAGGAAGCTAGGCGTTGATAAGAATGCGCCAAACGTGCTTCATTCCGTACTGCAGCTCATGGTTGAAAACATTATTGTAGAAAAGACTTGCCAGGAAATGGGCATACCGGCTCCAGAAGATGAAGAGGTAAAGAATGTCTCCAACAAGACAGGCCTTTCAATTGAGGATGCAAGGATCTTCATTATGAAGGAAAGGCTCATGGACATAGTGGTGAGATCAAGGGTGGTTGTGACAGACAGAATGATAAAAGACTATTACAGGTCCCACGATGAATACAAGGGATCTTTTTCAGTGAGGCTAGCGCAGATCGTGATAAAGAACGACGAGACAAAGATAAAAAGTGTCCTTGATGCCATAAGGCAGGGTGAGCCCTTTGACAAGGTTGCGCTTGAATATTCCGATGTGCTCATTCACGGTGGATGTGACATGGGGTGGATACCGGTCAAGGACCTGTCTCCCGAGGTAAAGGCAGCCCTTGGCCGTGCAAAGAAGGGCGAGGTTGTCGGGCCTGTGAGAAAGGGGAAATATGCATTTGTCTTCAAGCTCTTAGATGTGGGAACAAAGGGGAACAAGACGTTTGCTGAGGCAAAGGACGGTATAAAACATATCCTGGAGGATAGGTACAGGAAGAAGGTGTTCAAACACTGGCTCAAGACAATATCTGACAAGTACTTTGTTGGGATATATATTTAGGCGCCAGGCGTCAGGCACCAGGCACCGGGCATTAAAACCCAGGCGTCAGGCGTCGGGCACTAGGCGTCAGGCGCCAGGGAAAAACATGGTGGTCTTACAACGGGCAATGGACCACTGACAACGTAGAGGCAATTACATAATCTTACATATTCCATGTGCATGCTTTATGTAGCAACTTCCGAGAGTTATATGCTATGAGAGATTATATAGAGATAAAGGGTGCAAGTGAGCATAACCTAAAGGGCATAGACGTCAATATACCCAGGAACAAGCTTGTTGTCATAACAGGGGTGTCCGGTTCAGGGAAGTCCAGTCTTGCCTTTGATACGCTCTACGCCGAAGGACAGAGGCGATATGTTGAGTCCTTGAGCGCCTACGCAAGGCAATTCCTCGAGCAAATGCCCAAGCCCCAGGTAGAGTCCATAGAGGGGCTTTCGCCTGCAATAGCCATAGACCAAAAGGCTACATCAAAAAATCCCAGGTCAACCGTGGGAACGGTCACCGAGATATACGATTACTTAAGGCTTCTCTTTGCAAGGATAGGCAGACCCTATTGCTGGAACTGTGGAAGGCCTATAGAGAGTATGACCGTGCAGCAGATAGCAGAGACTGTCATGGCAAAGGCAGAAGGGGACAAAGGCAGGATTATAATATATGCCCCTGTTGTCAGGGACAGGAAGGGTGAATACCAAAAGCTGTTCGAAGAATTGGCTCGCGGTGGCTTTGTAAGAGTAAGGGTGGATGGCGAGACCTTTGACATAGAGGATGTGCCGCCTCTTAACAAGTACCAGAACCACACCATAGATGTAATAGTGGACAGGATAGTAATAAAGAAGAGAGTAAGGACAAGGCTTGTAGATTCCCTGGAGACAGCGGCAAAACTCGGCCAAGGCATAGTTAAGGTGGGCTTTATAGGTGGAGAAGAAGAAGTGTTCTCTGAAAAGAACTCGTGCCCGGTGTGCGGGATATCGTACCCGGAGATCTCGCCAAGGTTTTTTTCCTTTAATAGCCCGCACGGTGCATGTCCAACGTGTGGTGGTCTTGGTGTACTACTTGAGTTTGACCCCGATCTCGTGATACCTGACAAAAGTCTATCTCTTATCGAAGGCGCCATTGCACCCTGGGGGGTACCACCTAACAGGTTTGCAAGGAGACTTATAAGGCACATTGCAAGGAGGATGGGTTTTGATCCTGGTGTTCCTTTTGTGGAATTAGACCCTGACATACAAAATGCGATACTATACGGTGGCAGTGGCAAGAGTCCTTATTCATACAGGTTCTCGGGCGTAATTCCCAATCTTATGAAGCGCATGAAGGGTTCTGACTCGGATGAAACAGGCAAGTACGGCATATCCAAGTACCTGAACATAAGGCCGTGTCCTACATGTAATGGCGCAAGGCTCAAGAAAGAGGCATTGCATGTACTCGTTGGATCAAAGAACATATACGATATTACCCGCCTTAGCGTTGACGATGTGCTTATCTTTTTCCAAGGGCTTGAGCTGACAGAGAAGGAACAGCATATAGCAGGCAGGGTAATAAGGGAAATAGTACAGAGGGCACGGTTCCTTAAGTCCGTTGGCCTTGGCTACCTCTCTCTCGACAGGGCAGCGAGTACCCTCTCGGCGGGAGAGTCACAGAGGATAAGGCTTGCAACCCAGATAGGCTCGGCCCTTACCGGTGTCATGTACGTACTTGACGAACCGACCGTAGGCCTTCACCAGAGGGATAACATGAGACTCATAGACACGCTCAAGCATCTGAGAGATATAGGTAACACGGTAATCGTGGTTGAGCACGATGAGAGGGCTATCATGAACGCTGACCACGTAATAGACTTGGGACCAGGGGCCGGGGAGGGCGGTGGGCACCTGGTCTTTGAGGGTAAGCCTGATAGGATAAAGGACTCAAAGGAGTCCATAACAGGGAAATATCTCTCTGGTGAACTAGAGATTGAGGTGCCTGAGTCCAGGAGAAAACCTAGGCATGGTTTTATCAAGATTATGGGAGCAAGTGCGAATAACCTCAAGTCCATAGACGTGGACATACCGCTGGGTCTCTTTACATGCGTAACAGGCGTCTCAGGCTCCGGCAAGTCAACCCTAGTGGTGGATACCCTTTATCCCTATGTTAGTAGGTACCTTGAGGGTTCAAGGCCAACTGGCTTCAAGGTAAAGGAAATAAAAGGGCTTGAACTCATAGACAGGGTGATCAATGTTGACCAAAGTCCAATAGGAAGGACGCCGAGGTCAAACCCGGCCACCTACACAAACGTGTTTACCTATATAAGGGAACTCTTTGCCCTACTTCCAGACGCAAGGATGCGTGGTTACAGACCGGGAAGGTTTAGCTTCAACGTGAAAGGGGGCAGGTGTGAGGCCTGCAAGGGTGAGGGCATGATAAAGGTTGAGATGCACTTCTTGCCGGACATCTATGTAAAATGCGACCAGTGCAAGGGCAGCAGGTATAATAGGGAGACTCTGGACATAAGGTACAAGGGTGTATCAATTGCCGATGTACTTGATATGACCGTGTCCCAGGCCTATGGATTGTTCGAAGCGGTTCCAAGGATAAGGCGAAAGCTCAAGACCCTTATGGATGTAGGCATGGACTACATAAAGCTAGGCCAGAGTGCAACGACCTTGTCCGGTGGCGAGGCACAGAGGATAAAACTCTCCAGGGAACTCTCCAAGAAGGCGACGGGTAGAACCCTGTATATACTGGATGAGCCCACCACTGGCCTTCACTTTGATGACATAAACAAACTCCTGAGGGTATTGAGGAGACTGGTTGACCAGGGTAACACGGTTGTTGTTATAGAACATAACATGGATGTTATAAAGTATGCAGATTACATAATAGACCTGGGCCCAGAGGGCGGAGACATGGGTGGCAGGGTGGTGGCCTCTGGTAGCCCCGAGGATATTGCAGGGATACCTGCTTCATATACAGGTGCATTTCTCAGGCCTTACCTTGGAATATGAGGTTAGTACTTGCTTTGCACCTATATTTGCTTCGGCACAGGGGTCTGAACGTGAACGATGAATTTCTGAATGCATGATAAATTTAGTATTGACTTGCCTGTCTTATTAACTTATCACCCTTACTAAGGAAGTGTTGAGATTAGATTGATTGGATTGCAAGTCTATAGTTAAAACTTCTATTTTTGGCTCCACATGCTTTTAGCATTGCCCTTTAAGAAGCATAAATAATTATTATAAAAGGAGGCGTTTATGGCAGAGGCAGGGAAAAAGAAACATTCCTTGAAAGAGGTGATTGGTGCCCAGATAGTTGGTAATATTATAGGACTTGCAATAGTCATGGTGTTATCTATTCTTCTTGTCATAGCCTTGTCGCCGGAGCACTATGACAGGAACACGGTCCTCGGTTTCATTGCGTGCGCAATACCTTTTTTCACAATCATCCACCTGTTCATGCCGATTTACACTGCACGAGTGGAATACATACACGGTGAGCTCGATCTCGAAGGTATAACACCCGTGGAAGGTACAGGTTCACCGTTGTATATCTGGGAACTATTAGTGCCAAGGGCGTTCCTGTACGGGGTAGTCATGATGCTCATAGTCTATCTCGGCATAAAGTTTACGCATGTAAAGATCGGGCCCACGCTAACTGGTGTGATTGCATTTGTTGCAGTGGTAATTACAACCACTCCTCTGATAAAACATTTTATATTAAAAGATCTGCCATCCTTTGCAGCTGCTCTAAATGCAAGTGAGAAATCGAAACCAGTGCCTATGGGGTCTTACCTCTTCATGGAACATGCATTCCCGTTCATGGTGTTACAGGGCTTTATAAACGCCTGCATTGCAAACAGGGGCTTCCCTGCAGCCGCAGCCAAGATAGGTGCAGAAAATATACCTATAATGCAGGCCTTGATCCCTGATTTCTTCTTTACAGTTGTAATAATTGCATTCTTGCAATGGATGTTTTCCAATGCACAGTCGCGTTGTGACGTGAGACTGGGCAGGTGTGACGGTGCCGGCGTGAAGAAAATCTCTGGCTGGGCAGGTGTATTATGGGTTTTCCTGTTTGCCATAATCGCAGACATAGCCATCTGGATATTCTCTCTTGTGGCGGGTCTTAGTGGTATCTCTTTCCACCTGGCACTTATCTTTAAGGTGGCAGTTGCTGGCTATGCCGTTATATGCGGGGCATGGATAGGTATAAGGTTTGGTGCAAGCCGTGAGTACGAGATGATGCAGGGTTCTTGAGAAATCCGGGGCCGTGATACATATGACCTAGTGCTTTTCTCTGAGGCATTGTATCACGGTCTCAACCACTTCAGATGCATCTGCGTTTTTTACCACAACAGCATGTGCCCCATTTTCCATGGCACGCTTCCTAGTTTCAGGTGCATTGTCTTCGGTAAAGAGAATCAGTTTTACACCGTCATGTTCCTTTGACTTTCTTATCTCTCGGCATATGTCTATGCCCGAGATAACCGGTAGCGTATAGTCTATGACAGCTGCGGCAGGCTTCTCCTTTAGTATGAGTTCCAGACCCTGCTTGCCGGTTGTTGCACATAGAGGGTTGAACCCTGCCTTTTGGAACAGGCGTGTGTAGAGCCCTAGTATCACCTGGTTATCGTCCACAATGGCAATCTTGGGTATCCCGCTGGAACGCCTCTCAATGCCTTGCTTTTTCTGCGATACACCTAATGTGAGGAGTGTATCTCCTTCTTCAAGTATTGTCTCTGGATCAGGGTATATACTGTCTAGGGCCTTTCTCCTGAGGCCTATTATATCCCTGCCCATCTCTTTTGATGCTGTCTTTATTGGTTTTCCTATGAGTGAATTGTCCTTTACCAAGGTTATCCACTGTGAGCTTGCTTCCTGGCATTCACAGGATTCATCAAGATCAAGCTCTTTACCCGTGGACAAGAGTATGTCACGTGCTATCTGTCTGCCTGCAGTGATAAAAGGAGATACGACCTTGTCAGCACCTGCCCTTAATATCTTCTTTTCTGACGACACATCCTCGGCCCTTGATATTATCTGTAGCGTTGGATTGAGCTCCCTGGCAGTGAGGACAATAAATAGGTTTTCCGGGTCAGAATTAAGCAGGGCAACAAGACCCCTTGCACGCTTTATGCCGGCATCCATCAGTGCTTCCTCGGTTGTTGCATCAGCTTGTAGGAAGATGTAGCCCTTTTCTCTGATATCCTGGCAGTGATCAGGATTTTTTTCTATGATGACAAATCCTGCACCCTCCATCTTGAGGAGTTCTGCAGCCGTTGCACCTACCCTTCCGAAACCGCATATAATGTAATGCGATTTTAGTTCTGTGATCTTCTTTTTCATATTTTTCCTCTCCGATCTGCCACTCCATATGTTTTGTACTAGGGATTCAATCAGGATGTTACCTGCAAAGGCAAGGCTGGCAAAGCCCATGAGAATAAGGACGATGGTAAATGCCCTGCCTGCCCCCGACAAGGGCCTTACCTCGTTGTAACCCACGGTCATGATCGTAATAATCGTCATGTATAGACCGTCGAATGCAGTATAGCCTTCTATGAGCATGTATCCCAGCGTCCCGGTTGCAATGGTTGCTAGGAGTGGAATCAAGGCAATTGTAATACGCCTCTTGGAAAACATTACCTGTTATCCCTACCCTCCGTGTGTTTAGATTTGGGGACATATACCTTACCCGTAATGCTTATCGGTGAAAAAGGATCTCTCTATGAATCACATGAGGGTTCAGGAGGTCTTGGCCGATTAAGCACGCATGTCCCAGTACATTAAACGTAGAATAAGTCAAAAGAGGAAATCATGGCAAGGTCTTATAAATCCTTGATACCAGGGCTGTTGGAAAACAAGAGCAGGGGAATAATTCGGCATTAGTATATTTTATAATAAACAGCCTTGGTGCTTGCAATAATTACCTTGTAACATGCACCCACATATTATGGGAAGAAGGGGTTTATGGTATAGTCTTTGACATTAGGTCATTGGACTCTGGTTGAGATGGCCTGTCTTATAGACCTTGACCGTCTTGTGCGTGCATGATATCAATCTTTTAAGACAAGAGCAAGATAAGAAACGAGTAAAGGTGTCGACTTAAAAGGACAACTCTTGCCAGGTAAGGAGATACACATGAGGATACTGGTGACTTATTACAGTACGGGCGGTAACACGAAAAAAGTGGCGGATGCTATCTATGAAGCCCTTGAGAAGGAAGATAGGGATATAAAGCCCGTTACAGAGGTGGACAATACAGAGGATTACTCCTTGATATTCTTGGGTTTTCCAATACATGGTCATAGTGTACCCGTGGCAGTGCACAATTTCATAAAAAACATTAAGCCAGGTGTTAGCCTTGCGCTTTTTGCCACGCACAGTTCACACAAGGATAGCAGGTTGTCAAGAGAGGCGGTAGAACATGCCCTGAGTCTCTCCAATGCCAGCGAAGTACTAGGGTCTTTTACATGCAGGGGGGGTGCTGATCCTGAGGTGCTGGACAGGCTTAAGGAAAAGCCAGAACACAGAGAGTGGGCCTCTTCTGCGTATTCAGCCCTCTCACATCCCGACGAGTCTGACCTTGAAGATGCAAAGGAATTTGCTAGGGATATGCTTAGTAAGGCCAGAAAGTTTGAGAAGCATTTTCTTTGATTGCTGGTAATCGCCCAAGAATAAGTAAAATACCGGTTTAGGGAATAATTGTAAATCGTGCCATTACTCGTTAATTAATTAATTAACATAATAGAAACACGGATAGGAGAGATTATGGGAAGAAATGCAGATTACAGTACAATAATTGAAGATGCATATAAAAGAGGTTATGATTATCTCGAGAAATGGAAGGCTTGCGCGCCAACCGTGTTTGCTGCTGTCATGGATGCAATAGGCTACAAGGATAGCAGAATGGCCGAAGAAGTCTGGAAGGCTACCGTGGGCCTTACTGGGGGCACAGGTAACATGGCCATTGGGACATGTGGAGCATTGGCTGGTGCTGCTGCCGCCATAGGTCTGAGTTTTGGTTTCACAAAGGATGATATTGAAAAGGATGTTGTCAAGATGCTCAAGCTGAATGCAAGTGTTGCAGAGGTTGGGGAGATGATGATGAAAAAGTACGGTGGTATACACTGCCAGGATGTCCAATTCCATCACTGGGGCAAGGCCTACAGGTTCACGAATCCCAATGCACTTCTTGAGTTCATCGGTATGTCACCGGGAAAACCTGCGACTCCTGAGTGCCAACAGGTAACAGCGGACCTTGCTAAATGGACCGTTGAAAAGATAATTGAACGTAATCCGGATTTTATTGTTCTAGACCAGTAGTGTCCAGAATAAGTCGATTTTCCCAATTCAGGTGCGTGATTTAGAATGCTACGCCATCCATAGCTACGGTCGTTTAAGGATTTTGGCTCTTACGCTGTCCTGCTTCAGGACCAAAGTGACATCGACCCTAGATCATGCCTCTTTCATGCCGGAAAATGAAATCGTTTTTGGGGCTGGCATGATCCTAGGCAGGTAATCGATATCTTGTAGAATAAGATCAAGGGACTTCTTTGTTGTCCCAGGAGGCTCGTTGGGTTTTGAATTTAGTATATTTTCCCAGAAAGGCAGGTCTTTGTATTAACATGACGTGAAATAGATTCGACTTGATTCAAGCGTCAGGGATAAATCCTCAGTTCTATTTCGATGGCTGAGCAAAGCCATGCATGCGTATAAAGAAGAATTTTAGGAACAAGTGATAAATGACCTTGACAATCTGATCATACCCGTTATAATTAGTAATAGTAATAATTACTATTACAATTAAGTTTCCATAAGGAAGGTCATATGTATGGTTCGAGATTCAGGTTGACCAGGCAGAGAAAGGTGATACTGGAAGAACTTTCAAAGATGAAAAGTCACCCTACTGCCTTTGAGGTATACGAATCAGTCAGGACCAGGATACCGGATATAAGCCTTGGCACTGTTTATAGAAATCTTGGGCTGCTATCCTCAAGGGGGGTTATAAAGAAACTTGAGGTATCCGGCCATAAGACACGTTTTGATGCAAACATTGAAAAGCATTACCATGTGAGGTGTGTTTTCTGTGGAAGGATTGATGACGTGCCTTTAAAGGGTGTTATTATAGATAATGATGTTATCTCCAAGGAAACAGGCTACAGGATATTGGGAGACAGGGTAGAGTTCTTTGGAATATGCCCTAGTTGCCTGGAAAGGAATGGAAAGCATAGCTAGATGGTTGTTATATCCTTTGAAAATTAAACATAGAAAATATGAAGGAGGAAAGTTTATGAAGAAAATGACGGAAAAAAGCCTGCAGGACGCATTCGGGGGAGAGTCCATGGCGCACATGAAGTACCTTGCATTCAGCGAGATAGCAGAGAAAGAAGGTTACCCCAACGTAGCGAGACTGTTCAAGGCCATCTCCTACGCTGAACAGGTACATGCAACCAACCATGCAAGGAACCTTGGTGTATTAAACAAGACTTCAGATAATCTTGCATCCGCCATTGAGGGCGAGACCTACGAGGTTGAGGAGATGTACCCTGCATTTGATGCCATTGCAAGGCTGCAGGGTGAAAAGGGAGCTGAGAGGTCTATTTACTATGCAATTGAGGCAGAGAAGATTCATGTAGGGCTATACAAGGATGCAAAGGCCGAGGTTGACAAGGGTAAAGACATAGACATCCCAGAGGTCTACATATGCCCTGTCTGCGGGTATACCCATATTGGTAACCCGCCGGAGAGGTGTCCAGTGTGTGGTGCACCAAAGGATAAATTCGAGAAATTTTAGAGGAGGTGGAAATCATGACCGAGAGATTACAGGTTTATAAGTGCGAGGTGTGCGGGAACATAGTCGAGGTATTGCACGAGGGAAAAGGAGAGCTGGTGTGTTGCGGCCAGCCAATGAAACTTTTCGATGAAAAGGCAGCAGATAGCACGACCGAGAAACACGTGCCAGTGGTCGAGAAGACAGTTAATGGCGTAAAGGTCACTGTTGGTAGTACCCTCCATCCAATGGAGGAAAAGCACTACATCGAGTGGATTGAGGTCATAGCAGATGGCAAGGCATACAGGGAGTTTCTAAGGCCCGGGGATGCACCTGAAGCAACGTTCGAAATAAAGGCAGAAGATATAAAGGCCAGGGAATACTGTAACATACACGGCCTTTGGAAGGGATAGGTAAACGATGATAAAGAAATCCATTGAAAAGGCATTGAACGAACAAATCAATGCAGAGCTCTACTCCAGCTACCTATACCTGTCCATGTCGAGCTATTTCCATTCAGTCAACCTACCTGGTTTTGCGAACTGGATGAGGACACAGGCCCTGGAGGAACTCGTTCATGCGGACAAACTCTATAACTTTGTTATAGAGAGGGGTGGCAGGGTTATACTTGCTTCAATAGATGCACCTCCCAAGGAATGGAATGCACCCCTGGATGCATTTGAAGGGGTATACAAGCACGAACAAAAGGTTACATCTTTGATAAATAACCTGGTTGACCTTGCCATAAAGGAGAATGACCATGCAACCAATATCTTTCTCCAGTGGTTTGTGACAGAGCAAGTTGAAGAGGAGGCATCTGCAGACGAAGTGGTGCAGAAACTAAAACTTACCGGTGGTCAAGGCAACAGCCTTTTCATGCTGGACAAGGAACTCTCGCAGCGGGTCTTTACACCCCCTGCAACGAAAGCTGGGGAATGATACATGGTAAAGCAGGGGCAACCTGGTTTTATGGTGGTAAGTGGCATCATACTCATAGGTGCCTCTGCCATACTGTACATGACCCATTACCTGGTTTTCCACGATTCACACTACGTATTCTCATACATGCTGCTGCACCTTGCGTTTCTTCCATTAGAGGTATTTATCGTGGTGGTGGTTATAGAAAGGCTCCTTGAGGTCCAGCAGAAGACTGCCATGCTGAACAAGATGAACATGGTGATAGGAGCGTTTTTTACCGAGATAGGCACAGCTCTACTTGGCGAGATCACAGCCTACATGGATGATGCAGAGAATATAAAGGTACACCTTGCACCAAGGAAAGCTTGGTCAGAAAAGGATTACAAGGATGCGCTCGGGTTTGCAGATAGCATAGAGATAAATATCAACCCAGAGAAGATGAATCTCAATGTGCTCAAGGATATGCTTGATTCCAAGAAAGATCTTGTGCTTACCCTGCTCGCAAATCCAAACCTCTTGGAACACGAGTCATTCACAGGCCTTCTATGGGCGGTCTTTCACCTCATGGAGGAATTGGATGCAAGGAAGAGCCTGGATGATCTACCCAGGGCAGATTCTGCGCACATTACCAACGATGTAAAGCGCGTCTACATAAGGCTTTTAAAGGAATGGATACTCTATCTTAAGCACCTTGAGACTAGGTACCCGTACATGTTCTCATTTGTACTGAGGACCCATCCTTTGCAGGATAACCCGTGCGCAACAATAGAGGACTGATACAGGTAAACTTGTGAACTAAACCCGTGGCATTTGCCACGATGAGCATATCATGCAAGGAGGAGATACATGGGAACAAAAGGAAAAGAAATAGTTGGTTCAAAGGCAGAAGAACTCGTTGAGATGCTGAACAAGGCACTTAGCGACGAATGGCTTGCATACTACCAGTACTGGGTCGGTTCAAAGGTGGTCTCTGGCCCCATGAAGGGCGAGGTTATTGCAGAGCTCACGGAACATGCAGCAGATGAACTCAGGCACGCAGAACTCCTGGTCACAAGGATAATGCAGCTGGGAGGCAAGCCTGTACTCAGCCCTGAAGAGTGGTACAAGATGACCAACTGCGGCTATGATGCACCGGAAAATCCTTACGTTAAGAACATCCTTGAGCAGAACATAAAGGGGGAGCAGTGTGCGATAGAAGTATACAGCAAATTGCTGGAGTTTACCAGCAAGTTCGACCTTATAACTCATGGTATAGTGCTCGAGATACTAAAGGACGAGGTGGAACACGAGGACGACCTGCAGGCAATACTTGAAGACATGCAAAGTATGAGGTCTGGAGGCTGATACAGGGGATAAGGATCTGAGGACAAGATTTCAAGGTTTAAAGGAAAACAACGACTCAATAGCCTTTTGCACGGGTATAAGGAAACTTGTGCCTTATTCCATGGGTAAGGGCAATGTCAGCGATATAGTTAAGGTATGTGCCTGGCTCAGATGCATTTGATAGGTGTTTCTCGTTGGGCATTAAGATGGCAGAGAGACTTGAAAAGGAGGTGGATTAGATGGCAGGTGAGATGGATTTAAAGGCTTTGTGGAACATAAGCTACGGGATATACGTGATAACCTCATTTTCCGGGGACAAGATGAACGGCCAGATAGCAAACACGGTCTTCCAGGTGAGTGCTG
>Ga0164318_10005195_pt1 | contig 12582 bp, 18 predicted proteins | sample GuaBasSedimGuay9_FD_113734 | JGI IMG/M metagenome (GOLD analysis project Ga0164318, IMG submission 113734) | Subseafloor sediment microbial communities from Guaymas Basin, Gulf of California, Mexico - Guay9, Core 4571-4, 0-3 cm | ecosystem: Environmental > Aquatic > Marine > Hydrothermal vents... | reverse complement strand
TACACAAACTGGATGAGTAATACAGTTACACATCCTGATAACTTTAACTCTATCAGAGGGTTCTTCTCTCGATACGCAGTTACTAAAGTTGTTAGAGGTGAGTTCTTCTACTCAAAACTTAGTATCACTGGACTTGAATTAGCTTAATTCAATCTTAATTGATTAATCAAACCCCATCAAAAAGATGGGGTTTTTTATTTGCTGAGTGTAAAGATAAAATAAACACCTTTGAGGAAATGATATGAACTTAAAAGAAATGAACACAGAATATGACGCATATATTCTAACAGAAGAATATTACTTAAAAGAAGGACTGAAAGCTTTTAAGAAAAGTAAAAGACTTTATAAGTATGCAGACAAGTTAGAGAAGGCACTTATTAAAGCCGAGTCAAAGAAAAGAATTTCCCCTATGGAAATATCCAGTCTCAAAGCTCTTAATAAAGATGTAATGAAATTAGCTGATGAATATAAAGTGATTGAAGATGAGCATGCAGTTGGTGGAGTTAAAAAAGTAGTCTCCAAAGCAAAACTTAAAAGAATTGATATGAAAAACTCTAATCTTATTAAAAAGATGAAGAAGGCAGAAACTAAATCCGCGTTTAAGAAAATTGGATTAGCTGCTTTAAGTGTTGGTTTATTAGCCGCTCTTTGGGGTACTGGTTCTATAACAGGACTTGGAGTAATTCGATCTGTTGGGGCTGTAAGTTCAAAACAAGGCGTAATTTAATCCTCGTATTCAACCCATAAATCACGAAAACTCTCAGTATACTTTTCTATATACTCTGAGAGTTTTTTTGTTTCTGAAATATTTCTTGAGTCGTTTTCTAACAGACATTTGAGCAAAAAAGTCTCAACACTATTAAAAAGCTTCGGTTGCTTTACTGGTAGTACTTTCATCTTCTATTTCCTCGAAATTAGCTTTGTGTTTGCTAATCAAATCACAGGATATATTAATAACGTTTTCATAACTACCATCTAAGGTTTTATATATTTCATATTTCTCTTTTGCGTCGTCCATCATCCCAATGTTATCGAGAGTGATAGTACCACCATTAAAAATATCTAAAGTTTTTTTGAAGAAAACTATTTTCCAATCATCTTGAAATGAATCTCCAATATTTTCTTCAATTAACATAAAAGCTACGTCGTAATGTTCAGGTATATAACCCATCTGAAATGTTGGATGGGCTGTTGATAAGAGTTTTATAACATCTGCGTTTTTATAATATTCTAATGCGTCATTGTCAATCTTGGAAGTATAAAACTTTGGTGTTGTGTTACTTAATATCATCCTTGTACTTACCTTTCCGTATCAGTTTTTTGTGTCATCTGGGTGTCTCTTCTAACACAGCGAGAGCGTTCAACAATTCTTCATCCCAAGCACCATCAATCCCAAAATGTTTCAAATGAGTTTTAACCATTGCCTGTAATGCTTTTTTTAATTCTTCGTTTTTCTTATCTGCTAATACTCTTTTTAGGTTAGCTATAGCTATTTCTTTTTTCCAGTTATGTCTTTCTTTTTTAAGCTCAGTCGCTTCTACATCTTGAGTGTCATGTCTTGCTCTTTCTTCCCACGCCAATCTTACAGCGTTATAGTGATCAGTATAAGCTAATTCTATTATATGTACTTTATACCAACTATCAAATGTTTTTTGTTCATTTATCATTTTTCTTCCCTTACTTAATTATACTAAATTATTCTTTTTTTGTCAACGATTGAGAAGGGTTGCTAGCACGAGATTAATTTGTCTAATTTTTTTATTAATTTTACTCTGTTTTTCTAAATAGATATCAAGATTTTTTCCAGTGACCAAATCTCCTTTGGAGTTTGTGTATTTAAATCGCTTGAAGATATGATTAGCTTTTGACATTTCCCATGTTTTATCAAGTTTATTATAAATGTATTTAATCTTCTTAATATCTCTATACTTTTTATTAACTAACACAATCCCTCCTAAAGAACATACTTACTTGTTTCTTCAATTTTTTTGTCTTTATTTGCACCTTGAAGCTTTTGTTCGATGATAAGCTTTACATCATCTTCTTGAATACCAACCTTTGAGAACTTCCAGATGTTAATATCATCACAAATTCCTTTAAGCATTGCATAACTAACATCAGCTCCAAGATGTTTAAGTTTTTCTGCCATATAAAGATGATAGATTTTCTCTTCTGGAATATAAGCTTCGAAAAACTGAAGAAACTCATCGTGTTGAGGAAGTTGATATTTGAAAACCTTATCAATTCTTCCAGGACGAAGGAAAGCACTATCAAATACTTCTATATGGTTAGTTGTGAAAATTGAAACAACATCATCAATATCTTCAACTCCCTCAAGGGTATTAAGAATAGTACTTAGAATTTGATTAGGAGCCATATCTCCACTCTCTCTATCAGCAAGAGCAGCATCAAAATCTTCAAATACAAAAATCTTTTTCTGTTTCTGGTAATATTCATCCGTACTTTCCATAAACTCCTTAATGGATTTGAATTGACGATACAAAATATTATTAGACTCAGCGATGTTTCTTAACCATCGAAGCGTCATAGTTTTACCAGTACCGGGCTTACCTTCAAGAACGATTCCTCGTTTCAATTTGATGTGATGTTTTTTACAATAATTCCGGAAGTCCTCGTTCATTAAAAACTTAATAGTGTCTTCTTCAATCTCTGTGAAGAAGTCGTGACCGATTATAGGAGTTTCGCTATCAAATTTGAAATTCTTTTTAATTTCTCTTTCTTTAAGAATTTGAAGAATTTCAACCATTTCGGTAGTTTTACCGATAATAAAGTCATAAGCTCTTTCCATTGTGAAAGGAGTAACGACTTTAATAAATTGGTATTCCTCAAGACGACAAATACTAAAATCTGTAATAGGTGCTGTATCTCCACTTGCAGAAATTGTATAATCTTGAATGAACCGGAAATTAAAACCATCGTTAGTTACTCTGTTAATACCAAGCGGTTCTATTTCATCTGCAAGTTCATGGTTTCCGGAAAAGAAACTTATAGTAAGTTCAGATTCTCCAAAAACTCTTTTAATATCTTCTTTGTAGGTTTTTACTACAAAATCTAAAACATCTCTCACCAAAAACCTCCATCGGTTTCATCAAAAACTTCAATCGACCCATATATATCAGATGACATATAAAGATTTAAACTATTCTCTTTTGAGTGGTTATGTATTTTTATAGGAAATACATCATTACTCGCAATATCACAATAACTATTAAATGTATCACAATTAACCGAAAAAGAATTAAGTCCTATCCTGTCTTTACTGCCTTTCATTGTTTCATTTATAATTTTTATCATGAAAAAGAAATACTCATATCTGGCATATTCAGTTTTTTATCTCGCGATGAATTAGCTACAAAAACAGATGTAATATATGAGCTTGATATTGTATAAGATATAGTCTGCATTTCTATAAACCCACTAATTTTAGACTCACTTATTACAGGAAAATCAATATACCAAGGAGAATCTAATATCATTTATACAACACCCTTTTTATCCCTTTTGGTATGTATCTATCTATCTTCGTAAGAAACATTAAACTTTCTTTATCTTTTTCGTATAGCCTTAAATCTCTGTCTCTAAGGGTATCATAAAAATAACCATCAGTCAAAAACAAAAGGAAAGGAAGTTTCTTTTTATCTTTAATAAAAATATGTTCTTTTTCATTAAGTTTCATATCTATACTATTGCCTATTATTTCACTTCTTTTTTCAAGATGTCTAAAGACATTTCTGGGATTAGTTCCACCTCCACCTTTTAGTTGATAGGTTTTCCAATCTCCAACTTTATATTCATAAATATTTTCATTAGCTACGCTATAATCCCACATAAGAATGTAAACTTTCCCAGATTGATTGAACTCAAGTTCTCTTGTTATCTCATCAATTTCTGTGAAGAACCTTTGTTTATCATACTCATCATAGAAACAAGAACCGGAAGTATCAAGAGCTATAATAATATAGTTCTGGTTTTTTGTTCTCGTTTTCAGTCTGTGTTTTCCCAGCATTCCATAACGACTTCTTGGATTCATAAGGTGAGTAATATAACTTTTCTTATACCCAGGCGTACTTCCTCTATCAGATAAAAATATATTTAATCCTTGTTTGAACTCTTTTTTCCAACTCACTTGAGATTTCAAAAGAGATTTAACAGCACCAGATAGAGAATTACCCTCAGTTACACCGGCCAATTTTCGGGCCGCTTGTAACGCTGGGTTGCCCTCAATCATTTTATCTGCTTGTTGAACAAGGTTTTCAATAAATATTCTTTGGGGAATAATACTTTCATCCTCTTCGTCTTTTAACTCTGGCGCTTCTGATATATCTGGATCGCCATAACCAATAACTTCAGCGTTGTAAGTTTCTTCTTCGGCCTTTAGATAAATACTATCTTGGTTTGCAATAATAACTGGAGTTAAAGTTTCTATTTCTACTTTCTCATAATCCCCTAAATTATTCTCACCTTTACTATTGCCAATCATTGCTTCTTTTGAAGGCATTTTACAGATTACAATTTTTCCTTCTTCGCGAGGATCATAACCAATAGATGAATATTTTCCATTTTCATCTTTACAAAATCCAGCAGACAAAAGAAACTCTTTTTTATCTTGTGGTTTTCGTTTGTTTTCATACCAAGCATATAATCTTGGTGTGGTATAAGCTTCTTTTTTAAGTTTATAATAATGGTTCTTAAAAGCATCTGGTATAGTGCAACCACCAACTTCTGTTGGTGGCTCTGGTTTAAGCCCCAGAAATTTCATTTCATTTATTTCATCATTAATAATAGCATCTTGACAGATGTTAACAAGTTTAAAGTTCTTTAAGTGGTCGTGAAGACCTTTTGAATGATGTTTGAATATATGTTCTGCTTCGTGAATAAGAACAAAATACATCTGTTCAATCGGTAGCTTAAGGAAACTATCTGTATAAACAAACTTCACACGATTATTAGAATAATTAACTCCTGCATATCCTTCCCATATTTCACCATTTTCTTTTACTTGATTAAGAAGTCCCCATTCATCCTTAACAAAATCACTATTAATTATAAAAAGATATATCATAGGTTCTTTGTCTATAAGATAGAAAGAAAGTTTTGATATAATTTCTGGCCTATTCATCTTTTCCCCTTAATTAATTATAGACAATTATTCTTTTATTGTCAAGAATAATAATTCATTTAATTCTATAGTAGATTTTCCAATAGTTAAAGCGTTAGCTTTTAAGGCTAGAGGGTTTGTTAGAGTTGGACCACGCCATTTAGTACAATAATCAGGAGGACCATTGCCAATATCTATTTCGTGCCAACTAAAAGCTGGTTTTCCTATTTCTGGTTTAATAGCTTTCCACACTAAGAAAAATTCTGGATTAGGAACACATTGTATATAATTTTCTTTATCTCCATCAGTCCAAGCGGCCCAAACACAAGCTGCTTCTTCTGGAGTTTCCATTTCTACATATCCATCTTTAATTATCATGTTTTTCCCACACATTATCAAGTATGTCGTAAATCAACTCTACTTGTCTATTTGTAAATTTCCATCTTTTGTTTATATTCAGCTCTGCCCAATCATAAGGATTAGTTTTTCTTTCTTCTGCAACAGCAAACCAATCAGCCATCAATTCTGTTATATGTTCGTTTGGCATTTTTGTTGCATCAACTATTTTCACTGGAACATCATCTCTACTTTCAGCATTAAACATTGTTTTACTAAAATTAGATTCCCAATGTTCAGGATGATGTGGGTTTGACAATATATGATAAATAGTTGCTTCACTCGCCATTTCTTTTATATCTTCTGGAATTTCATAATCAATCCCTTTTCTTTTACAATAATAACTCCACGTTGTAAAAATATAAGGAGTATATTCTGGTTCTGCGAACTTTGATAAATCGTGGTTTTCTATTGGAATTCTTGGAATTTCTGAATATTGTTTCATTATTAAATTATACCACTTTTCCACTAATTCAATATGGTTTTTAGTTCTTTCAAAAAAATGCCATATCATTTTTCTTGTTGGTTTAATCATTCGCCTTAACCTCTATTTTAAATTCAGGTTTATCATTCCATACAGCTCCAAACCTTATAGCTTCTTTATCGTAAATAGTAATCTCCATAGATTCTTCGAATGTTATATTACTATAACTATTTGATATAATTGTTTTTTGTGTTATTTCAACTGGTGATGTTATATCATAAATAAAAAGGAACAAACCAGACACTAAAAAAATCAAACCTAATATTAAACTAATTTTTGATTCATCAATCCAGCTACTCACAAACAAAAAAACCGCGATCACTATTAAAATTATTCCTATTAAAAACATTTACTTACTTCCTTTTTAATCATTATATTTTTCTATTTCCGTAACACCCATGCCAAGCAAAACTGCAAATAACATCAAAAGAACAAATGAACCACCAGCTACTGCAAAATACCAATTAGGATAAGACGAAGAAAAAACAATCTTATCCATAGTTAAGCTAAAGGCTATAATGGCCTGTAATTCTAAAACAGACATTACTGATATTAATATTGTTAATAAACTTCTTTTTTTCATTTTTTCCTCTTAATTAATTATACACAATTATTCTTTTTCTGTCAACACAAATTGTCTAACGAGTTAATAATAGAGCGTGGCTCAATTTTGTTTGTGAGAAGTTCTTGCAACTTCCAGTCAAGAGCTGTCATTTCTTCGTAGATTTCCATTGTCCATTTCAATTCGTCTTTTTCTTTTAATATTTCTAAAATCGCCTCAGCAAAAACTCTAATTTCAAGTTGAGCATGTTTATGGCATCTTAGTTCAAGAAAATGAAGAAGGTTTCTTAAATCAGCAGTAAAATAAAACTCAGTATAAATAGAAGAAGGAATAACCATTCTTGCCATTTCTTTTGCAACGCCTCTCTTAATCATTACTTCATAATTATATAAAGCAAGATCCATTGCTTCTTCATATTCAAGTGCAATGTTAAAATTTTCAAAAGGCTCAAAAGTATCACCGCTTCCTTGATGATTTGTTTTTCCCTGTATACGCCAATCTTCCGGAGTATAATATTCATTAATTATAGGAGAATATCTTTGTGAATATTCATTTGTGGAAAAAGTCCTATGGCGAAGATATTGTTTCATTACAAAATTAGGAACCTTAGCATGAAAAGTAAAAACTACTTGTTCAAAAGGTGTCATATGTTTATTTTTATATAAATATCTAATTAAGCCTCTATCGGCTTTGTCGCCCTTTTTGGCGTTTCCACCAGTTGAAACTCTTGCTGATTGAAGGATGCGATAATCGTCTCCCATCATATCAATCAGTTCTACAAAACCATGATCTAAAAATGTTTTCATTCAAACTCCCTATTTGCTATTCTTAATTTATGTGTCGCCCATTCCATAATTCCATCATGCTGTATTTTTGATTTCGCAAATAAACTGATAGTAGGAACTAATTCCTGTCCATTAGTATTATAGAACTGTCCATATTCTACTTTGTCTTCAATATAATCTCTTAGAAACTTAAAGCTGATTTCTAGTTTTTTCAACCCAGCTTCTCCGTTGTCCTGATAATATTGTTCAAGATTTCTTTTATCTCCACCTGTAACACTATAGTTGCCATTATTAATCCATCCTGATTGAATATGATCTCTAAGATCTGAACTGATGTTTTCACATATTTCTTTATATTGCTCAGACCAATTATTTACAATGTTATCAAACCTACTACTAGTAGTAGTTTTATTTTTAATTTGCTTATTATTAACAGGCAATTTTTTGCCTGTTCCACGAGCAATATTTTGCCTCATCGAAGCTTTTATCGGTTGATATTGTAGTAAATGATATGTGTTATGCTTCTTCTGTCCATAGAAAGTTGTATTCCACGCAAGTAGTTTATAACTTTGCAATTTTCTTTTCAGTAAATCCACATTTCTTACACTACAACCCATATCTTTTGCTAACGTATCCCTAGAAGGAAAAGCCGTAATTTTATCACGAGCGTAACTTAAAAGTATCAAATATAAGCGCATCGAAGAATGGTCAATGTCGGTATTGACTAATAAGGAGCGTTCGATTGGAACTTTCCAATCTATCTTGTTGTAAACAAAACCATCTTCCATAAATTTTCTTATACGCTATCCCCAACCGCAAGAAGAGCTATTCCACCAATAAACGATGCAGCAACTCCAGCTATTAAACCCCAATTATCTTTTAAGTATTGCAACTGCAGTTTAGCTAACTCAATAGAAATTGACCAGCTTCTTAGTATAGCAACAATGAAAAGAACTATTCCAATTCCAACTAAAACAAACCCAAATATTTTTAGCATTATTTTAGCTCCAGCTTTAATTCTTGGTCACTTGTGTAATAATAACCCTGATAAGCATTTTTATATCTATCATTAATATTATATAACATATCATGTAATTCAATTGCTGGTTCAGTTTTGAGGTTATTTAATTCAAAGATGAATACTGTCAAATCTTCTGCTGGTATATCCGTATCGGACATAAAGGTTGAAAGATTAAGACCTGGCATTCTCACTCCACTATTTTTATCCCACGCATCAACTTCTTTAATTGTATGTGCAATTGACATAAGTAGATACAACATTGCACCCTTTCTTTTTGCTAAGTTTTTAATCTTATCTCTTACTCCTGCATAATCATAAAGAACATCTTCTGGAAGAACTCTATTCTCAGCAAAGTAAGCATATTTACCAATAATATCTTCAACAACACTTTTACCGTTTTCAATACCAAACTCAGTTATATTATTAATAAGTGCTTTGATTTGATTGTTAGGATTTTGATAAAATACATCGAATAACATATCAGCTTCTTCGTCATTAGTCCATTCCACTAACATATCAAAAATCATATTATTAGCAACTAAAGTCCATGCTCTAGGAGACATTGTGCTGTCACCTTCACCATCGTCTTCTTCGTTATTACTTTTAGGTATTAAAAAAGGAGCTTCAACTTTTCCTTCTTCCATAAACTTATCAAAAATGTAATAAATCAAAATTGAAGGAACTCTGGTTGAAAGTTTAATTTCTTTAATATTGAATGGTTTAAAAGCAAAAGAGTTTAACCAACTTGGAGCGTTATATCCAAGATAAACATTTCTATGCCATCTTTCTGCTGTTGCTGTGTCGAAGTTATTTACTGAGTTGAAAGAAGAAACATTCTTTTGGATTTTTCTATTACCTGAACCAATGATTACAGTTCTTCTTGGAAGTCTATACTTTTCAGATTTACCTGTCTCTTCGTTATAATCAGCAGATCCACCAATTTCACCTGTTAGAATTAAGTTCATAACAGCTGCCATACTTTCCGTATCTGCTTTATTAAACTCATCAAGATGTAAAATCCACAATCTTTCATCTCCGGTTGGAGGTAGAACAGTTGGAGAAGCTAATCTTGTAACAGTTTTCCCATCTTTTGTTTTATGAAGATATGGAAATCCCTGAACTTCTTCAATAGGAACTTTCTGGATTTCTAGTTTATGATAAACACAATCAGGATATTCATCAGCGATTTGTTTAATAATTTCAGTTTTACCTGAACCTGTTTCTCCAAAGATCATAAGTGAATGTCTGGTATCATCAATAAAGATACCATCTCTAGTGAGATTAATAATTCGTCTTATTTCTTTTTTGAGTTCATCATAACCTGTCGCTTCTGTCGGTATACTTTTTGTTATGCCTTTTTCTATTGGAGCTATATCAAAATTACCACTCACGTTTTTGTGTAAGTCGTAATATAGCTCAGAGAATTCTTTCATTCTTTCCCCCAAAATATTTTTTAGTTACTTAATTATACGCAATTATTCTTATTTTGTCAACTTTGCAAGTTCGTATCGAGGAGCTCTTAGATAACCAGCTGGATCAACCCATTCTCCATTATGAGATATTGCATAATGAATATGAATGCCAGTAGATTCTCCGGAATTTCCAATCATCCCAATATCTTCACCTCGTTTAACTTTATCTCCAATTACGACGTAAGACTTCGCCAGATGAGCGTAGTGAGTCATCAGTCCGTCTTCATGTTTTATCACTAGGTATTTACCGAAAATAGGATGGTTCAGCCAGTGCTCAACAACAACGCCATCAGCGGTTGCAATTACTATATCTCGATCCCAAGATTTTAAATCAATTCCATCATGATGATAAATATTTCCAGTAAAAGGAGAATATCTATCACCCCAAGGAGACGTAACTCTAATATGATCTGAATCTTTAAGGGGCCAAATATTAGGAAGGTTATTCATATATTCAGTTCTTTCGTCAAAAAAGTTCTCTGTATTTTTTAATAGACCGTCTAAGTCTGATTTTAATAAAAGCATGTCTTCATATTTTTTTACATTGAACTCTGCACTTTCTTCCTGATTAAAACCACCAACAAATAAATATGAGTCTGTGATTTGAATATTGTATACAATATCCTTAATCGTATTAGAATAGTTCTCGTAGTCTTTTACGCCTTGAGCTACTAATTCTATTTTGTCTGCCTCTAATTTAGCAATAGTACTTCGTTCATCTTTAATAACACCAACCCCATAAATAAACATTGTGGCCACCAGAGCAGCATACAAAAGGTTGGATACTATTTTGATTATTCTCTTCATTTTAATTCCTTTTACTAAATTATATATTATTATTCTTTTATTGTCAATAATACTTATATAGTTTAAATTCTTCTATAAGTATCTTACCTTAATCAGTAAAGATAATTATATGATTACGATCTATATAAGGAACAAACAATGATAAAAGAAACTTTCAGACGAATAGAATATAGTGATGAGAGCAAGTTTCTTAAAGCTGAAGATAGAGTTGAATTAAGAGAGTATTCTGACGATTTAGTTTTTCTAGCTAACTACAATGGTACTTTCGACGCACAGTTTGCATCTGGTGATAATACGCCTACAATTACAGGAAATCCTCTAATTGGAGATTTTGATTCTTTTGGTTCTACGCAACATGCCGACTTACAAGGTTCCTTGACTTATGGTTATGAAACATTTAAATCTCTAGGAGCAGAAGGACAAATATCATTCAGATTAAGTCCAGGCTTTGATAATGACTTCGGAGAACAAACTTTTATAAATGAAGATCCTTCAGCAGTCCTTGCAGATGATGATTATAACTTCAAATTATATCTCGATAATATTTTCATAGGAGACTTCACAGTATCTCTTTTAACTGGAGCGACAAAAGTTGATGTCTATAATGCTTTAGCTACAGAAATTGCAATACACTCAAATGTAGTTTATGCAGCAGATAATAGAATTCAAATGTTATCTCTAGTAATTGGACAACCAATTGAAATTAAAGAACCAGACGCAGGACTTTCACTTATTACTTTAATGGGTGGAGTTGAAGATCCAACTATCCCAAACGCACCATCAGTTGATATTGATTTTTTTAATATCATTCCTTCTACTGGCTTTAATAATGCTATTATTTTAACTCACGATACTAATAGTCATATTTTAATTAAAATGTATGACAGTGCTGGTGTATTAAAGGTTGATGAAGATGCAGGAGTTTGGTCAAATACTTCTATTTACTATCAAGAATTTGAACTATCATTTAATAGTGGTATAGGACAATTTTTTATAGGTGGAAAACTACAACACGTATTCATTACAGGTTTTACAAGAGCAAATGCTTTAACTGATCTAGTAGTTCTAGGAATTGATGCAACTGATTATCATAAGATTGATGAAATAATTATTAAAAATCTTTTCGGGAACAATGCAGATTATACTCCTACCACTGTTCAACTAACTCCTTACTACTCAGAAATTCCTTTTGTCGATGTTTTCTTCGGTGATGGTTTTAAAGAAAGTGAAGTAAAAGATTTGATGTTAACTGTTTCAGATGCAGGTACACATTTTGTAGTAAAAATAGCTAACACTTGGTACTATTATTTTTCCGGAGCGTGGAGAACATCCGATGGGACATATTCACAGTCAACTACTGCTGATGTCTTTGAAACTAATTTCGCGGATTTATTTTTTAATGAGAATTACGATTTAGATATTCGTATCTACTTTGACTCAAATGGTTATAACAATGTTTGGGTTGATGAGATTTCAATCATTATAGAAAAAGGAACTTCTTCCTCTGCAAGTATTACAGGAACAGTAGTACTTGATGGAACAGTTGATTTATCAACACTTAATTCTGTAGAAATAGTCACTGAAGTTGGTACAACAATTGTTGATGTTTCATCAGCGGCTTTAGATCCAGCGGCGGTAACATTAGCAGAAATAAAACAAGCAATTGATGATGCAAATGTTCCTGGATTAGCACACGCAACTGATGACGGAAATGAACATTTAGTTTTAATTAGTGCCGGAACTGGATCTAATTCTTTTATTAGTATAGATCACGCACCATCCGAATCAGCTTTAGATTTAATTTGGGATGATGAAGGTTCAATGGATACCGGAGAAGATGATGAAGTTATTGATAAAGATTCAGATTTTTCAGAACTATATAGATTTGTTAGATCTAAATTAGGTGCTCCATTAGTTCCTGTAGAATTAACTGATG
>Ga0164318_10005193_pt1 | contig 12583 bp, 6 predicted proteins | sample GuaBasSedimGuay9_FD_113734 | JGI IMG/M metagenome (GOLD analysis project Ga0164318, IMG submission 113734) | Subseafloor sediment microbial communities from Guaymas Basin, Gulf of California, Mexico - Guay9, Core 4571-4, 0-3 cm | ecosystem: Environmental > Aquatic > Marine > Hydrothermal vents >... | reverse complement strand
TTGTTAAAAACTTATTAAAGAGGACAGCTGGAATAAAATAGATAGTTTTGCCGTCCCGGCTTATTTTGCGGGATAAACTTTTAGTAACAATTACAGATTGTTTAATGTTCTTGTGCGCTTTAAAGAAAGAAAGAATACTTTTAGGAATTATCGGCCTGGCCATATCCTGCCATTTAACCTCAATGGGAATCAATTGATTATCTCCTTCTAATATAAAATCTATCTCTGTCCCCAGCTTTGTCCTCCAGAAGTACATTCCATACTGAATAGGTTTATATTTTACAATTTCCGTAAAGATAAAATTCTCTACATAACTACCTAAGTTAGGCCGATAATTAATGTGCCCAAAACTGCCTATACTGAAATTTATGATCCCATTATCCAGAAAGTAAAGTTTCGGCATCTTGCTTATTTCCGTCCTTTTATTGGAATGAAAAGGCCGCAGTAACTTAATAATGAATGTTTGTTCTAAAATCTCCAAATAATTCAGTATCTTCCGCCGCCCGGTATTAAGAGTATTGGACAATTCATTTACGTTGAGCAAATTACCTATTTGAGATGCCATAACCTTTAATAAATTGTTATAGGCGGATATATTCCCGCCCTTAAGCAAAGATTTAATATCTTTCTGAATATAGGAGTTGTAAATATCCTGCAATTCCTCTATTTTTTCTCTTTTGTTTCTGCTCAGGGCCGCTCTGGGATAACCGCCATAAACAAGGTAATCATTTAAATATTTCTCATTGTATATTTCAATTAAAGCCGGTGAGGTATTTTGAAAGCTTAACTTCGCGTATCTACGATATTCGTCTTCATTTTTAAATCTGATAAATTCTTCAAAACTTAACGTATATAAATTGTAAACCTTCTTCCTTCCGGCAAGAGATTCTTTTAAGTGCTTTTGAATCTCTATCGATGATGAACCGGAGGCCAAAATCCTAACGCCGGGAAACAAATCATAAAGTATTTTAAAAAGTTTGGTGGCATTCTTTATATATTGGAATTCATCTATAATTAAAAATGCTTTCTGTTTTTTAGCATCCAGGCCGTTATCTTTTAAATAAGCACTCAGGCTGTCAATATCCTGGCATATATCCAGAGCCGCGATATCCTCCAGATTAAAATAAAAATCCCGCAGTCTCGCGGGTATACATTTCTGATACATTTTCATAATAGTAGTCTTGCCCACCTGGCGGCTGCCGATAATAATAACAATACGGTTCCGCCTAAAGCTCTTTTTAAGTTTATCTAATAATAAACGCTGAACATATTTCATATCTTCATTTATCTATACTTTTTTATCACTACTGTAAAAATAGTATATACTATCTTTACAGTTATTTCAACTAAATTTATAGTCTTTTCACCGTCCCAAACCCCCTTGAAACCGGCTTGCCGATACCCCAGAGGTCGGGAATATGGAAATTGACCGAGAATGTGCCAAGAAACCCAGGCATCGGCGCGCCTTTAAGGGAAGCTGATACGGGTTTTACATCTACCTCTGCCTTGATTTCCTCTGTAACCACATATTCTTACCCTTTTGCCAAACATTGTATACAAAATCGTATGCATAAGATATTATATACAACTTTCTCGATTTTCGTCATCCTATCCTTCCCAAATTTTTTATCTCCCATTCCCCAATCTTCCTTACCGCCTCAATCATAATTCACCTCATCCTGTATAAATATTTTATTATACACCTTCCTTTTATTATCTACAAACAAGATTCCCTTTATGCCCGTTTTTACCTATCCCACCCGGCGGGTGGAATGGAACGGTTAACCCGAAAATGCTATACCCTATATCCTTACGGGCACAACATTTTCCCGGTTATTAACAAACAGCCTGCTAATTATTGTGGTGCTGTTATTATGCAGCAGCACCATTAGTATAATGTTCGAGATTCCTCACTTCCCGCCTTTTTTTCAATCTCACAAAAAATAAGAAAGGACAAAAAAATTAATTGCTGAAATATCTTTTATATGCTAATATAAAAACATAAAAGCAGGATTATTTAAAATAGCTTTTTTAACGATAAAGAAAGGAGACAGGATGAAAAAGAAAAATGAGCCCATTCAGGAAACTTTAACCAAACTATGGGAAACATCAAAGAAAGAAATTGAAAAGATATCAAAAGAAGCCGCAGCGCTTCTGAAAAAGGGAGAAAAATCTCTGGAAAAGGCTTCTGAGAAAAGCAAAGATAATATCGCGTTTATAAATTCCGCTATTCAAAAAGAAAAGCTTTATTATCAATTAGGCAAAACTTTATCCGGCCTGCCAAAAAACAAATGGCAAAAGAATAAGAAGATAAACTCTATAATAAAAGAAATATCTAAGCTTAACAAGAATCTGAAAAGGAAGAGTTAACCTTCATATAAAAAAAGTTACCGTGGGTTTTTCTATTTAAAAGGAAATATATACAGCTTTATCCTCAAGAGTTTTAAAAGTAGCATAACTTATAGATTGCAGCATCCGGCTGCTGCGAAAAGCTGTTTCCGGACTGATAAAGAGACTTTTCCTTTCGTAATTTTTCCTCACAGCTATAACAAACAGAGTCTTTGAATCTTTAAATGCTGCCTGATAAGAATGGTGATTCCAGTCGCTTCCCAAAAACACAGAAACTTTCTTATCCGGAAAAGTTTTAGCCAGCCTTGACTTCAAACTATTTATAAAAACCTCATTCTCTGAAGAATAAAGTATCACATCTATAAATTCATAGGCCGGTTTCAGATATTTTGCTATATAAGCAGGTAAATCTTTTAGAGAAACCGTTTCAGAAGAAGGAATATCTTTACCCTCTAATTTCTTTAGCTCTTTTTTATAGATCTCCACATAGGGCTGGCTGACAAAGTTTATGCCTTTGAACACCGAAAAGAAAGCCGTAAACATCTGGAGAAAATGCATACAGGACATAGTATAGAGATATAAATCTTCAGTATCTATTCCCGCATCTATTTTCTTAAACCCTAAAAGAGATGTCTTCGGCTTTGTAACAAGAGCTTTTACAAAAAAACCGTCTTTTTTTGACCCCAGGCTTTCCTGAAAAAGCTGAATAACCCAGTTAACAATCCCTTCATACACTTTATCTTTAATTATTACCTGGAATTTGCCCTCATTTATCTCCTTATATTTCAAAGCATAAGCATAAGCTTTATCTATTACCTCTTTGCGCGACGAAACATACTTTTCCCATAAATCCCTGACTTTAGAGATATCCCTCCGCAAAATAAGAAAAAGAGGAAAGAAGAAAACCATTGTATGAGGAGAACTAAACCTTCCCCCGATATCATCCTTCCCATTAACCTGTATAGAAATCTTTTTCGCATCCTGCCATCCGGAAGAATCCAGCTTCTCAAAAGAAGGCTTATCACTCATCCAGACAAAATGTTTTTTATAATCACTGCCTAAAGATTCCCTCAAACTGCCGGCTATAAGCTGTGTTTCTTTTGTGGTTCCGGACTTGCTGACAGCACAGACTAAAACTTTATCCAATCCGCCTATTGAAGATAAAACTTCATTGATTGCCTTAGGATCTAAACTATCCAAAGCGTAAATATTACTGCTGTTACTTAAACTAATTAGAGTTTTTATCCCATTAATTGAACCTCCCATTCCGGCAAATATAAATTTATCTTTACCTGACACCAGTTCAATACACTCTGAAAGCTCAGCTTCAATATCAGAAAAATCAGGAGGAATAACCCATCCCAAACGCGGATTATTACCGTCAAACCCTATACTTTTGAAAATGTTATCCAAAGATAAATTATCAAAGATAGACTTTGCCGCTGATTCTAATTGCCCTAAGATAGCATCTTTATCCATAAATATTAACCTTCCTTTATCGTTTCTCTCTGCCTTCTGACCTCTATCCTCTGTCTTTGTCTATCAATTTATCAATTTAACAATGTAACAATTTATCAGTTTAACCACACCACCTGCACACACCTACGAGGAATCCTAAAGGCCACCTCGTAGGTGTAAAAGATTCTACCTTCTATCTTCCATCTTATGACTTATGACTTAAAATAGGTGTCTATTTCCTTTTATCTGTATTACCAAAAAATCCTAAATCCTAATTTCTAAATCCTAAACAAATCCTAAATTTCGATTTCAAATGTTCTAAACTTTGTTTTGGATTTTGTATTTTCTTCATTTTGAATTTGTTTAGGGTTTAGGATTTAGTGCTTATGATTTATTTATTATTTGGTTCTTGTCCCTTGTTCCTCATAACTTCTGTCCTCTGTCTTCTGTGTCTGTCTAGCAGCGCGAATACCCGCAGGAAGCACAAGTTATACACCCTTCCTGATACCTCAAAGAATCTCCGCAGTCAGGACAAACGCCTACAACATTAGATTTCTTTAAAGCGGCTACAACCTCCCCCGCCTTTTCAGATTTACTATCAAAAACAGGGCTGTTTAATCCCTCCGAATGCCGCGAATGAGTAATGCTCTTTTGGTCATTCATCCTCTTCTCCAGCACTTGGGCAATAGCATCGGCGCAGGAAAAAATCTTCCTTCCGTTTGTCCAGGAAGGAGAAGGACAGCGTATCCCTTTCAACTGCTCAATAACAATTTTTAAATCCAGGCCCCCTCTTAAAGCTAAAGAAATAAGCCTGCCCACGGCTTCCAGCTGAGACGCGGCGCACCCTCCGGCTTTGCCCATCTGGGTAAACACTTCAAAGAATTCACCATCCGGGCCCTGATTAATAGTAACATAAAGGTTGCCGCAGCCTGTATTCATCTTTGTAGTGGTTCCTATTATGACATCGGGCCTAGGCTTAGGAGTAATAAGCGCTTCATTTGAAACAACAGTTTTTACAGCCTGTTTAACCGAACTGTTTTCTTTCTCACCCGTAGTCAAAACCTGAACCTGGCGCGACCCGTCGCGGTAAACAGTAATCCCTTTACACCCCAATTTATAGGCCGAAAGATAAGCATTTCTAACATCTTCTATAGTCGCTGAATTAACAAGGTTTATCGTCTTAGAAACCGCGTTATCAGTATACTTCTGAAAAGCTGCCTGCATTTTTATATGCCACTCGGGAGAAATATCCATAGCGGTCCTAAAAACTTCTTTTACATCATCGGGAATCTCCCTTATACCCTGTAAAGACCCGTTATTCTGAGCGATTCTTTCCAATAAAGAATCAGAATAAAAACCTCTATTCTTTGCTGTCTCTTCAAACGCCTGGTCAATTTCAAACAGCTTTTCTCCATCAAGGACATTCTTATGATAAACAAGGGCGAAAATAGGTTCAATCCCCGAAGAACAAGGTCCGACTATAATACTTATAGTACCGGTAGGGGCAATTGTAGTCAGAGTGGCATTCCTTAAAACGATTCCTTCTTTATCATAAACACTACCCTCATAAGCGGGAAAAACTCCTTTCTTTTTAGCCAACTGGGAAGACTTAACCAAAGCCTGCTCACGAATAAAAGACATTATCTCCTCAGCCAATTTTAATCCTTCTTCCGAATCATAAGGTATCCCTAAATGAGCAAGCATAGTCGCCCAGCCCATTACTCCCAACCCTATTTTACGCGTCCTGAGGTTATTCTCGGCAATCTTCTCTAAAGGAAACTTATTGATATCTATCACGTTATCTAAAAAATGGACCGACAAATGGACTGTTTCCTTCAACTTATCCCAGTCTATACTGTAGCCTTCAGCCTCTCTTTTAAGCATCCTGGCTAAATTTATAGACCCTAAATTACAAGACTCATAGGGAAGCAAAGGTTGTTCCCCGCAATCTAATGAGATATAACCATTTGTGATGAAAGTAAAAGTAAAAGGTTCAGTCAAATCGTAAACTTCCCTTCCCCCCACATATTCAAGATCTGAAACAATCTCTTCATAAATGTCTGAATAATAGTTGAAATCCTTCAACTTATCAGACAATCCTTGATGTTTGGCATTTATAAACCCTACTTTATTCAAAAAAGTCTTTAAACTTTCCTTAGAAATATTAAGTTCATACAATACTCCATCCAAAAGGTATTCTTTTTCTTTCCCCTGCCCGTTTACATATTTAAACCCCTGTCTTTCCTTTCTTGACCTGTCGTATATCCGTGATTTCATGCCTAAGTTTAAAAGAAGCAGCTGGACTTCTCTCAACAGCCTCAAGGATTTGGAAGACAGCCGCGCGTATCTCGTTTTATGTTCATCCTCGAACAAAATAGTCCCATCCGCGCTAAATAACCCCTGCAAGAAACCTATTACAGCTTCTTTAGGCGCGGTGAAAATACTCTCAGGCACCTTTTTCTCTCCGGCTAACAAGCTTGAAACTCCTAAGTTCTTAAAGAATTCCACAAAATATTTACTATGGTAAGAAAGATGCCAAACATTGTTTTCTCTCTTGACTTCCTGAATTGGAGCTCCATAGAAATTGTTAAGGATAGGCTTGAAATGATCTAAAACATCTTTCTCTCCAAAGGTAAAACCTACCCTGCAATCCTTACCGCTTTCTCTCAACCATCCGTCACCTACTAAGAAACCTAAAACCCGGCCTAATTCCTTTGACCAATAACTTGGCAAATTCATCTTATAAGTCCGGCCATTATCTCCAAGATGCTCATTCTCTACCGCAAAAGGCAGGCGCAGTTCACTATTAAATATGCCTTCCTCAGGCTGGATCAGGATTTTATCTTCGCCGATTCTTAAATCCTTAACTTCTACCCACCCCCGGTTAGTCATAACCTTGTGATCCGAAGTAGCTGTTAATTGATAGCCTGCGGAGGTAGTAATGCGATAACAAGGCTTAATGCCTGTTTTAAATGCTCTGGAAATCGTATGCAAACCGCATTTTCTCTTTACTTCAACTGCTACGTCAGAATCATATTCAGCATACTGCGAATATAGAATAGACTCATCAACAAGAATCTTTAAACCTCCTTGAGGGTATTTCTGAACAATATCGGCCATAGGCATAAGCCCTTTCTCAGTAGACACAAGAGTATCACCTGTAACGCAGGGATTAGTACTCTCAATATCTCCCAACTGAGGAGTAGGATTTGACTGGTTAATCCGGTCAATAAATACTATGCCCGGTTCGCCGTTTTTATAAGCGTACTCTGTAATTAAGTCAAACACTTCTTTGGCCTTAAGGCTGCCTTTAACTTCCTTTGTATGAGGATCAATTAAGTTATAAGATTCATCATTAGCTGCCTTCTCCATAAACTCATCAGTAACAGAAACAGAAATATTAAAGTTGCTTATCTTTCCTTCTTCAGACTTGCATTTAATAAATTCCAAAATATCGGGATGGTCAACCCGCAATATCCCCATATTAGCTCCCCTGCGCCTGCCTCCCTGTTTAACTGCCTGAGTTGCTGAATCAAAAACTTTCATAAAAGATACCGGCCCCGAAGCAAATCCTCCGGTAGCGCCGACAATAGTATCTTTAGCCCTCAGCCGGGAAAAAGAGAACCCCGTCCCTCCTCCGGTTTTATGAATTAAAGCGCAGGCTTTTAGAGTATCAAATATCCCTTCCATAGAATCCTCAACCGGCAAAACAAAACAGGCTGACAATTGGCCGATATCTAATCCGGCATTCATCAAAGTGGGAGAATTCGGCATAAATTCTAATCCAGCCATAATATTATAAAAAAGAGAAGACATTTTTTTGATTTTATCAGCGCTTACGCCATAACGTTTATCCGCGGAAGCCACAGCTTTTGCTACTCTAAGAAAAAGTTCTTCCGGCGTTTCTATAACTTCTCCCTTATTATTTTTACACAGATACCTTTTCTTCAAGACTACCGCGGCATTTTCAGACAACTTGATATCCATAGAAACACCTCCCGGATTTAATTTAGATAATTATTGTTTTGACCGATATTTTACCCATAGAGAAAAAGGGAAAAGAAGATTTCTAACCACAATCCCGTCCTTTTAAGAATAATCTATATAAACATTAATGGTAGGCTTAACCAGGAAAATGCTGTTGAGAGCGCAAAATGCTCATAACACCCAACAGCCTAAATAGTTGCATTAAACAGAAGTTGTACTAAGGAGTACACAGCATTTTCCCCTTAGGTAACCCCGACCTTTCCATATTTTCCAGTGGAAAATATGGGGTCGGCCCTACGGGCAAATAATGCTAACCGCATTATTTGGGTTAATTGAACAAATTTACCCCGTTGTTAGAAAAAGCTTCCGGAAAAGCCGGAAAAAGAATACATTACAAAGGACATGGTTTTCTAACGGGATTTGTAAGGAATAATACCACATAAACTATATCCTGTCAAGAAAAAAATACACAATATATGGTATAGAAACAATTACCTCCCCCATAAATTGGGCTCACAGGAAAATACAAGGCAGAATGGAATGCAAATAGAGCTGAGTTCTTTCTTGAATCCCGCGGACTATAATGATAAAAAATCCAGCATTCAAAAAACTACAATAACCAAGATATATCCTAATACCCTCATACCCTCGCGGGCACAAACAGGCACAGACAAGCAGCAATAACCAAACAAACCAGCAAAATCATTTGATTATCGGTTGTTGAAATTTGGGATTTGTTTGTATCTTGTTACTTGGTTATTGTATCTTACTACTTGTTGAAAGCATGCTATGCCATTTACGAATTAACCCCAAAGAAATAGTTTTATATCCTTTTAACTAAGAGCATGCGAGGTGGAATCGCCAATAACCAAGCGGGTAGGAAGAATCTTCTGAATAAGCATTTTAGTTTCTCCGGAAATATGTTCTGAAAGAATCTTTAAGCCTGTTTTAATCATCTCATCCAGGGGCTGATGCACAGTAGTAAGGGTTACCGGGCCGTAAGAATACTGAGGGTTATCATCAAAACCCACGACAGATACATCTTCAGGAACTCTTATCTTATCTTCTAAAAGATATAGAATGACTTCATAAGCCATATCATCAGAAGCGCAAAATATAGCGGTAGGTTTAACTTTCTTCTTAAACAAAAATTCTACTGCCTGCCTTGCCTGCGCCCGGGAAAAATTCCCGGCCTGGACAAAATAATCAGGGGTATCAATCCCCGCCTTTTCTAAAACCTGTCTGTATCCCGAAAGCCTCTCTTGAGCGCACTGAGTTTTTAAATCTCCGGAAATATGAGCGATACGTTTATGCCCTAACTCAACCAGGAAATTGACAGCTTCAGATGCCCCTCCCTGATTATCAACCGCGACGAAACTAACCGGAAGGTTGTCTATTTTCTTATTCAAAACCAGGCAGGGGACTTTATCTTTCAAAACCCTTTTTAACTGTTCCTCATTATTAATGATATCGGAAAAGATAACACCTTCAATATAACTGCTGTTAAATTTGTCTTTCCCCCAAAAAATATGGAGAAGAAGATCCTTCTTCAGCCTCTCCAGCCCTAACCCTACATTTCTGATAATTTCCTGGGCATAAAAAGAATAGAAAATCCCTTCATACCCGGGGATAATCAAACCTATAGCATTAAGTTTCCCTCCAGCTAACTTCCGGGCAAAGATATTAGGCCGGTATCCTAACTTTTCAATAGCCTCTAAAACCCTGAGTTTATTTTTTTCTTTTACTGATGAGAATTTGTTCAATACACGCGAAACAGTAGCAATGGATACACCCGCAGACTTAGCTACTTCTTTTATGGTAACAGAATCCGCGCTGTTTAAATTAGGGGATAAACCGGACAAAATCTTCTTCTTTAATCCTTTCGCCACTACTTATGGATTTTATATCACAGGCAGAGATATCTACGCGGGCCTGAATGACTTCAACTATACCGATCTTCTTATTATTCCGCAGGACTGTAAACCTGTTTCCGGGCTTAATACCGGTAGAACTGCCCACATCAATTATTATAAACTTATCTTTGTCATTAACCGCTAAAACTCTGCCCGTAATCATGCTTGTAGGTATAGACGAACTCGACTCCGATTTAACTACTATGGGCGGAAGCTCCACGGCTTTAGTTTCACTGGGCATAACCTTCTTAGCCGAAGAAACGGCGCCTGAAAGCTGGTCTTGAAGAGCACTGAATGACAAAGATTTCTCCTGTAGGATTGCAGCCATATCTTTAACTTTTCTGGAAAGTATCTCCTTCTCATCCATTGCCTGCTTAAAGCTTTTCTCCAAATCTGATTGCCTGCTCTTAGCTAATTTAAGCTCTGTTGACAAAGAAACATTCTCCTGCTTTAAACTGTCTAATTCATCCAAAACCGCTTTTCGATCCTCCCGCTCTCTTACCAAATCTTTAGTAAGAATACTAATCGTCCTGTTGTTAAAAATTATCTTTCTGTTAAGATCCCTGTTCTTTTTCTCTAAATCATCTATCTGTTTTTTCAAATCCTGATTCTTCCTCTCTGCCTTTTTAGACTGCAAAGCTAATTCACCCAACTTAGGAATAAGGTCCTGTATCCTAATTTCTAATTCCGCCTTTTTCTGCAAAACATCCTGCCAGTAAGCATCTCCTTTGCCCTCAACAAGAGCAGGCACAGGAGCAGGAGAAGAAGCAGTTTTTACTACCCCGGATTTAAGTTTGGCTATCTCGCTGCTGAGTGATTCTTTATCTTCCTTCGCGTCTTGATATTTTTGCCTCAAGGCTTCTCTTTCCGCCTGGACTTGCTCTAATTCCTTATTTACAGAAGCCAACCTATGGGAAAGATTATTGCTCTTATCCCTCTGTCTTTTCACTTCCCGGGAAAGAGCCTGATTATCATCTCCAAGAGATTTATTCTCCTGAATCAGCCTTGCTTTCTCTATTTGCAATTTCTGGGAATCCGCATAAAACAGATAAGCAAAGACAGAAGACGCGGCAAACAAAATGATAAAAACCACGAGGAATATTTTATTACCCATTACTCCCTCCCTTTTCTGTAATTATATCTACTTGTCAGATATATGTAAAGAGATTTTTAACAACTAAATTAGCAGCGCCTAAAGAGACCGCTTCTTCGCTTAAAGAAGAAGGGATAATTTTCAAATTCTTTGTCATTTCATCAAAGGCATAACGTTTGACTTTCTGGTATATATCCTCAATGAAATCAAACCCGCCTTTTTCCAAACCGCCGCCTATAATAACCGCCTGGGGGTTAAAAATATTTGTCAAAAGGGCTATCTTAACCCCTAAAGCGGAAGCAGCCTCATAAACCAGACTTTTTATCTTCATATCCTTCTTAGACATAAAGAATACGTCTTCTAAGGTATTGATTTCCTGTTTCTCTTCAGGAGATACCGCGTCTCTAACTTTATTAATCAACCCCAAATCATAGGGCCACTGCCTAAACAGAGAATAACTGCCCAAATAAGATTCCGCATTTTCAGAAGAAGTATTTATAAATAATTCCCCGGCGCATCCGTCGCTTCCGGTATAGAGTTCACCATTAACCATTATCCCGCAGCCTACCCCTGAAAACATATAGAGCACATTTTTAAATTCCGGGTCTAAAGAAAGCCAGTACTCGGCAAAACAGGCCAAATTAGCATCGTTGCCTATAAATACCGGCAGGCCGAATTTGTCTTCTAAATAACTTTTTATAGGCATTGAGATATAAGAATAGAAAGTATTGTGGTTATCTTTCTGAGGCCAGCGGATAATCCCATTCTTGCTGTCTACTATGCCTCCTATTCCTATACCTATACCCTTAATCTTCCCCCTTATCCTGCCGGAAATGTTCAAAAGTTCCTCTCCTAAAGAAACAACGGCTTCAATAAGCTCGTTAGGTGAAGAAACTGGTTTATCCTTTTTATACTTATAAACCACCCTGCCTTCTAAATCAATAATTACGCCTACGCTGTTAAAGAGGTTTATCCCAATACCTAAGGTATATCCTGCCTGGGGGTTAATATCCAAAAGCATAGGGGGCCTGCCTCCGGAAGAAGTATCATGTTCTCTCTCCCTGACAATATTCTGGACCATTAACTTATCAAGGTAATGAGAAATTGTCACCGGGTTTATTCCCGAAACCTTGGATATCTCTGTTCTGCTTAGAGGGCCTTTTCTCCTTAGTATTTCCAGAATGAGAAAATTCCTCCGAGACCTCTCAGTTAACTCTTCTTCAAATACGGGTTTCTCTTTATCCATCTTTATTAAAACTTCCTTCTATAATATGCCCGGACAACCTGCTGGGTATCCAAAACAGGTATTGACCCGCCAAAAGGAGAACCGGTAGAAACACTGATAGGGGTTATTCCTCCCACGCCGTACTGTAAAATAAACTCGCTGTCCTCAACCGGCCGGTAACGCATCTCGGCAAAGAAATTATGGTGGGAATTCTTTCCTGTTGCCTGGCCGTCATTAAGCTCGGTATAATCGTTCATCTTAGAGTAGGTATACTTAAGATAAAAGCCTAATTCATCTAAAGGCATATAAGCCGCCTCTAAACTTATATGGTTTACATTATCGTCTATTGCCTGAGCCCAATAGTTTTCGTTTCTTGTCCAGTCTAAAGCCATTTCCAGTTTTTCTAAAGGTTTCAAATGTATGCCCGCCCTAAAAATATCAAAATAATCATAAGGAGGCAGAGAAAAACACTCTTCATGATTTAAGCCCTGAGCAAGTTTCCGAAAAACATACCCGTCCTGATTATAAGTAGCCATACTTGTCCAGTTAAGCAGGCCG
>Ga0164318_10005192_pt1 | contig 12591 bp, 12 predicted proteins | sample GuaBasSedimGuay9_FD_113734 | JGI IMG/M metagenome (GOLD analysis project Ga0164318, IMG submission 113734) | Subseafloor sediment microbial communities from Guaymas Basin, Gulf of California, Mexico - Guay9, Core 4571-4, 0-3 cm | ecosystem: Environmental > Aquatic > Marine > Hydrothermal vents... | reverse complement strand
CCGTACTTCCGACGAAAACCCTTCCGGGTAAACGGTAGCCGTATCCGGAGTGAAAACAGCAGAAGCACCTGCTTTTTCCACCTGTTCGCAGTCCTGCTCAAGAGTTCTTGGATATCTGTCAAGATCCTCTCCCGCAGCAAACTGCGTTGGATTTACAAAAATGCTGACAACAACTCTGTCCACACAGTCTACAGCGGTTTTAACAAGACTCAGGTGCCCCTGATGAAGAGCACCCATAGTCGGAACAAGTCCCACGCTGAGACCCTCTGCCCTCCAGTTACTGCAGAGATCAGATATGGTTTTCTCACTGCCTGTTACTATCAAATCAGCAATCCTTTATTCGGCACAGGGTTGTAGCCCTGTATCCCTCCCGGGTGTGCTTTGATGGCTTCCACAAGCCCTTCAAACGAGTTTTCGCTTCTGGACAAATCAACTGAATCTGTATTCACAACCAGAACCGGGTACTGTCTGTCCTGCAAAAACCAGCTGTTGTAGGAATCCACCAGCTGTTCCAGCCAGTTCCTGTCCATGTCCCGTTCAAATGCCCTTCCATTCCTGTTGATCCTGTCGACAAGAACACCTGTTGATGCCTGCAGGTAGATTACCAGATCCGGAGAGATCAGACCGGGTTTCAACTGCTCCATCAATCGCTGGTACAGGGAAAACTCCTGCGGCTCAAGGCTGACTTTTGCAAAAACCGTGCCTCTGCCGAACAAAAAGTCTGAAACCAGGTATCTGGTAAACAGATCCGGATGAACAAGCCTTGTCTGCTGTATGTACCTCGACAGAAGGAAAGAGATCTGTGCCTGAAACCCGTACTTTTTCCTGTTTCGGTAAAACAGTTCCAGGTATGGATTTTCGTCAGTTTCCTCCAGTATGGCTCTTCCTTCAAGCCTGGTTGCAAGCATTCTGGCCAAACCCGTTTTTCCCACACCGACGGGACCCTCGACAACAAGATACCCTGCAGTTTTCAAAGCTGTTCAGCTCCCTGTTACTGTGAACGCAAATCACTGTGGAATATAATAGAAGAGCCGTCCTGTACCCGCTTTAGAAGTTCAGCAGGTGTGTAACCAAGCCCGGGAACCGCCTGGAACCACACATCACACAGTGGTACAAGTACAAATTTCCGAAAAGCCATACGGGGATGAGGCAGTGTCAATTCCTCACTTGAGACACCGCCTTCAAGAAACAGAACATCCACATCAAGTTCTCTGGCAGCTCCATTTTTGTTCACCGGAACTGAAAACAGCCCCTCCACAGAACGGCACAGATGCAGCAGTTCAAGGTCGCCGCCAGCCCAGAGGCCGCAGGCGGCACAGTTAAGAAACTCACCCCCCTGAACATCTCCCCATGGTGAAGTTCTGTAAACTGAAGATACCCGGAGATCGCTGACCAGCCTGTGCTCTGTAAGAACTGAGACACAGGTTCTGATACTCTGCTGCACATCCCCTTCGTTACCGCCGATACCCAGAGCAAAAGCCCTGCGATCAGTTCCTGCAAGCTCAGGTTGCATAACCGCCGGTGATGGAAACTGAAGCCCTTTCCATTGTTGGATCAACCGGGGGAAACGTCTTGCCAACTGTTACTGTCCACGCTCCTGGCCATCTCTCTTCCAGCAGATCAAGAATATCCGCTGCAAGTTCTTCAATAAAGAGATACTCGGCCTCAACTCCGTTCTTCAGTACCGAACACACCAGAGAATAGTCCACAACAGGTCTCCCGCTCTTAAAAACCTCTCCTGTCCACTTCAGATCAACCAGCACTTTCCTGGGTTCTATTCTCTCAAACGGCAGGGCACCAAGCCGCAGAGTCAGGGAAATACCCTCAAGAGAAAGGGCACCTGTCAGTCTCCTGTTTTCTTCAGCCATTTAAGAAGCCTTCCCTTGTGAAGTTCCATCTGCTCCAGTCTTCCCACAGCCTGATGAATTCTGTCAGACGGAATGGTCAGGGCAAAACGGATATAGCCTTCTCCCCAGGTTCCAAAACCGCTTCCGGGAGTGGTAACGATACCTGCGTGGTTTATCATCTTTCTGGCAAACACCATTGAATCAGCTCCCCTCGGAAGCTTGACCCAGACGTAAAAAGTACCGGGAGAGTCGGCAATATCCCAATTCAGCCCTTTCAGCCCGTTCACCAGGATATCTCTTCTCTCACGGTAAACTGCCAGACGCTCCTCAAAAGCTGACATATCCATACCCATGGCAGTTTCTCCGGCTTTCTGAATTGCGGTAAAGATACCGGAATCGATGTTCTCTTTCGCACCCATAAAAGTGTTTACCAGATCAACACCGCCGGCAACAAAACCAATCCTCCACCCGGTCATGTTGAATGTTTTTGAAAGACTGTGAAACTCCAGAACAACATCGGAAGCGCCTGGTACCTGGAGGAAACTCATGGGCCTGACCCCGTCAAACCTTATATGACTGTATGAATTGTCACTCACAATAAGGATGTTGTTCGCCCTGGCGAATTCAACCATCTCAGTCATCTGTTCGTAGGTCACAACTGCCCCTGTGGGATTGTTGGGGTAGTTCAGAAACATAACCTTTGCTTCTCTGAGAACAGCAGGCGGAATCTTCTCAAAATCCGGCAGAAACCTGTTTTCTCCAAGAAGAGGGAGGTCAACAGGTATAGCGTCGGCAAGTATTGCCGAAGCTCTGTAAACAGGGTACCCCGGGTTCGGTATCAGAACAAGGTCTCCCCTGTTGCAGAAAACCATGGGAATATGGGCAATTCCTTCCTTTGAGCCTATAACAGCTGCGGTTTCGCAATCAACGCCGAACTGACTTTTCATCCATCCCCGGCATGCGTTTCGGTAAGACTGCGACCCGGCTCCATCAGGGTATCTGTGGTTAGCCGGATCGGCCAGTGCAGCCTGCCCCGCAGAAACGATCGCCTCAGGTGTGGGCATGTCCGGATCGCCGATACCGAAATCTATCAGATCCAGTCCCCTCTTTGCAGCCGCTTTCTTTTGTCTGTCAAGCTCGGCAAAAAGGTACGGCGGTAACTTGCTGAGCCTCTCTGAAGCACTTATCAGTGGCTTTTTCTGCATGAATTCTCCTTTTCAGTATTGATATGCCGAATATAAGGCAATCAGAACAAACCCACCGAGTCTGCAGCCTGCAGAATCACTTTGATGTAACTCCGTGATTACAAACCAGTTATTCTCTGAATAAACGATACGCTTCTGACAAATCAGGCAGTGTCAAATGGTGCTTGCTACAAGGTAACCGTCTCTGATCGCACTCTGCGCATTGCCCACTTTTTCAGCGTCACCAATTACTTTTACCGGAATACTACCCTGAAGTTCTTTGCCAAGGGTATTCACGCTCTTCATTCCAGCGGACACCACTATCACATCTATATCATTGAATTGAATCTCTTCTCCGTTTCTTACCGCAAAAACGGTTTTACCATCTACCCTCTTCACGGTGGTGTGATCGCTGAACACAGTGTTGTTCTCCCTCATCATTTTCAGAGAAAGCAGTTTGGCAATAGCTTCCATATCTTCACCGAAATCCGTGGTTCTTTTGACTATGGTTACCCTGTTGTTAAGTGGAATCAAAGCCGTTGCTATGTCTACTCCTATAAGACCTCCACCGATTATCAGCACCTTTTTGTTCTCGGGAAGGTTTTCTTTCAGCAGTATCTCAGCCCAGTGGTAACTGTCCAGCCCCTCAATATCCAGCTTCGCAGGTTCCGAACCTGTCGCGGCAACCACCTCATCGAAACTGTTCACCAGATCGGTCTTTCCGGCCTGTTTGTGAACAACTTCAATACCGTTGTCCTGTATTTCTTTCACAAAGTAGGGCACCAGTCCGCCCATGGATTTCTTGTTCGGAGTGAGGTGAGCGAGAACAAACTGTCCTCCAAGGGTGTCTTTCTCAAAAAGAGTTACTCTGTGCCCTCTCTTTCTAAGGGTAAGTGCCGCTTCCATTCCTGCGAGACCACCACCGACAACTGCAACTTTCCTGGACTTTTCAGCTTTTTTCAGAACCTCAGTTTCCATTCCCACCACAGGGTTAACCAGACACTGAAGCCCTTTTCCGGATTTTACGCCGCCCAGACAACCTTCAGCGCAGGCAAGGCACGGGCGGATGTTCCCCTTTACAGCTCCGGTGTACTTTCCCGCAAACTCAGGATCCGCAACCAGTGCTCTGCCAAGTGCTATATAGTCGGCTCCGTACTTGTCTGTGAGAGTTTTAACATCATTTTCAGTGTTGACCTGCCCCACATAGATCACAGGAATATCCGCTTCCCGCCGGATTCTGCCTGCTAACTCCCAGGTCTTTCCCTTGGGTACGAACATGTGCTGGAAATACCACGGCGGTGTGTTGCAGACCGTACCTGCAGAAACATGAACTGCCTCCACGGATTTTTCCTTCAGGACCTTTGAAAACCGTATCATCTCATCCAGTTTGATTCCGTCAGGAATCATTTCGTCTCCGCTTATTCTCACAACAACAGGCAGCCCGGTCGCAGCTTTTACAGCACTCAGAACCTCCAGAGGAAATCTTGTTCTGTTTTCGAAACTGCCGCCGTACCCATCGGTTCTGTCGTTGACTTTCGGAGAGATAAACTGGGCGGACAGATAGCCGTGTCCAAACTGAAGCTCAATGATATCAAAGCCTGCTTTTTCTGCCCTTACAGCAGCATCAGCGACAAGTTTTACAGCGTTCTGAATATCATTGGCGTTCATACGCCGGGGAACCGCACCGCCGTTCTCACACGGTCTATCCGTTGACGAAACAAAAATGTTTCCCGGAATCTTCGGGTTGGCCATTCTGCCTGGATGGTTCAGATGCGCGATAACTTTCGTATCGTACTTGTGGATCAGGTCTGTAAGCTTCTTCAAACCCTCGATTTTATCGTCATTATCAATTCCGATCTGAGTCGGCAGCTCCCTGAGGCCCTTGTGTATGTACAGAGGCTCCGGTGTAACCGCACCAAGATACCTGCTTCTTGCGTCGTAGAATGAAAGATGTCTTTCCGTAACAAATCCTGTTTTATCGCTGTAACCTGTTTTGATCGGAGCAAAAATAAAGTTGTTTTTCAGATGCAACATAGCCGTTTCCTTAGTAGTTTAAACCAAATAATTACACTGACACTGCTTCCGCACATTTACCTCTGTCACAAATTCCCCTTTCACTGAAGTTCAGGAACATCAACAATCCAGATGGATGTTCCGGCTGATTCGTCCGGGGCACCCGGGCACGATTCAAACGCAATCCTGTTTCCATCGGGAGACCATGAAGGAGCTCCGTCATATCCGGAGAAATAACTGACTCTGGTGGAAGTTCCCCCTGCGACGGGAACGATAAACAGGTTGGCACTGTCCAGGCCGCCTTCATCAGAACTGTACACAATCCACTGACCGTCCGGGGAAAAAGAAGCATCTGTTTTATCTCCAGCCCCGTCTGTAACTTTTGTCTGACCGGAACCGTCTGTGTTCATCACCCAGATGTCCCACTGCCCCTCTGTGTCCCGCTGGTACAGAATGAGATCACCGGAAGGTGACCAGTTCGGCTGCCTGCAGTCGTCAGACGCGTCTGTCAAGGCGGTAAAAGGTTCTGAACCGTCTACTTTGTAAATCGTTATAACTCCATCATTCTCAACATCAAGAACATGAGACTCGAAAACAATCCACTGACCGTCAGGAGAGAAGGAAGGCTCGTATGCAACTTTGTCTGCTCTCCCGGTAATTTTGACCTCATCTCCAGGCACACCATTTTCACCGATCATGTAGATCTCATCGTGGGGGTCCCGAGTTGATGCGAAAACAATTTGGCCGGATACCCCGTTCCACACAGACCCTGGCAGACTGATATTTCCTGAACCGTCTGACACCAGTGTTCGCAGGGAATTATCGCCCAGATCAATCACAAAAAGATCCGCCGGTTCAGAATTGTATCCGGCTGTAAACCTCGTAAAAAGCAGTGATCCACCGTCAGGAGACCACGCCGGATTCTGCAGACTCCCATTTTCAGAAATATTCACCGGAATTGCTTCATCCTGCCGGTCCTCTTCTGACTGTGAACCAGGGTCTTCTGGAGAGTCGCCACAGCCTGATGCAGCGGCAAACAACACCAGCAGTAACAATGGCACAACCCTGTAGACAAACTTCATAGATTCTCCCCCTGCTGTTAACCGTACAAACACCATGTGAATACAATACAAACAACGTAAAGTACCCCACCGGAGCACTGCGTTCCGTACCAGGTTGAACAAGAATTTCATCACGGATTAACAAGAGAATAACCGGTTGCCGCTTAAGTAGCAATGCTCAGTCAGCAGGAGTTTCCAAGGTTAGTTTAACTCCCTGTAAACGGTTCAACAACTGCAACTGATTCAGACGTACTTAGAAAGAAACCACCTTATCACTCTCAACTGTCCAGCGGGCAAACTCCTCCATGTTGCTTAGCTGTATTCCACTCTGGAGTTGAAGCCTGTCTATACCCCGTGCCTCTGCACATACACCGCAGGCTTTTACTGCTCCGCCCCTTTTCAGAACGTACTTCAGCATTCTTTCTATGTTGTAGTATCCGTCGGGAGTTACCTGTGACGGCAGCCCACAGTAAACACCGTCAGCCAGAAGAAAAACATTTACCTGCACACTCTCTCTGTGGTACTTGATAATGTTCATGGCAAGCCTGAGGGCGTTGTAGGCCTTCTCCGTACCGTACGGGGCGTCATTGATGATTACAAGGATATTCTGCAATTCTTCTCCTCTGCTGTACTGATCGTTACCGGACTATCCGCTTCTTCAAAAAGATTTCATAAGTTGCAATTGCAGCAAGGACTCCAATACCGCTTGCTGCTATATCAAAGGCATCACAGGTACTGCTTGCGCCGGTGTACGGAACAATTTCCTCCACTGCAAGGGCAATGAACACGAAAACAGAAGCTCCGTAAAAAAACAGCCTGGCTTTCTTTGCCTGCAGCTTCCGCACAAGAATAAACGTGAAGGAAAACAAACTTGTTACCCACGCAGCCATGAAGTTCGAAAAACTGCCTGTTATTACTCCGACAGTGGCATGATGCCTGTAAACAGGACGAATGTAATTCTTGTTGAATGAGACTGAAAGAAACAGTACTGCAAACAGAATCAGGTTAACTGCGATGTACTTCCTGTTTCTGATGAACCGGTTGTCAACTGACACTTCACAGTCCCTTCGTGAGATTCAAAAGGCTACCGCAGGATACATGATTATACTTAAACGGCTCACTGCTGCCTCGTGGCAGCGCGGTACAATTTGTTGACCGGGTTGCAATCATGCGGTATTATCGCTTTCGGTTACAGTCCTGATAAAAAAAGGAATGAATTTGACAGCATCTTCTTCAGAGTATCTGCAGATTAACAACATTTCAAAACACTACGGGGATATTCAGGCACTGAAGGATGTCAGTTTCGATATCCGCCAAACCGAGATTCTGGGACTGATCGGACCCAACGGCTCAGGTAAAACCACCCTTCTGGAAGGTATTGCAGGGCTGATACCACTCAACAGCGGCACGGTTCTTCACCACGGTAAAATTCTGTCTGTTCCACACAGAAAACAACAGATGTTTTATCTCCCCGATGGAATCATGCCCTATTCCGAACTGCCTGTTTCCAGAGTCCTGGAATTTTTCAGCAGGCTGTTCGGTGTACAGGCTCACCGCATGAACACTGTAATAACACAGCTCGGGCTTGAACCTACTCTGGGGAAAAAGGTAAAAGCTCTCTCCAAAGGTTTTAACAGAAGGTACCTTCTGGCTGTGGCACTGCTCTCAACTCAGCCGCTGCTGATTCTGGATGAACCCTTTGACGGTCTGGACCTGAGACAGATGCTGGGAGTAATAGACATACTGAAGCAGACAAGCTCCAGAGGAAGAACTCTTCTGCTCTCCATCCATCAGCTTGCAGATGCCCAGCGTATCTGCGACAGGTTCATTCTGCTGGATGGGGGCAAGCTCCTGGGTATGGGAACACTGGAAGCTCTCCGCACAAAAGCCGGGATTACCGAAGGCGGTCTTGAGGAGGTATTCCTTGCTCTCACATAGCATAATCAAACCGCTGTTTCTGAAAGAGGTAAAGAGCCTTCTCACTGTAAAGGCTCTGTGGATAATGCTCATCATCCTCTCACTGCTCACCGGCTACAGTTTCGTGCAGGCTGTCAACCTGTTCTCACAGGCCAGCAGAACCGCACTGCAGTACCCGGAAATGGCAAGGGGAATGGACCCGTACAGAGGTGTATTCATTCCCACTTTCGGTGCTCTGTATCTTGTTACGACACTTCTTTTTCCTTTTACAGCCATAAAGCTCATCAGTTCTGAAAAACACAGCGGCAGCCTTAAGCTGCTTGTACAGTCTGTTTTAAACCTGAGATATATCATCGCCGTAAAAACGGCAGCCCTCACAATCGGGTGGCTGCTCGCGCTGGTTCCAGCTCTTTCGGCGGTTGCAGCATGGGGCATGATTGGCGGGCATATTTTCCTGCCGGAGGTTCTCAACCTTGTTCTGGGTTACACTCTGTACGCTTTTGTGATTACCGGTATCGCGTTCTTTGCAGCTTCTGTTACAAGCTCAACTGCAACAGCGGCAATACTGACACTCGCCTTCACGCTGGGCTCGTGGGTACTTGATTTTGCGGCGGGCACGCAGAGCTGGCTCCACAGCATCTCTTCAGTTTCCCTCACAGCCCTTCTCCGCACCTTTGAACACGGTCTGTTTTCTCTTTCCACAACTGGACAGGCACTTACCGCGGCTCTGGGATTCCTTGTGCTCTCAACTGTATGGCTTAATTCCGGCACAAAACTCCGATGGAAACTTTTCCGCAGCCTGGTTGTCATTACCTGCAGCGTAATGCTCTCAGTCCCGGTTTCAGAACTCAGGGTCTTTGACGATGTAACTGAAAACCGAAGCAACTCTTTCAACCCCGCCGACGAAGCTGCATTGAAGCAGATGAATGAGCCACTCACGATAACGGTGTACCTTTCCAGGGAAGACAGCCGCAGACACGACTACGACACAAACATTCTCAGCATACTCGAGCGTACAGTTCCAGAACTTACAACAATTTACCCCTACGATTCAACCGGAAGCCTGCCCGGCACTGTAAGTGACGACAAATACGGCCTTATCGAATACGACTACAATGGCATCCATGATGAAAGCTGGTCAAACAGCCCCGGTGAGGTTCTGCCAATACTCCACCAGCTTGCAGGTCAGACGGTAACCTTCAGTGAGGTACAGCAGTACCCGGGCTACCCTGTTGTTACAGATGCTGGATCCTCCAACACATGGTTTTACATAATTCTACCGCTGGTGTTCTTACTACTCTGGTGGTTCACAAACAGGCTTCCCAGAAACAGGAAGAAGGAAACACAATGAACACAAAACACATTTTAAGGAAAGTTGCACTGCTTGTCATTCTCCATCTGGCAGCCTGCGGTGCTGAAAGTGAACCGCAGCAGGCTGTACAGCAGAACACACAGACAACAGCCGCTGAAACCGCAGAAATGCCGGCAGCAGAAACACCGGTGGAAACAACTGAAACAGCCGTCTACACAGATGATTTCGAAGATGAACAGGTGGGTGCGGAACCGGTCTCGTTCATTCCGGCTGTGGGTTTCTGGACCACAGGAGTCGACGGCGACAACACAGTTCTGTTCCTTGACGGCAGCAGGTGGGAACAGGGGCAGGCTTCGGCAAACATAGCAGAACAGGCCAGAGAACTTTACGGAGACCGCTACTCTGAATTTCTGGACAATGTTCAGGCCTACGCCTACTACCCCTTTGCCATCGCCGCAGAGGTTGACAACTTCACAGACGGAGAGATCACCCTCCGGTTCAAGAACATCGGTGGAAGAATCGATCAGAATGCCGGAATACTGTTCGACCTCAAGCCAAACGGCGACTACTACACCCTCAGAGGCAGCTCTCTGGAAAACAACCTTGTTCTGTGGCGCGTTGTACACGGCAACCGCAGCTCTGTTGAATGGATCCGCGACACACAAACACCATCAGACCAGTGGCATGACCTTAAACTCACAGTCCGCGGCAGAGAGATAAAAGGCTACCTCAACGGGCAGCTGTACCTTGAATACACTCTGGAAGAACCTGTTGACGGCAGGGTTGGCGTGTGGTCAAAAGCCGACAGCCAGGTGTACTTCGACGACTTCACAGTAACCCCTGCCATGTAGCTTCGTGTACCGTTTATAAATCAGGTTTCTAAAGTTTGCAATCTGTGCTCTCTGCTCAGCATTCTGGAACAGGTAAGGTTTTCATCAACGGTGTGTTCTGTCCAGGCTATTCCAGCACTATCGTTCTCCTCCTCCAGGTTTGCTGGCTGGTCGTTCTCTCAACAATACCCAGTTGAGAAGATGATGACCGCCCTTTAAACGACCTCTATGAATTGACAGAAAAATACAGGCACTCAATCCTGCAAGACATAAAATTGGTGGTTTTATAATAACTCCCATGAGAACATATGAAACAGGAGCCTTAATGAAAGAACTTTATCATTGACAATCCTGATCTGTTTCTTCATATCCGGGTTGTACCAGTGTTTTAGCCTGAAGGTGAATTATGTTTCGAATCATACTCATCGTATTATTCCTGCTTGTTCTCCCAGCACAAACAAATGCGGAAATCGAAACCCAGACGGCATGGGGGAACCCCGGTATCTACGGTCCTCTGGGTGTCTGGGGAAACACGTACTACTTCTCCGAGAACTTGGCCACCTACTCTTCTCTTACCCTTGAATTCGGCTCAATAAACACGATTGACCCAGAAATAATAAACCCGGATGAGGTTCAGGCTGGCGACATTGACGGAGACGGGTACACCGATGTAGTCGCAGCAGGATCAGGAGGGCTGAAATGGTATGCGAATAGTGACGGAACTGGAGAGAACTGGACGAAGCACGGCATTTCTACGAACAGGTACGGAATACACGATATTAAGATTGGCGATATAAACGGAGACGGCTACTCGGATTTAGTGCTCTGTACATCGGATGTTAATGTTGTCTGGTTAGAGAACACTGATGGATCAGGTCTGGAATGGGAAGAGCATCTGATTGCTGGAGCCCCCGGTGCTCTTACCTCGGCTGAAATTGTAGACTTAAACCAAAATGGCTATCCTGATGTGGTGTTTGCAACGCGGTTCTCTGGTATCCGTTGGATGGAAAACCTGGATGGAACAGGGCTCTCCTGGCAGGAGCACATGATTCAAGACAACTACACCTCTGATTGTGACATGTTCGCAGTTGACCTTGATCTGGATGGGCTCACCGATATCATCTCTGGGAATAAGAATGATTTATCTGTAAGCTGCTTCCGTAATCTGGACAATACCGGTCTGAACTGGGAGAAAGTGGAAATCTGCAACAGTATCCCACCACAATACATTCACTTCGGATTTGTAAATGAAGATGAATTTCCTGACATATTTGTCGTTTGTTATTCTTACGGTGGATACGAGAGTGTGAGCTGGTTTGAGAATCCAGGATCCATTACTCCAGACTGGCAGGGGCATACCATCAATGACGACTTCTACTGGGGTATTTCTCTTCATAGTGCTGACTTGAATGGAAATGGCTACTCTGACCTGCTTGTAACTTCACATCTCATGATTTATAGATTTATGAATATTTCTGGCGGAGCGGGATGGAACCAGATACCAATAGATGACTGCTTATCAAATTACATAACTTCCGGTAACATGGGTCCGGATGGCAACGCTGACGCTATTTACTCGAAAGCAGAAGGAGATGAAGTTGTTTGGGTTAATCTCTTCAATTATGCCACAAGCGGCTATCTTGAGTCATCAGTCCTTCAGGTTGCTAGCTCTCCCAACTGGAACAGTGTCAACTGGAATGCTGTCGAACCAGACTCCACAGTTCTTGGAATTCAGCTTAGAACCTCAGATAATTTCCCAGTCATGGGTCTGTGGACCGATACTCTCTATACACCATGCTCATTGGAAGGTATTCTCGAACCTGGAGATGATTACATACAGTACAGGGTAGTCATGAGCACATCCAACCTTGAAGTTACACCCACCCTGGAGGATATCAGCATTTCATGGGAACCCATGGAAGGAATCGGGGAAGAAGCTTCAGCGGATCAAATTCCTCTTGTTTTACACCCGATTCCATTCAGTTCCAACCTATCAGTTGAATTCACTCTTCGTGAACCTTCAGCGGTATCACTGGGGATCTACGACCTCAACGGAAGACTGATAGCTCTTATAGTAAAAGACACTTTTACCGAAGGAAGTTTCTCATTGGAATGGTCTGCCCCGGTGGACTTCCCAAACGGCTGTTACCTTCTCCAACTGGAAACTGAATCAGGTACTTTCTCCAGAAACTGCGTTCATATCAGATAGGTTTCCCATTAAGCTAAACGACAATTGATTTTCCACAATCCCATGACCTGGCCGAAAGGCAGACAATTCGCCCCGATAAAACTCCGATTCCTGTCTGACAGAAGTTTAAGAGTTGGAATGAAAATAAGTCTCTAGCTAATGCTCTATCAATAACTTAGAGATCCAAGTTTTGTAAGACCCCTTTTTCAATTTCATAACCGAAAGTTTTCAGTATTTTG
>Ga0164318_10005191_pt1 | contig 12592 bp, 12 predicted proteins | sample GuaBasSedimGuay9_FD_113734 | JGI IMG/M metagenome (GOLD analysis project Ga0164318, IMG submission 113734) | Subseafloor sediment microbial communities from Guaymas Basin, Gulf of California, Mexico - Guay9, Core 4571-4, 0-3 cm | ecosystem: Environmental > Aquatic > Marine > Hydrothermal vents... | reverse complement strand
GTTCGATAAGGTGCAGGCCCATAGCCATATTCGCATAGAAAAACCGGCCCGGGTTGTCGAGGTTCGCACCAATCCCGCCAACCTCCGCAGCCAGGTGTATAACCACGCTCGGAGCCATGTCAGCATACATCCGAATCACGGCAGCTTCGCTCGTGAGGTCGTAATCCTCGATGAGAGGAACCAGGATGTTTTCACCAGGCACGCCGCTGGCTCGGAGCTGGGCCTGGATCCTCCCGCCCAAAAAGCCAGCCCCGCCAGTGATAACAATACGCTCCCTGCTCAAATCCATCATATTCGGGGTCTTTCTGTAGTAAACTTTCGCACTTTTTGCGAGGTGTTATTGTCATGTTCGGACGATTTTCCGGAGATGCATTTAATTATGAAATATGCATAAATCCTTGTTTAACAGAGGTAAATGCTATAAAAAAGTGCGAAAGTTTACCTGTATGAAGCCGTCAGTAATCAGTTATCAGCAAAAACAGGAAACTATTGAGCTACTTGTCTATTTGCCTGGCTATTTTTTTTGCGATGCTCAGCCAGTACTCGTTCTTCCCTGGCTTGGCTCCAGTCGTGTTCCACCATCATTTCGACCAGGCCTTCGAAAGTAACCTTTGGTTGCCAGTTAAGTTTATCCCTGGCCTTGGACGGGTCGCCCAGCAGCAGGTCGACCTCAGCTGGCCTGAAGTATCGCTGGTCAATTTCCACATATTTTTCCCAGTCAAGCTCCAGATACGCGAAAACTTTTTCCGCGAATTCCCGCACCGAGTGGGTTTGGCCTGTTGCAACGACGAAATCGTCAGGCTGGTCTTGTTGCAGCATCAGCCACATCGCCTCGACATAGTCGCCGGCAAAGCCCCAGTCTCGTTTAGCATCGAGGTTGCCCAGGTAGAGTTTGTCCTGCAAGCCTTCCTTTATCCGCGTAGCTGCCCGGGTGATTTTGCGGGTAACAAACGTCTCGCCTCGGCGGGGACTTTCGTGGTTGAACAAAATCCCGTTGCAGCAGAACATGTCGTAGCTGTCGCGGTAATTTACGGTCTGCCAGTAGCTGTAAACTTTCGCACAGCCGTACGGGCTTCGAGGGTAAAATGGCGTGGTCTCTTTTTGCGGCGTTTCCTGAACCTTGCCATACATCTCGCTCGAGGAAGCCTGATAAAACCGCGTCGCCAGGCCCGTGTCACGCAGGGCTTCGAGCAGGTTTATAGTGCCAAGCGCGTCGGTAGCTACGGTGTAAACAGGCTGGTCGAAACTGACGCGGACATGAGATTGCGCGCCGAGATTGTAAACTTCGTCAGGCTCGGTTCGAGTGAGTATCTCCCGCAGGCCCATACCGTCGGTCAGGTCGCCGTAGTGTAATTTTAGCCTGACGGTTTTCTCGTGCGGGTCGGCGTAGAGGTGGTCGATTCGTTCGGTGTTGAAGCTGCTGGACCGCCGAATGATTCCGTGGACTTCGTAGCCCTTGTTGAGCAGCAACTCCGCAAGGTAGCTTCCGTCCTGCCCGGTAATGCCCGTAATCAACGCTTTTTTAGCCAAGGTAATTCTCCTGAAACAAGGACTGGCCCCCAAGGTACCGGTTTGCTGCGTGGTTTTCAAGCCCATAGCATGAAATGCAGGGTAAATTCCGAACGACGAAGCCCGAATGCCTGTCAAGAGTCCACAGAGTCCACAGATTACACGGATTTTGATTAAAGACAAAAAAACCGTGTGATCCTTTTTTAATCCCGTGAAATCCGTGGACTGCTTTTCCCTATTGCCTATTTGCCTATTCCCTACTTGCCTGTTTTATAAAAAAAATCCGTGGTTATGCTTGTTTTTTGCTGGCGGTGCTGGCATAATAGTCAATTCGTCTTTGTCAAAAGTGAAGATACAATAAGAAGGAAGTGTTTAATGGGACCGATTCTCTCGGCATTAGTTGGATTGCAGAAGATTGAGATAGACCTCTCGAAGTTACGTCGGCGGAGGCACAACAAAGCCAGCGCCGTTACCATACAAGAGTCGCGAATTCAAAAACATCGCGAGGAGCACGAAGCTATTCATAAACAAGGGCTGGAGCTTCGTATGCAGGCGGATGGCTTGGAACTGCAACTCCGCCAGAGCGAGGAGGAACTCGACAAACTCAAGGGCGTACTCAACACCGCCAAGACCAATAAAGAATACGCAGCTGTTCTGACGGAAATAAATACACACAAAGCTGACAATGCAAAGGTCGAGGATAGCGAGCTGAAACTTCTCGCCGAGATCGATGCCGTGAAAAGTCAAGCCCAAGTTATCGAAACTCTCATCACCAAAGAAGAGGCAAAGCTCGCTGAGATAAAGGCCTCCTGCAGCGACGACATCGCCAAGCTCGACAAGATGATCGACGAGCTATCAGCCAAGCGGGCAGAAGCAGCCAGGGAAATCTCGCCGGATGTGCTGGGGCTGTTCGACCGCATAGCCCAGCAGTACGACGGCGAAGCTATGGCCCAGATAGAACAGGCTGGCAAGAAGCCCCCCTACTCCTACGCATGCGGCGGGTGCTACATGAGCCTGAACGCCGAGCACGCAAACGCGCTCCGCACACGAGACGAAATTCGTCAGTGCGACAATTGTCAGCGATTGCTGTATATAGACGAAATGGGAACCTGACGTGCAAGTCGTGATAAACGTAGACGGCGGCTCGCGGGGCAATCCAGGCCCAGCTGGGGCGGGCATTGTAATAGCTGCAGCTGACGACGGGACGATTCTGCACAAGGCGGGGGTTTTCATAGGCCAGGCTACAAACAACGTAGCGGAGTACACAGGCCTGATCGAAGGCCTAAAGCGGGCAGCGAAACTCCAGGCTACCGACGTGAAAGTCCTCAGCGACTCGGAGCTGATGGTGCGACAAATGACAGGCCAATACCGCGTGAAAAACCAAGGCCTGAAACCTCTCTACGAAGAAGCGACACAGCTGGCGGGGCAACTCTCGAAATTTTCAATCGCGCACGTTCGTCGCGAACAAAACGAAGCGGCTGACGCCCTGGCAAACAAGGCGATGAATCTCAAACGAACTTTCGAAGATTAATGATATAAAACAAATCACAGCCATCCCATAACACGATGGCCTGACAGCTCCGTAGGAGCGATATCTTTGTAGTAACGCGATTGTGTAACGTTCAGCTCCTACGGAGCTAAAAAAATGCGGGTTGACATTCTGACGACCCAGCCGCAGCCCCGTATGTTTATTGGTTAAAGTGTGGCTAACAACTGAATTTCTGCCATCTATGGGATGGCTGTGAAAACAAATTCGAAATTCGGTAGCCGTTCACGCAAAGAAGAACCACTAATGAACGCGAATATTGGGGCTATCGCATATTTTAGAATGTCGAACACTTTTTACATGGAACAACAACTCTCTGAAACTTTGCAAACAACAAAACAACGACATTTTAAGTTTCCGCAAATAAGTGCTGGGGATATTCATTTTTTCACAGCCGGGTGCCGTGGCCGCGGTGTCCTACTGAGGCGCTTCGCCTGAAATGGGAAGATGTGAACTGGTCGGAAAAGAGATTCGTAGTTCACGCGTCCAAGACAGAGCATCACGCAAACGGTGGCGTTCGTATTGTCCCGTGGTTTCTTGAAGTTGCGAAGCACCCGCGAGACGGAACTGGCGGAGCAATTTCCCGTACATACCGTTTGCCAATGGATAGGCAACACGCCCAAAGTGGCGATGAAACATTATCTCCAAACGACCGATGAGCATTTCCGCCGGGCGGTGTCGAGTTCGGTTGATCGGCCATCTGAAACGACGAGTCAAAAAGCGGCGCATAATCCGGCGCACTTTGTGGCGCAAAATCCGGCGCAGCAGATGCCCGTAGAGAATCGCAACCATCGGCAAGAGGAGTTGCAAAAGCGACTTTTACCCTATACTTGTGCGGGTAAATGCAGCGCAAAGAAAAACCCCGCGACTCGTTGCGAATCGCGGGGGATGGTAGCGGCTGGATTCGAACCAGCGTAGGCGTTCGCCGTCAGATTTACAGTCTGATGCCTTTGTCCACTCGGCCACACTACCAATCGAGCGACACAGCTTAAGACAACACGTCCGATACGTCAAGGGCCTGGTCTACTTTTTGCGAACCAATTTTTCATTCGCTTATGAGCCAATCGCAAAACTATCCGGAAATGTAGCATCCCGATACATCGGGACCCTCGGCTGTGTTTTTTCATGTAGCTGTGTTGAACTTGCTATATTTCCAGTGTTTTTTGCACGATCTTCCCAGCCGAGGGCGGCTGGGCTACATTTTTGCAATAGGCTCATTCATTCATTTTTTATTCGTGTCATTCGTTTTCTGCTGTTTTTGCTTTTACTGATAACTGCCCCAGCACTTATTTCCTACATCAGGTAGAGGATCAAGTCAAGCGGAAGAACGATGACTTTGGGTTTATGCAAATAAGTGCTGGGGATAACTTTTTACCTGTTTAATACGGTCATGTTGTTTCGGTGCACGACAGCGTCGTAGGGTTTGTCGCCCAGGGTCTTGGCTATTTGCGAGGTTTTCAGGCCTTTGATTTGTCGTAGCTGGTCGGCGGGATAGTTGCTCAGGCCTCTTGCTATCTCTCTGCCCGCTTCGTCGACGATAGCTACAGTGTCGCCCTTGACAAACTTGCCGCTGACGCACCGGATGCCCGATGGCAGTAAGCTCTTGCCGCGTTTTTGCAGAGCTGTCGCAGCTCCGGGGTCTATGGTGATAGCACCAGCGGGCTTGGCGGTTTGACCTATCCATCGCTGTCGGCTGGTGAGTTTTCGACCAGCTGGGACGAACACCGTGCCCAGCGTCTCCCCAGCCAGGAGCCTGGGCAAAATTCGCGGGGTTTTAGCATTGGCGATAACCACCGCTTCGCCGGCACGGGTTACAAGCTCAGCTGCGGCGAGCTTGCTAGCCATGCCGCCCGAGCCAAGCGCGCTGCGGTTAGGCTGAACAAGTTTCATCGTGCCTATGTCCACCTGTTCGACGGTGTCCACGACCTCGCCCCCGGCAAGCAGGCCATCGACATTGGTCAGCAGCACGAGCAGCTCAGCGGAGAGCAGATTGGTTATGTGGGCAGCGAGGATATCGTTCTCGCCGAAGCGGATTTCGTCCACCGCGACGGTATCGTTTTCGTTGATAATGGGCAGGGCCTGGTGCTCCGCCAGGGCGCCCAGCGTGTTGCGGATGTTGAGGTATCGCGTGCGGTCTTCGAAGGAGTCGCGGGTTACCAGCACCTGAGCTACCACGATGCCCCGCCGGGCGAAGATATCGTGAAATGTCCTCATAAGTTGGCCCTGGCCTATCGCAGCGAGGGCCTGGAGCTGGGGCACATCTTTAGGCCTGGCTGGGAGATTCATCTCGCCCAGCCCGGCTCCGATAGCTCCGCTGGCGACCAGAGCAACCTCCACGCCGCCGGCGCGAAGCTTGGCGATTTGGCCAGCGAGTTGGCTGATAGCTTTGCGGTCAGGCCTGCCACGCTCGTCGCATATCACGCCAGTGCCGACCTTGACCACAACTCGCCGAGTCTGGGTCAAAACATTTTGTCTTACGGAAGGTCCGGGCATATTTTTTAGAAAAAGTTATCAGTAAAAGCAAAAACAAGCAGAACCACGAATGGGCACTGATAAACACTGATTTTTTACTTCTCTTTTTACTTCTTTTTTTGCTTTTACTGACAACTGATTACTGGTCACTTTTTAACAAAAAATCTTCATGCTCTTTATGGTACATTCTGTTTTTGGTTACTGGTCACTTTTTCGTCATTCAGTATTTGCTGTTTTCCCTACTTGCCTACTTGCCTATTTCAGCATTTCCGTCGCTATATCGCCGGGGTGTATGGCTGGTACTCTGCCCAGGGTTTGACAGATTAGTTCTACGTTTCGGCGGGTAGCTCCTTGTTGACTTTGGACATATTGCTGGGCCTGGGCTCCAGCCGCTGCTGCCTGGTCTGGGTTGGCCAGCCAGTTTCGCAACTGCTCGATTAGTCCGTCGAGGTCGTCCACGGCGACGCAGCCATGCTTGGCAAGCGCCTGGGCCTGGGGGAAGTTGAATGTGTAAGGCCCAAAGCAGGTCGCCCTGCCCAAGGCAGCAGCTTCGATCATGTCACTACCGCCAGCTGGGATAAGCGATCTGCCTACAAACACAAAGTCTGCCAAGGCGTAAAACAATCTCAACTCGCCCATCGTGTCGCCGAGGATGACAGGCGACACAGCCGGGGGCGACTGCGCTACATCCGCATCCACAGCCGGGGGCGACTGCGCTACGCTGCACGCTGATCGGCGGAGGCAGGGGTAGCCCGCAGCTAATATCAGCCTGGCTACTTCGTCGAACCGCTCGGGCTTGCGAGGCACGATAGCCAATCTCAAGTCAGGCGAATCTTTCATCAAAGCAGCATAGGCCCGCAGTAGCAGTTCTTCTTCGCCTGGGCCTGTACCGCCAGCTACGAGCAATTTTTGTTGCGAGCCATCCAGCCCGAGCAGCTGGGCTAGTTCGTCCTGACCCGGCAGGCGGCTGGCTACCTCCACCGAGTCGAACTTCATCATGCCCGTTACATGTACCTTGTCTTCGCTCGTGCCCAGGGCGATAAACTTCTCCGCGTAGACTTCGTCCTGCACGCCGATAGCTGTCAGCCTGTTAAACAACTTGCCCGCGAATTTGCCCAGCAGTTTGTATCGCGGGTAGCCCTTGTTCGGACTCATCCTGCCATTGACGATAACCGCTGGGACGCCCCGGCTGTTGCACTCCGCCAGGAAGTTAGGCCAGGCTTCGCCCTCTATAAGGATCACTAAGCCAGGCCTAAGCCTGTTCATCGCCCGCTTGACCACCCAGGAGAAATCCATAGGCCATTGGAAAACATCATGGGCTGGAGCGAAGAATCGCTGGGCGGCTGCCAGGCCCGTGTCGGTCGTCGAGGAGACCACGATTTTGAAGTCCGGCAGTTGGCTGTGGAGCTCAGCTACCAGCCCGCGCGCGGCACCGACCTCGCCCAGGCTGACACCATGAATCCAGATGACGGGCTGGAGACCATAGCGAGCAGGAACCTTGCCCAGCCTCTCCGACCAGCCGCGACGATATCGGCCATAGCGAATCATTCGCACCAACAGCACAGGCGAAGCCACTAGCAGGGCCAGGAAGTATACGATGTCGAGTATTATTTTCATGAACACAGTATGCCCAGAACCGGGCGAATTGGCAACAGGGAAATAGCAAACACTGGCAATTTCATCAGCTCGAAATTTCGTCTCGGAGACTTTCTCGTTAAACTAAAACTTTGTCCAACTCTAAAAACTGATATTCCGGCTTGGCGGTAAAAAGGTCGCCAGCAATTGTTTCAAGTTTTTCCCTGGCTGCCTTCAATGCGCATGGCGATTGGTCAATGCCTATCCAGCTTCTATTATTGGTTTGCGCTGCTTTTAGTGTAGTGCCGGAACCGCAGAAACAATCCAACACAATGCTGCCGACATTGGAAGATGTGCGAACGATCAAATCCAGCAAGTCGGGATTTTTTTCGGTCGGATAGACGGGATACTGAGGGTCTTTATATTCCCAAATATCCTGAACTCTTTTACCGTCGCGTTCATCCGCAAAAAGTATTTTTCTTGGATTCCCCGTGGGAGACCACTCGATCAGACCATCATCGTCCCATTGTTCGAGCGTTTGGACATCCGCTCTCCAGTGCCTGCCTTGTGGCGGCATTTTACCTTTGAATGGCTGATTGGATTTTCCATTTTCCGTTTCGCCTGGCGCGTGAATCGGGACAATTGTGTACCGCCTGCCTTGTGCGTTAATTTTAGGAAATAATTTTTCAATGTCTTTTTCAGTGTATTTTTCTCTTGGCTCATTCCATATTGGATTTGAAGATTTCGTGTAAAAAAGAATCAGGTCTTTTCATAGTTATAGTTGGTATAAAAACTCGCGAAGCACCAGGGCGCTCATGATATTGAGGTTTTTATAAGTTTCCGTTATCGACTTGAACATCTTGTTGTTTCCCTTAATATAAAGCACTCCATCCAAAATTGCATTTTTTATGGCTTTTACTTTTTTAGTGCTGATTGTACTAATGGCATCATTGAATTGCGCATTTTGATGGCCTCCGAAATCAGTAAGAAACTTCGCCTCACCGATAACATATTTCCAGTTAAACCTGCCGATGAAATCAAGTCCCGTAGGGTGATTGCAATCCAACTCATCTTTTGCAAAATCCATGAGCATTTTGTCGCTGCCACCGAGGATTGCATCTTCGTTGTCAGCCATAAACGCATCCAGGCCGACGGGTTGGAGGCCTGGCGATTTTCTGTTCAGCCAATCCCTGAACATAGGCCCAATTTGCCTGTTTGTTTCCTTTGGCTCGCTGCATCTTTCAAAAATTTTATCAAGCCCCCAAGCCCCATCTCATATAATCTGCCACAAATCCGGTTTATAGTTCTGGGATTTCTACTTATAGATGTTTCATCTCTTTTGAGATACGCAATATAACTATCTTCGATTGGAAATAAATTAAGTTTGAGAAGTTCTCATAGCAGGGCGTCATTGTTTTTGCGTTTGAACGGTTTTTCAATATCAGCCCAGGAGTCTTCATTAATTTCCCGTATACCTTCGGGGATCGTCGGGTATACCTGGAAAAGATCGTCAAGATAAGACCTCTGATTAGCGTAATCGATACTCAATTTTATACAATGGTTCATTCAGTGGTTCTCCGGATTGTATTGTTTCTCATCGCCTCTGTCAGCCTGGCCAGGTCGCCCGCGACCGAGGCGTCGTAAACGGTGTCGCCAACCCGCACGACCACCCCGCCGATGAGGTCGCTCTGAATGTTGGTGTGCAAAACGGGCGTAGCTTGCAGAGCTTTGGCTAACACCTGCCGCAACTGCTCCCGTTGGGCGTCGCTGAGTTCCACCGCGGAGGTTACACTGACGTCCACCAGGCCTGCCCGTCGCATGAGGATATCGCTGAACTGCTGTGCGATGGCCTGGATAAGTTCCACCCGGCCATTGCAGGCCAGGACACCCAAAAGCTGCTCGACGGGCCTGGAGACTCGCCCGGCGAAAATTCGCTTGATCAGACCCTCGCGTCGCCCGCGGTTCATAATCATTGTCGCCCCGGCCAATAGCTCTCGCCCGCCTGGGGTTTGGCGGATTAGCTGGGCAATGTCACCAAGTTCCGCTGCGGTATTTTGCAGCTGGTCGCCCTGGCTCTGGGCCAACAGATCGACCAAGGCCTGGGCATATACCCGGGCGATGGTGATAGCCTGGGGGTCCATGACGGTCTTGGTTTTGGGGGAGTGGGGAGCGATGGTCATTGCTCGCCCTCCTCGCCCTTGTCCATCTGTTCCGCAGCCTGGGCTACGAGCCTGTTGTGGTCGTCGGCAGAGAGTTTTTCCTGCAAAAATTGTCCCGCTATTTCCCCCGCCACCTTGGCGGTGGCAGCCTGAATATCCTGCCTGGCCTGGGCCTTGGCCTGGGCGATGTCCTTCTCTGCCCGGGCGACAACCTCCCGAGCCTGGTCGCGGGCGGTGTCCAGGATTCTGGTAGACTCAGCTGCAGCCTCCCGCCGGGCCTGACCAAGGACTTGCTCAGCCTGGACGTCGATGTTCTCCAGCTGTCGGCTTAGCTCCGCCTGGGCTTCGTCAGCCTGGGCTTGCTTGGTGTCGGCGTCGGTCAGTCTCTTTGCGATGTCCTCATCCCGTCGGCGAAGCTGGTCTATAACAGGCCGCCACGCGTACTTGCTAAGGACAGTCGCCAGGCCCAGGAAAATCAGCAGCGCCGCGATGGCCTGGCCCAGGTCGCCGGGGTAAGGCCCGGCGCTCGCACTGGCCAGGCTCGGCGCAGCAAGCACCGTCGTAGCCAACAAAGCCATCGCAGCCGAACCCGAATGTCGCTGATGTCTCGTCATGACGGGGAACCTCGCGACGCCCAGACTAGACGCTCAGGACGCTCAGCAGGCACACGACGATGGCGAAGAGCATGCCGCCCTCGACCATCGCAGCGGTAACTATCATCGGGGCAAACATGGCCCCGGCTGCTTCAGGCTGCCGAGCCATGGCGTCGATGCAACTGCTGCCGATGCGACCCACGCCGATGCTGCCGCCGATAGCTGCCACGCCGGCACCGAAACACGCGCCGAGAACAGTAAGCCCTCTGCCAAGGCTAACGCCCCTGGCCGGCTGGGCTTCTTGAACGACACTGGACTCGCCGTCCGCCTTGGCTGGGGCATCGTCCCCAGCTCCGCAAGCCAGGGCTGGGAATATCACCAGCACCGCCAACGCTAATACAACTTTACAAAATTTGCTCATCTTTCATTTCTCCTGATTTCTTCAATGACCCAGTGAATGTTCCGCGTATAGCCCGATGAACAGGGCGGTGAGGAAAGTATATATGTATGCCTGCAAACCCGCTACCAACAATTCCATAAGGTCTACCAGCACGCTGGCAACTATGCAGACAGGCGCGACATAAAACGCGTGGATATTTTTCTCCGCCGCTGCGGTGACAATGCTCTGAAAGGAAGCGACGCTGGTCTGGACAATGAACATCATCACCACCGCTACCAGAAAATGGCCCGCCAGCATGTTCGCAAAAATACGGATCATCAGGGCGAAACACTTAGCCAGGGCGCCAAGGACTTCCAGCAAAACCATGGGCAGCAGGAGTATCTTGCCCGTTACCCCCGGTATGATCGGGGCAAAGCTCATCAGCCAGGCCAGCGGAGCAGCCAGGACGCACACCGCCACGGGCAGGCCCTTGCTGCGGCGAAGCTCCCGAGCTGACCGCCACAGGCCCGTAGCGATGATAACGATTAGCGTCAGACCAGCCAGGGCTGCGCACACCGTCAGCACGCTCGTTGGCGTCGCGCCGATGAGGTAAACATTGCCGGGTATCGCATGGCAGATGGCTTCGAGCGGCACGAGACCTATAAGGTTCATCCCCAGCACGAAGACGAACAGGCTCAGGAGCATCGGCAGGAACGCATAAGCCCTGCTGCCCAGGGCGGGGACTGCTATCTGGTCGCGGACGAACAACACGAGGACTTCCACCACCCCCGCAGAACAGCCTATGCGTCTGGCCCGACGAACTCGCCAGGTCAGCCAAACGCAAAGCACCGCTGCGACCAGCAACATCGAAGCGATTGCACTGCTCATCCAGGTTATCTGCATCCCACCAACCTTGACCACACAGCCAGGCCAGGGGTGGTCGGTAACATGGTTCAACAAAAACTCCGCGGGATTTTGCAATGCCAATATCATTCTTTAGTTGACTGGTTGATCAGTTGATTGGTTGACTGGTAAAAGATTACAAAAAAAGAACTTCATGCTCTTCATGTGCTTTATGGTGAATTTTTGGTTGGCCAGGAACGGTTACTATCGTTGTTTGTTATTTTGTTTCCTCAACGCGCGGACTACCCAGGCGCACTCGCACCCCAGGCCGACGAGGTAAAATAGCGACATCCAAATGATCAGCGGCACTGGTTCCAGTTTGAAAAGCCACCACGCCCCAGTCATGAACACCGCGCAGATAATCAGCCTGAGCAAGCTCGAGCCGGAAAATGTCATCGCAGCGGAATACTTGCCCAGCCCCGCCGCAGCGGTAACCAGCAACCCGTTGACGAGCATAACGCCCACCACGATAACACCTGCTGCCAGTTCCGCCCAAAGCCCCGCCAGGCCATGCGTCAGCCAGGTTGGCCAGGCTCCAAATGCACCCAAGCCCAGCGAGATAGGCAATAGCCAACCCAGCAGGCCCCGAAGGCGGATGTCAAGTGGGCCACCTTTGTCGATAGCTGTTTTAGTGTCGTCCGTCATAACTATAGCCGCAGGATATGCCTAAATAGGCAAATAGGCAAGTAGGGAATATGGAATAGGGAAAAACAGCAAAACGAATGACATGGGATGAATGCATTGGGCATTGGTTTTTCAATGGGTATTGGATATTTGGGCATTGGGTATCTTTTCGTTATTCGTCATTTGCTGTTTCTGTTGCTTATTTGCTTATTTGCATATCTCGCCAAAAGGTGTATCATGTCGACGTATCGTATTTACTCTTCGAAGAAAGCAGGTGGAACTATGTCGAAATATGCGATTGTTATAGCTGCTTGGCTGTTGGCCTTGGCTCCAGCTCCCTGCATCGCAGCGGATGACGAAAAGCAACAGCTTGACAAGGCTATGAATGAACTGCTCCAGCCTGCTCCCGCGGTGGACAGCCAACCATCAGCAGAGGACAACCCCGCACCCAAAGCCAAGCCCGCGCCGAAAGCTGCACCCAAGCCCGCGCCGAAAGCTGCACCCAAGCCCGCGCCGAAAGCTGCACCCAAGCCCACACCGAAGTCTGCGCCAAAACCCGCGCCGCGTTGCGCTTCGCCGAGCCAAGCCTCCCCTGGCGTGTGGGTTCCCTGCTCGAAACCTGTCCCCGCCAAGCTGACCCTCAAGGCCCCCGCCAAGCCCGGGCAGGGGCAGTCGCCGCAGGATGTTGTGTACGTGTTGGATCGGTCGGGTTCGATGGTGGGGCATTGGCTCTGGGCCAGGGACGACGTGCTCGAGGCGGTCGGGGCCTTGTCCGCGGGCCAACGGTTTGCCCTGGTGATTTTCGGCACGAACGAGCCATTGAGCGTATATC
>Ga0164318_10005190_pt1 | contig 12593 bp, 9 predicted proteins | sample GuaBasSedimGuay9_FD_113734 | JGI IMG/M metagenome (GOLD analysis project Ga0164318, IMG submission 113734) | Subseafloor sediment microbial communities from Guaymas Basin, Gulf of California, Mexico - Guay9, Core 4571-4, 0-3 cm | ecosystem: Environmental > Aquatic > Marine > Hydrothermal vents >... | reverse complement strand
ATAATTTACTAATTAAAAGCTTACATGTTGACAAAAGTATTAATCCTCCCAAAAATCAGGTTTGGTTAAAGTTCCACCTTCCTCTCTACAATCAAGACAGCGCATAGCTGCTGACTCCCTCTTTCCATCACCGGATTTATTAGTTATGAATATTAATTCGGGTGGTATAGGTAGGTTTATTAAATATAAATAATAATCATAACTAGATACACAGTTCTCAATAAAATCTAAATGGGGGCGATCAATGTAAATCCTTTTCTTTGATATTCCTGCTACCATGAAATAACCTAATATAATATCATCTATATTATCTATATTAACAAGATTACCCCTTGTCTGAAACGGTTGTGTGGTATACAAAGAACCAGATTCGGCATTTTGTTTTTTTATTTCATTCCAATATTCATAAGCATCCTTAGTAATTGAATATTGATTTATCAATAAACTATATTTTTCGGATAATTTTTTTGTATCTGTATTTACATAATGAAGAGCGAAATTATTAACTTTAGAATCAGTAAAGTTTTGTGTAGAATAGGTATAAATATCCTTTATTTTTTCAGAGTTCCAACATTCATTATTTATATTTACAAACTCGTTGATAGAATCGTTTTCAACACTTGCAATGCTATCAGAATAGAAATAATAAAGATATTCAACTTGAAGGCCAGGTTTATATTTGTATGTTTCAATAAGTTTCCAAAGAAAATATCTGTTTTTATCATTTGTATCTTCTGTGTTAATATAAAACTGAAGGCCTTCAAAATTACCTTCTGCCGTTTCTTTAGATTCAATTTTTGTATATACTGAATCTATTCCAGAAGGGTTTTTTAGTTCTTCAAAATTTGATTGGTATGTTTTATCTTCAATCTTAACAGTAATTCTGTATTTTCTTCCAACAATTCCTCTTATCCCCATAGAATCTGTAGAATATACCCCTGGTTTTATCTCAGTTAAAGTTTCTTCAGTATTTAAATTGTCAGAAATTTTAATATTTGCACCGGTTACAGGAAAATAACCCAAATCATCAACTGCTAAAGATTTTGAAAGTTTGATAATATATGGGCCGGGCTCATTAGTAATAGTACCATCAATAACGGGTAAATTTGCATAAGCAGTAATTTTGGGACTAAACTCTTCAATACAAGCCTGAAAAAGACTAATGACAATTAGAAATACTAAAATTTTTATTTGCATAATTTCAGAATTTAAAACGATTGGATGACAAAATGATTAAGTCTTTCAAACTTATAATCTATCTTCTTCATATTTATAGGGCTTTCTATTATCTATGAATTTATTTTTCATCTAATTTAATCTTCCCAAAATTCAGGTTCCTCTTCAGTTCCTCCGTTTTCTTTACAATCAAAACAACTTACATCAGCCATGCCTAAAGATTTTCCTTCAATCCCTACTTTTACTGTAGTGACATATACTGGCCAGGGAGGAGGATATCCCTTCAGATCTATTAAAGCTTGAACATTTCCTTCACATTTTGAATAGGTGAAATTTAAAGGTGGCTTTTCGACAAAAACTCTTTTCTTAGAAACACCAGCAGCCCAAAAGTATCCTAATATGATATCTTTAGGATTGTTCGGGTTAATAAGATTTCCTTTTACCTGAAACGGTTGTGTGGTATATAAAGAACCTGATTCGGCACTTTGTTTTTTTATTTCATTCCAATACTTGTAAGCTTCTTCCGTGATTGAATATTGATTTATCAATACACTATATTTTTCGGATAATTTTTTTGTTGAAGTGTTTACATAATGAAGAGGAAAGTTTTTAATTTTTGGATATGTAAGACCTTTAGTTGAAAAAGTAAGGGTTTCAATTACTTTTTCAGTACGCCAACAAGTTTTTAAACTAGGATTAGTGATGGTGTCGATGGCTGTAAAACTCCAATATACATAATTGAGTTCAAGGTCTCCTTTGTATTCGTATGTTTCAATAGGTACCCAAAGAAATTGTTTAGTATTAGTCGTTTCAGTATCAATATAAAACTGAACACCTTCAAAACTACCTTCTACGGTTTCTTTATATTCGACTTTTGCATATATTGAATCTATTCCAACAGGCTCTTCCAGTTCTTCAAAATCAGATTGGTATGTTTTACCATCAACATCAATAGTAATTCTGTATTTTCTTCCAACTTCACCTCTTATCCTCAAAGGATTAGTTGAATACACACCTGGTTCCAATTCAACCAAAGTCTCCTCGGTGTCAAAATCATCAAAAATTACAATATTTGCACCGGTCACAGGAAAGTAGTCCAAATCATCTACTGCTAAAGTTTTTGAAAGTCTAACAATATAGGGACCCGGTTCATTTGTTATCATACCATCAATAACCAGCAAATCAAGATAACCATCAATTTTTGGATTGAACTCTTCAATACAAGCCACAAAAAGGCTCATAATAGTTAGAAGCGATAAAATTTTAATTTGCATAATTTCCTAATTTAAAGCTATACGTTAATGAAACAATTGGAACCCCAAAGATTGATAATTTATAACCTTGTAATACACTTTCTTCTGATTTAAAATATACTGAATAGGCATTTTTTCTTCCTGTTAAATTATATACAGAAAATATCCATGTACTATGTGCAAATTTTTTCGAAGCTAGAGTTCCTTCAAGTTTTAATGAAAAGTCAACTCTAAAGTAATCTGGTATTCTGTATTCATTTCTTTTTGAGTATAAGGGGAGCCTTAAATCTCCCTGAAAGAAGTTACCTACCGGGTAGGTTATTGGACGCCCTGTTGAGTATACAACATTTGAAGAAAGACTAAACCTTCTTGAAAATTTATAATTTGCAACAAGGTTTACAGCAGGTGGCTTATCATAATTTGAAGGATAGGGTTCTCCGTCATTAATTCTTTCTTCGGGTTCTTCAGAATTAACCGTGACTAATGAACGTGAGTATGTGTAGTTCAGCCATCCATTTAATCTTCCATATGTTTTTTTTATCATAAACTCTGCTCCATAAGTATTTAAATCTCCTTGTAAGATATCAATCTCGGGGGTTTCATTTACTACCAAATTCGCCCCATCCCTGTATTCTACCAGGTTTTGTGCTGTTTTATAATAGGTTTCCACAGAAATGTTATACTGTCCGTTAAAAATACTACTATAAATACCAAATGAATATTGGTCGCCTGACATCGGTTCTATATTATTGTCACTCAGCTTCCACTTATCTGTTGGCGAAATAGCAATCGTATTAGTAAGCATCAGTAAGTATTGTTTTAGTTGATTGAAACTGAACTTAATTGATAAATTATCAGCTAAAATATACCGTGCAGCAATTCTAAAATCCGGAGCCCCAAAGGATTCAATAACCTGATTGTTAGAATAACTTACTGTGTCAACAATGTTTTCAATAGATTTTGGTTCATTAGCATCATATTCTTTTACATCATTAGGACCAAGATATTGATAAGTATTGTACCTGACACCTCCGATTATTGATAATCTTGGTAACACTGTCCATTCATCAGATAGGAAGATTGCTGATTCCAGTCCCTTTTCCTGCCCCAAATCAATAGGCTCTATTATGGATGCATCATTTAATGGTAAAAAATTTCCCTGATCTAATAGGTAAAGTGATGAGCTAATACCTGTAGTAATTGTGTGTTTAGAATTTGGTCTTAATGTTAAACTCGTTTTGAATTCGCTATGCTTTAATTCAAAATTATCTTTGTATGATGAAATTGCAAGCTCGGAGTTTTCTTCTGTAAAATTATACTGACTATAAATAAGGGCAACATTTAAATTATGTTTTTCTTTGATTAAATGACTCCATTCCAATGAGCCTCCATTATTTGCATAACTAAATTTATTTTGGTTCGTTAAGCTCATTTTATCAAAACTGTGATAAGAGAAAACGTTAAGTTGATTTTGTTTGTTTAAATCAAATGAGAAATTAGTTATCATGTCTGCAAATTGGGCATCGCTATTACTTATGGCAGGATCTTCGACCTGTTTTAAAAGCCAATCGGAATAGGTTGATCTTAGCCCAACCATATAACTACTACTATTCTTTTTTATAGGGCCTTCAACTAAAATCTTTGCAGTAACAGGACTTATTCCACCACTAACTGAAAACTCTTTTTTATTCCCCTGTTTTGCACTAATATCAAAAATGGAAGATAGTCTGCCTCCATAATTAGCTGGAATATTACTTTTATAGAGTGTGAAATCTTTAACTGCCTCTGAATTAAATGCTGAAAAAAAACCAAATAGATGAGAAGAGTTGTATACCGGAACATTATTTATAAGAAATAAGTTCTGATCTGTAGGACTACCTCGCACATTAAATCCAGAACTACCTTCACCAATTGATTGTACACCCGGAAGCAATAAACTTATCTTAATCAGATCAGGTTCACCTAAAACCAGAGGGATTTCTTTAATTTTTTTAGTTTCCAATTTCTCATAGCCCATTTGAGTTCCTCTTACAATATGGTTCCTTTCTGAACTTACAATAACTTCTTCAAGTGCAATTAATTTTTCTTCCAAAATCAAATCAAGTCTTCCATCTGATAACACTTTGATTTTTATCTTTTCTTCTTTACTCTCAAGACTATTTATGATTAATGTATATTCCCCTTTTTTAAGACTTATTGTATAAAACCCACTATCGTCAGTAGATACTACTTTGCCTGTTTCTTTTATTTGTAATGTGCCACCTATGATTGGTAAGTCATCAGTCGTACTTTTTACAAAGCCTGATACTGTAGCTGTTGTTTTATTGTCATTTCCCTTTTTTCCTACCGTTCTATGTTTTGTTACAAAAATGTTATCTGTCTTTAGATAAGTGTCGTTCCTTTTAAGACCATTATCTAAATATTCTTTTTGAGTTTGTTGTCTATAAAAATTATCCGGAAGGTTTGTATAAACTTTTATTTTTTTTGTAATAAATATATGCCCGAATTCATCCATTGCTGCTTTATAACTATATGGCTTAAGAATCTTATTTAGTTTGTCCAAAAACGCCATATTGTTTTCAGGGACTACTACCTCAAAATTTGGTAAACTATCAATATCAAAATAGAATTGAACAGGGTATTTATTTTCAATTTTAATAACAAAATCAGTCCATGATAGTTTATTGTAGCTATCATCTAATATAATATCTTTAGTCTGTCCTACCATTTTTATTGGTAGAAGTATTACTAAACTGAGAAATATTAAATATTTAATTAGCTTGTGTAGATTTGGCATGGCAAAAGGTCATAAGTTTAATTAGTTCTTCATTACTTGCACTTTTATATACTATTTCATTTTGTTTCATAAACTTTCCAATTTCTTTTCGGTAAGCCTCATAGAATTTTAAAAAAGCTTTTTTAGAACTTACTTTTACAAAATCTTTATGATTATAAATGAAGTATGTATATTTTTGAGATGAATATTTTCCGTTGGGGTTATAATCATCATATAAACTAATAATAGTTTTTGTATATTTCTTTAGAAGTATATCATTACCAGAATTTATTTTCTCAAAATATCCTTTCTGATTTGAATTTTCTTTTTGCTGATTCATGTTAATAAAAATGTGATGTCCCAGATAAAATGAATCGACAAGCGAGGAATTCAATACTATTAAATGTTCGTAGGAATCTTTAGTAACTGTTGTAAGAACTAATCTATCTGAGTTAATATCATACTTTAGTTTAGTATTAAAATATGTCTGACCTTTAATAAATAGTTTTGTATCGGTAGATTTAGCCCATTCAAAAAAAAGATTTCCATTAACTCTGATATCTTTAGGCCGATATTTTCCTCCATTAATTAATAAGTCATCCAGACCATACTTTTTTTCAGCTAAATCAATAATATCTTCTTTCGAAAATTTATTTGATACACTTTCCGTTTGACTATATAGAAAGTTTAATCCCGTGATAAGTATAAACGCAACAAGTGTTAGTCCTTTATGGTATAACATAAATAATAGTATAAATGTAAAAGTGGGTTTTTTTTAAGCGGGTGGGCAAATATATATAAATTATTATTCAAGACAACTTAAATCACTCTCATTTTCACAAAAAATATTATTTAACATAAATGCATAATTTGATTATAGGATATTTTTGAGAAATAGGAAGTGATAAGTTAGGTGAAAGTCTATATGTGTATATGCGTAAGGTTTGTTTGGGTTAAAAGCCCGGTGTTTTTTATCCTATTAATATTTTGATTATTTGTTTAATTGATTATTGAATAGTTAAAAAATTATAGAATATTTAAACTATGTTATTATCTTTTGGATAGCTTTAACCCACAAGTCGTTATCATTTAAACTTTCAACCATTTGGATCTTTCTGCCGCCTTTCTGAATAAATAGCTCCTGATAATCAATGCTAATTTCTACAATTGTTTCCAAACAGTCAGCTACAAATGCTGCCGGAATAACCAGTAGCTTTTTTGAGCCTTTTTCTGCTTCTTTTAAAATAAGATCTTCTGTAAAAGGACTTAACCAGTTTTTGCCAAAGCGTGATTGAAAGCATAGGGTATAATCCTTTTTACCTAGATTTAATTTATCAGCTATTAAACGTGTTGTTGCATAGCATTGAGCTTGGTAGCAGGAATGGTTTTTTTCATTGATCTCATTTTTACAATTAAAATGGTCACAACTTTTGTTTTGATGTGTTTTTTCCACATGTTTTTTGGGTAAACCATGATAACTAAAAAGAATATGGTCGAAATCAGTGATTTTGTGTTTTTTGATTTGCTCAACCCATGCTTCTATAAAGTTTGGATGCTGATAAAATTCAGAAATAATTTTGATTTCGGGGATAATATTCCATTTTTGGATAACATTCATGGTTTTTTCAAGAATGGATCCGGTTGTTGATGAAGCATATTGTGGGAAAAGTGGCAGGATAATTAATTTATCAAAATGTTTTTCCTTTATTTCACTAAGTACTTTTTTTAAATTAGGATTACCATATCGCATAGCGATAAAAACCTCATGGTTATTGTCAAGTGAATTGTTAAGTTTCTTTTTTAGTGAAATCCCATATGTTAAAATTGGTGAGCCACTTTCTGTCCATAGTTTCTGATACAATTTGGATGATTTACTTGTTCGAAAAGGCACGATAATTAAATTAACCAAAAATTTACGTAGAATAAAAGGAATGTCAATTACACGGGCATCATTTAAAAATTCTGAAATAAATTTACGAACATTTTTTTTTGAAGGCGAATCAGGTGTTCCTAAATTAACAAGTAGGACTGCTGTTTTTTTTGTCATATCAAGCTTTATAATAAAGATAAAAACCTGTTGATATAAATGTAATTGTTGTGGCTAAACCATAATAAAACAATGCATATTTAAATTTGTTCTTTGAATTAATTGCTTTCAAAGTAAATATTTTTCCTATTTGTGCAAGCATTAACGCAAACAGCATTACACTAAAGTGTTCAATTGCCCAAAAACGTGAACTCATAACTTCCTGAGCCTGTTCAATGCTTAATTGGCCCATACTTTTGTCATGTTCAATAAAAAAGTACAGGACAATACCTAAAATCAAGCCTAAGTACAGTAGACTAATAAAACTATTTTCCAGATAAATATGCTTTTTCGTAAATTCAGATTTTGTCAATAATCCTTTTAATGTATATAATAGCAGAATAATAGCAATGAAACTAAATAAAATACTTGACCAAACGTGTATTGAAACTAGTATTTGATGCATAATTTTAGTAATTGGTAAATCTTGGGTTTAGAATAGCGTATATTTTTTTCATATTAGTATTTTATGTCTTTTACAAGTAATTAGATACTCGTAATTAGTAATTAAGAATATTGAAGGCTTATTTAAATTACTAGTTACTAATTTTCTAATTACCTGTTAATTAATACATAGTGGTTAGCTGTCATTATGTCAGCTATATTAAACCAGAGCTATTGGTAATTACCAGTTACAAATAAACCAGTTACTTAATTACCAAATAAATTTATTGTAAAAGTAATGCTTTTTTTGCAAGTTCTTTGCCTTGACTAACCCTGTCTGCCATACCAATTCCACTTTTAAGGTTGCCTCCTATGATCAAACCGGGATATTTTTTTTCTATTTCATTTACTGTTTCAAAGCGTTCACCACTATCAGCTCCATATTGAGGAATTGCTTGTTTGTGTCTGATAATTTTAAACATATCTGGTTCAAATTTCTCAAGTTGCATTAAATCAATAGTTTCTTTTTTTACTAGATTTTTAATTTCTTCATTAGAATAATCATTGATATAATCTTTGCGAACACCACCCAGGAAAAGTGTTAATAATGCCCCACCTTTAGGTGCACGATCTTTTAAGAAAGCGGATAAGAATAAATAACCCAGTACATCACGGTTTTCTTTAAACGGGATTAACCCACCAAAACCATCAAGCGGAAATCCATCCCATTTATTAAAACCCAAAACTACTTCTACTACACGTGCATATTTTAAATTAGTGATTTTCTGAATTCGTTCTTTTAAAATAAAAGGCATTATTTCAGGCAAGGCAAAAGCTCCCGTTGTTGTAATAACTTTTTTGGTTTTAATTGTAATTATTTCACCATCTCTTTCAGCTTGTACCGTGAAATATTTGTTGTCTTCACTAATCTGAATATTTTTTCTGTTGAATTTGAAATTTTCACAATCGGCAGATGTGTATAAAGCTCCAGTTAAGGCAGACAAACCACCTTCGGTTGAAAATACTTTTCTTGTGACTTTTTTATCTCTTTCATCTTTTTTAGCAAAGGATTTTTTTATTGCACCACCTATAAAACTACCATAATCCTGTTCTAAATTATAAAGCTTTGGTAAAGCATACTTTGGAACTAAATAGTTTGGATCTCCTGAATAAACCCCAAGAATAAAGGGATCAATTGCATAATCTAAAAAACTTTGACCCATTCTTCGTTTTACCAAATCTGCAAGGGTTTCGTGAGGGTTTTTTCCTTTTTTTCTGAAAGGTTCTACAAGTAAATTTAATTTGTCTCTTAGCCTAAAAAGTGGTGTTGTCACTCCCTCCATTAAGCCTGATGGAAGTTTTTCCCATTTCCCATTTTTAAGAATATATCGCTTATCAACCTGATCGTTTGCAATTTCTAATTTGCATTCTTCTGATAATTCTTCAAATAGTTCAGCCATTTCAGGAGTGCCCAAAACACCGGTATTAGGTCCTTTTTCATATAAAAATCCATTCTCTTTTTCGGATTGAATAACCCCACCATAGGTTTCTGATTTTTCCAGGACAATAAAGTTTGCTCCAGCTTTTTTTAGGTAATGAGCAGCAGTTAATCCTGTTAAACCAGCACCGATTATTACGATATCTTTTTGTTCCATTTTAAATTGTCATTAGTTAATTAGTTATTGGTCATTAGGTGGTCATTCATAGTCATTAGATAGTCACTAAGTTGTCATTTTTGCATTTCCACATTCTCTCAATTTCAAATTTACTAATTCTCACATTTCCGAATATTAAATCGTAAAAACGCTACAAGATTTTCTTCAGGTCAGATGTTTGTAGGAAATTGTTATCTCATATCTTCATATTTTCTAACTCACTAATGCCACATTTTTTTAATATATTTCCATAAGACTTACCAAGTTTGAAAAACTTTGCAAGTCATTTACTAATCTTCACATTTCCTAATTTCCTAATCTACACAGTTTTTGAATATTGTGCTTCTGATGTTTTTAACAAAGGATCAAAAGCCATGGCAATATTTCTAACTACAAAAAAGCCTTCTGATTTTAATTCAAGCACTTCATTTTTATATGTAATTAAATCATCTTCAATAAAAGCTTCTAATTTTGTTTCAGAAAATTCCAGTATTTCTTTTAACTCTGTTGTCGAAAGCTTAAATTTATTAGATATATCTTCAAAACTGAAATGCCCATTGCACATAATGTCTGTGATTACTTCTCTTCTAATGATATCATTTTTAGATAGTTCGTAACCACGTTCTACAGCAAAACCTGATTTCTCAATATTCTCCATGTATTTGTTAAGATTTTTCGTGTTTTGAATATATGCACCATTAAACTGACTTATTGATGAGCTTCCAAAACCATAAACCTGACCAGTTGTTTCTTTTGTAGCATAACCCTGAAAATTTCGATGTAGCATTTTATTTTTCAGTGCTTTGCTAAGTTCATCTTCTGGTTTGGCATAATGATCCATCCCAATTGAAATATATCCGGCCTTAGTTAGCATACTTAATCCTGCATCAAACATGGCTAATTTCTCTTCAGGATTTGGCAACCCATAGGTTTCTAGTTTTTTTTGTGCACCTTTTACCCACGGAACATGTGCATATGAAAAAGTAACTAATCTGTCCGGTGAAATTTCAATGGCTTGTTTTACAGATTCTTTAAAGCTTTCAACGGTTTGATGAGGCAGCCCGTAGATTAAATCTAAATTAACACCTTTAAACCCAATTTTTTTCATGTGTTCAACCAGTTTTTTAACAGGGTGTTTTGATGGGTCACGATTAACCAGTTCCAGTATTTTTGGGTCAAAATCCTGTATTCCAAGGCTTAAACGATTAAAGCCAATTTGTGCGAGACGATCTACATCATCAAATTCAAGATGGGCAGGGTTACACTCCATTGCAATTTCTGCATTTTCGGTATATTCAAAATGCTTGTGGAGGGTCTGCATAATTTCTTCAATATAATCCAAAGAAATTGCATTTGGCGTGCCACCACCCCAATGGACCTGGCTTACTTTTCGTGTTTTATCAAGATGAGATGAGATGGTTTCAATTTCTTTAATCACTGCATTAATATACCTACGAACTACTTTATCACTTCGTAAAGCACTGGCGTTACAACCACAGAAATGGCACATTTTTGAGCAAAATGGAATGTGTACGTAAAAACTTATATTATCCGGCTGTTCGGTATTTGATTTAATGATATGCCTTTTGTAATCTTCGGCAGAAAAATCTGTATGAAAAAATGTTGCAGGCGGATAACTGGTATACCTTGGCCCGGGCTTATTGTACTTTTTTATGATGTCTATATCCATATTGTTCTATTGTTCAAATGTTCTATTATTCTATAGTTGAATTAATATATTACTTGCAAGGTCTCTTCTTATTTCATATTTATAATCCAATATCGTTTAGTTGGTGAATTATATTTCCTAAAGCTTTCGCCCATTCAGGGCTGAATTTTCTGCTATTATTATCACACAGGGCTTTGCCCTGTGCTATAAGCTATAAGGCTTTCAGCCTTAACTAAACACCATTGATTTATAATTTAAAATCTGTCATCTCCAATCCTGTTCTTTTACCCAGTCTGTTATAAACTTTGCATTTTCAAATGGTGATTCAGGTAAAAAACCATGTCCGAAATTGAAAATCCAATTTTGATTTTTTCGACCAAAGTCCAGTAGTTTGACTAATTCATTTTCAATGGCAGCTTTATCAGCAAAAACAAGTCGTGGATCAAGATTTCCTTGTAGGCCAACCTTTGAGTCTACTAACTTACGTGCTTTGTCAATTGGTGTTTGCCAGTCAACGCTTACAAAATCGCAAATATCATAATTAACCTCTGAAATACCTGTTCCTATTCCCTTTGGGAAAAAGATAAATGGTGTGCCTGTATCTCTTACAGCCTTACTTATTTTTTTAATTGAAGGCATGAATAGTTCAAAATATAAATCATTGGGAATCAGACCTGAATTTGTGTCAAATAATTGAAATACCTCTACACCATGTTCAATCTGTTTAAGTGCATAATGAATTGATAATTCTGTCACCTCTTCAATCAATTTTTTTGTGGTTTCTTTTTCCTTAAAAAAGAACTTAATTGCATCGCCAAAATTTGATTTACTACCCAAACCCTGAATCATGAATGTTAAAACCGTCATTGGGGCACCACAAAAACCAATTAAAGGAATGTTATCTGGTCGGGTTTTTAGAATTTCGTCAATGGCATCATAAATATAATTTAGCTTTTCAGGTTCTTGTTTAAAAGTTTCCAAAGGAAGCTTCATATCCTTTATTGGGCTATCGAAGACAGGACCTTTATCAGTAAAATCTAATCCCATTCCCATAGCATATGGAATTACCAAAATATCGGAAAATAAAATAGCGGCATCCACACCTAAATCATCAACTGGTAATAAGGTAACTTTTGCTGCTAATTCTTTTGATTGCATCATTTCCCAAAAAGAATGCTTTTCTTTAAGTGCAAGATAGTTTGGTAAAACACGACCGGCCTGTCGCATAAACCAAACTGGTGGTCTTTCTGTTTCTTTTCCTTTGAGTGTATCTAATAAGATTGAATTCATATTTTAGTAATTAGTTGATTCGTCATTAGTTCATTGGTAGAGACGCATTGCTTGTTCCGAAGGTTTTCGGAAGCCGTGCGTCTTTACATTAAATAATCAGTCATAGATTATTGGATTATTAGAGGCTACTTAATGCCTTATAATTTGCCTCAATCGTTTTATCAATATCCTCATCCGTATGTGCTGCTGAAATAAACGCACATTCAAATTGTGAAGGTGCCAGATAGATTCCATTTTCTGCGGCAAGTTTAAAATAGCTTGCAAATTTTTCTGTATCTGATTTTACTGCATCTTCGAACGAATT
>Ga0164318_10005189_pt1 | contig 12593 bp, 6 predicted proteins | sample GuaBasSedimGuay9_FD_113734 | JGI IMG/M metagenome (GOLD analysis project Ga0164318, IMG submission 113734) | Subseafloor sediment microbial communities from Guaymas Basin, Gulf of California, Mexico - Guay9, Core 4571-4, 0-3 cm | ecosystem: Environmental > Aquatic > Marine > Hydrothermal vents >... | reverse complement strand
GTCCCACGAGTTCCACCCCATGACCCTCGGGCTACCCCTCGGTGGAACCTCCCCCCTCCAAAGCTCCCCGTAATCCTCCAGCAGCCCCACGGGGTCGCCTCCTGCCAGGGCGACGATCCTCTGACCCACGGGTCTGAGGCCCCGCTCCAACGTGCAGTGGAACTCCAGACGCACCTCGAGCCCGAAGGCTCCCTGACGGTGCGGGTCGGCGTACAGGTTGTGGAAGGTGACCGTGCAGTCCCCCCGTCCCAGGGTCCCGAGCAACAGGGAGGCGGAGTTCCTCGTATCGTGGAGCACGGTCAGGCCGTAGCTCGGCTCCCAGGGTGGCCTGTCCATCCTGAACACGCCGGAGTCGTGTATGGGCGTCCTCCCGTAGCGAAGTTGCACGCAGGAGGGTGCCTCGAGCCGAGGAACGAAGCTTTCGGGAGGGAAGGAGATAGAGATATTCCTGACCTTGACCTTCCTCCCCACCCCCTCCACCGAGAGCCGCACGCCCAGCTCTTCCTGCTCGACCACGAGAAGGAGGTCCGAGGCCCTCATAAGGTACCTCCCGTCCCTCCGCTCCCAGGGGACCCCTGAGAGCCAGAACCTCCCCATGTCCGTGGTCAGCCGGAGGACCCCCTCCGAAGAGCGGAAGCCTTCGGCGAGGAGCTCAAAGAGCCCCGTCTCCCGGTCAAAGTTTAAGTATGCCATAATCCCTTATTCCTCAGGTCCCCGGCCAACCGCTCCTCGGACTTCTCCTCTCTGCCACTTCCCGAAGTCACCGTACTCCTACATAGGGCCTATACAAGCTTCTGTGATATAAAAGCTTATAAGGCAAGTTAGAGAATAGTGAATTTCCCTGTCTCTAATGCAAATGGGCTCTTAATGATATAAATGGGCGTCCATACACTTAGATACCTCCTTTCGAGCCTCAGCTCCATAAAGTCTCCTTTTTTCTAAGGTAGCATATCATCGGTGAAAGCAACGAATTTAACCCTGCCACTAAGACCTCCTTCGCCTTGCCCCATTCTAATCCCTGATTGCTCAGGTCTAAACTTCCCCATTTAAGCATAGTAGCTTATTCTTCATCACTATTGTAGGGAGTGACTACCGTTTCAATGCTATGTATTGTATATCTCGCCCCAGTGCCCTTAGTTCATCTATAAGAGCACACCAGCGTCGCTCCCACTCATCAAGCGAATATTGACGTATCTCTTTGTGGGAAGGCAACCGTACCGTGCCGGGGTCAGCAGCACTTGGTAAAGTGGTCACGATGATTACAAAACCATCAAACTCACGGACCAGATGCTTCAGTTTGTGGTAGGGATTCACCCGATTTGCTGGAATAGCGCCGTGTATCATATCGAGAGTATAAACTTCTCCAAAACCTACCATATCGGTTCCATTGAAAAATGCGACATCCACTGTCAAAGTGTGCTGGTAGCGGAAGCTTTTACCACGATACTGAACTCCTATGGCCCACTTATCCAATGGTTCCTTAAGGCGAACCTTGACTTCCGGAAATGCCCACAGGCCCGTATCTATTCCTGCTAGGAGTAAGGCTGTTTGGATACGGCTGTGTAGGCTGGCGTCGTTGGCAAGGGAGTAATTTGTAAGCATCTCGGGTGTAATGAGCCCTTCTCGGCATAAGTCTTCATAACGGTGCTGAAAGCATTCCACAACCTCCTGAGCCTTATCGCTCATCTCTTAAACCTCTTTTATTCCCAGTTGCTTAAGTCCTTCCCTCAGACCTTTCTCCAGGTGCTCTGGGAGCGAACGTCCGGTCCTAAGGGTCACAGAGATGGATATATCCTTCTCAAGCTCCGGCTGTGCCTTTACTATCTGGGCAATGATCTGCCCAAACTTCCCGACTTTGTTCCAGGGCACATCGAGGTTCAACTCCAGTCCTTTAGGTGGAGGTGGAGGAGGGCCTACGGGTCTATGGCGTACAACACCTCGTTCCAATAAATGCTTCCATACTTCAGGACTACCTTCTCTGATGACCCGTCCCTGCCATTGCCTTTCATCCACCAAAACTTCAATATCTTCCCTATCGGCCACCGTCGCTAAAGCTTTGTAGAAGGCGATGGCGAATTCATCTTCGTCCTTGAAATCACCTTTCTTCATCTTCCAGACCCGGCTGTATATATCCTTAACAGAACACTCCTCAGCCCCCTCCATCGCCTGTAAGATATCATCTGCGGTGATAGTAGGAGAAGGAGGTGGCTCCTCAACGGAAGGCTCTTCTAAGACAATTCGCTCCCAGTTTATGTCTTCTGGTAGTTCCTCTCTAAAGTAGGATTGACTGCCCACCTTTACGGCGAAAATCCCTCGTTTCACGCCCTCCCGGACGGCGTATCGGAGGGGCTCCTCGTCCTTCAAAAGTTTTTCAAGACGCCGTTTGAGGTTTTGAAGGCGGACCGGTCTCTCATAACTTTTCAAATTCCATAGTGCTTCAGGTGTAAGCTCACCGATTTCAAGCCAGCGCAGTATCTCATCTTCATCCGATACCTCGGCCACCTCCCTACACACTACCACATCCTCGGATGTTTTCAAGGCAAGCTTCCCATTCTTCACTCCCTCACGTGCAGCTTCTATAACTACCCCTGGGCTCGTAAGTGCCGGAAGATGTGTAAATTGGGCAAAAGCTCCCTTCAGTTCGCTTACATTCTTCCTTCGCTCATCTTTCCCAAAAGCATACCTTATTAGCCTTTCAGGCGTCAGCTTACTAACTAATTTACCTACATGGTCACTGCTCAAAAACTCCCTAACCCGCACGGACAAAGAAGCCTCTCCTACACTGGGCATACCGATGTTCTCCCACTGCATCCCCTCCTTTGTCGGATATGCCAGGTATTTGTATGCCCTTAAAACCTTCATTGGAAGCTCCTGTATGACCTTCTGCTTCCATCTCTCCAATTCTATCTGCTTACGCTGACTTAATTGCTCCCTTTGTTCTTCATAAACTTTCTCCAATGCTAAGTAGCGCTTCAACCCATCTTCGCCGTAGCGCAACTGGTCCAAGTCTCTCATTTCAGCCGTGACCACGAAAACTGTGTTCTTAAAGACCCTGGGCGTCTCTCCACGCCATTTCATCATATCCTGGACAAACTTATCCGTTTTCTCAGCTCCATAGGGAAGTGAAGGAGGCAGTACTATCAGCTTTAGCTCCTGGCTATCACGAATGTCCTGGGAGTTCTGGGGGAATAGGAAAGGCCGGAATGTGTCAGCACGGAGCGCCGTGTTCAACTCTTCCTTTAAAGCACTATCTACATCCTCGGTGGATATAGTTTCTTCAGCATCGTGCACAACTTTCTCCAAACTCGGTTCAAGCCCGAAGAAGAGAAGGTCCCCTTCGGCGTCTAAATACCAGCTTTTATCCTTAAGCAGGTTCAGAGCCTCGTCTACCGGGGCGTCTTTAGTCCCTTCGTATAACACGGAGACCCTCAGCCACTGCCGTTCTAATCCCTTCTTCACGCCCACTACCTCCTCCCCTTCCTCCTTCCTTGCCCCGTGGAAGGACGAAAGGAAGATAGTGGTGGCTAAGCCGGTCCCAACTTTCAAAGGCTTAAATTCGTCCCCGAGCTCCTCGTCCACCAGCCGGGCATGTGCGCCGTCTCCGGTGATGTCGGCGTCTAATACGCCATCGTATTTCTGACCGATAATCTTCAAGAATACTTGACGGAGAGAAGGCTCCCTAAGGTCTATGTGAGAAGGATGGATGAGAGGAGCAGCGATGCCTTTATTGTGCAAATCCTTTACTACCATCGCTAAAAGCCGTAAGACACCCCTTGTACGCTGGAACTGTTCATATGTCCCCCATCGCTCCCTCAGAAGGTCAATGAGCAAGGGATGGAAGGGATAAGCTTTGACCATCCGCTCCCGATAGGAGACTTCACGAACAACTGAGGGAACAAGGTTGCCCTCTTTTTGATAGAGTTCCCAATATTCCTGCGCCACCTCCCTGTGCTCATCCTCATCCCCCAGCCGCTCGAAAAGCCTCCTCCGGATGATTTCATATACCTCCACGCCTGCAACAGGGGCATAAGTGTGCTCCATTCGGCCGAAGATACGTTGGAGCCGGTCTAAGACAGCAGGTCCTGCCTCCTCGCCGTAAGGGGCACTGGAGGGAAGGGTAGCGATGACCACACAGTTGGGAAGTTGTTTTATCCCCTCAGTGAGGTCCTGCCAGAAGGCCTCAACTTGTGCCTCTAACTCTGTACCGTCTTTTTTCTTCCCATGGAGCTTAACGCAGTAGAGGGTGATCTCGTCAAGTAGAAGCACAGTAGGTTTATCTTTCAGCAATTCTTGAAGGCTATACGCACCCGGAGAGCGCCATTCTTCGTCATGCCTCTTTATAGCTTCATACTTCCCTAACTGCTCCATCAAGATGCCAAGAGGTGTATAAGGAGGTTTCTCAGGGAGAGGGTCCACTTTGTCCCCTACAAACACTCTTACCCTCACCTCAGGTAGTTCCTCTATCCCTGCTCGCTCCTTTATTTCTCGCACGATGTCCAGATATCCTAAGTCCCGACCGTGCTGGAAGAAGTGATAGAGGGCGATGAGGGTATGGGTTTTCCCACCCCCGAAGGGGGTCTGAAGAGTTATGATAGGATTGCCTACCCCACGACAAAGGCGTTGGAGCACATCGACGAGCAGGGTGACCAATCCCTGGGTAGGGAAGGTCCGACGGAAGAATAGGTCGGGGTCTTTGTACTCTTCTTGAGCGGTACCCTGAACCACCGACCATAGGTCGGCGGCAAACCTGTCCTCGGTCAGTTCGCCGCTGAGCACATCTTTATGCGGCTTCACCACTTGCCACCACGGTCGGGCCATTTTACTCACCTCCCGAGCGGTATTTCAATTTGTTTCGGCTTTCCCTTGGAGGGCGCAGTTCCCCTCCAGGCCATAAGCCCTTGGACCAATCTCCTTTCTCTGTCTCCCTCGGGGAGAATGTCCGATAGTGCCTGGGCAAACCTCCAGAAGGTCTCATTTTCTCCGTAAGTACGGCTTAGATGCTCCTGAAGGGCATCGTAACGCCTTTGCTCCCAAAGCTTGAGGGCGTAATGTAGGGCATCCACCATCGTCTCAAACCGCTCCCTCCGGAAGTCCTCCATCGGTCGTTCGTCGGCGGGTAGAACCCTCACTACCGCCCCCTTGGTCTCCCGGGCCATCTGCACGAACCCCCAATGCTCCCAGTCCCGGCGGGTTTCCGCCTCAGCTCCTACTACCGCTTGTGCCAATATCCTGGCGTCGTCGTAAGGAACCTTGGGTGTACGGGAAGACTTTCCACTTGAGATCTCAGTTTCTGTCCCTTCAGTCCCTAAGGCTTCTCCCTTCCTCATATCGCTTTCAAAGGTCCAGCGCCAGAGGAGGTAAAAACGGGAAGGGGCATCTACTCCCGAAAGGTCCGGGCTTTCTAAGATGCGCTTCAAGGCATCTTCAGCCACGATGCGCCGGACTTCCTTTAGAAGCTCCTCTACCTTCGCTTCCTCTCCCGTCGCCTTGACCACCCTTTCGTATCGCCCAAAGACTTCCACCGCCGGACCTATGGCGCTCATAAAGTAATCCGCACCCCGGAGCCCCTCCAGCCAAAACCGTTCCAATCTCTCCGAAACTCGTTTCTCTATCTCCCTTAAAACATCAGGATATTCGCCTTCTTCTGTTTTCCTCTGCTTGCGGCATACCATAAGGATAGAGGAGAGAAGCGCCGCAGATGCACGCCTCCTTAACCGGGCCTCCATTTCCATCTTTACCGGCCATGAGGACGTCATAGTTAGACCTGCTTTCAAGAGGGCATTAATTATGGTGTCCCAAGCTTCAAGACTTTTGTGAGCATAAATGATGACAGCTATGCCGTTAGGCTTAAGAACTCGATGGATCTCCTGAAATACCTTGGTTAACTTGGCCTCGAAAGCCCTCTTCCCCGCCTCATAGCCTCCTTTAGTGTGGGAATAGGCCACTATTTCCTCTGACTTCGGAGTAAGGGGGGTAAGGAAAAGCTCTGGGTATATGTCACCAAGGGTTCTTTTCAGCCAGACATAGAAAAAGTCTGATAGATAAGAATAGGGCACATTGTCGTAGTAAGGGGGATCAGTAATAACGGCGTCAAAGTAGTTGTCAGGATAGGGAAGAGAGATGGCAGAGAATTGGATGATGGTAGCAGGAAGAGATAGGATGAGGTTAGGTATTACATCCAATATTCTACCTAACAAACTTGCCCAAGTTCCAGCAGTATTCGAAATAGTGTTATTTTCTGTGTAATCATAAACCATGGCTAAGGCCTGTCTGGTTAAACCTTGAACTATCGCCTCAGCATCAGGTTTCCATCGTGCTAGATTGCATGTAAAATCAACTGTCCTCGTTAATGTCAACCCCAAATAACTTACTACCGCCTTAGCAAACTTAGGGTCAGCGCCTTTATCTAGAATTCTCTGATATGACTCTCGCACTTTCTGGGCGAAAGTGACTAATGCCAACTTCTGGCGAGGGTTGAACAGAGAACCCCAGGTGTTCATCCCGTAGACCCAAACATTGATAACCCCAAATACAACTGGAACCCTTGTTAGTGGTTCATCTGGCACAGGCTCTACGCCCCACTCTTCCCACAGTACCTCTATCTTTCGCTCTAATGCCACCTTCGCTTTCTCAAAGGCCTCCAAATCTCTCTCCGTCGGCAGACGGTAATCTTTGCCCTGCTGGCTGGGATAGTGAACGACCACAGCTACCATACGCTCTCCAGCCTTCCCCTGCTGGAAAAGCTCCCGTACCTTCTTGTCGGGCACAGTCGTGTTACAGACGGGGCAAGTTGCCCGTGCCCTCCTCACCGTGCCTCTGGACGGATCAAAATCAATCTCCTCATCCTTTACGATAGTGAATTCCACATGCTTCCTCTCGCTGTCCACAACAGGTTTGAGGGCGATCTTTCTCTTGTCTTTCTTAGCCAACCAGAACTGCCGCATTAAGGGGATTTCGGCTCCGCACTGAGGGTTCTGGCAGGGAATCGTTCTGGCCCAGATGTAGCCTACGGGTACAGCCCCGTCTGGGTCTCGGGGATAAAATTCTTCCAGCTCCTTCCGAGCTTCCTCCAACACCCAGTTCCCCCAGTATCGGACAGCTTCAAGGAGAGGGTTTACCGGCCTTTCTATTTCCATACCGTTTTCCGTGCGTTCCCTGCGCTTTACAGGACGGCCGAACTTCTGAGGATATTCCAAGGTAGCCTTGAGGATGAGATAAGCTACAGGGTTGTACTCAAGCGCATAGGTTTCACATCCTAAACGCAAAGCCTCCAATGGGATGGAGCCTCCTCCTGCGAAGCAGTCCAATACCTTTGGAGGTTTCCCGCCGTTCGCCTCAAGGATGGCCCGGCGTGCTTTATCCAATATCTGGGCGTTGAGGGAGTTCTCCCACTTACATAAGGATTCGTCGCTGAGCACTTCTCTTGAGCCGGGTTTATGTTCGGTCTCCCCTTGTAGCCAACGCTTATATGCTTCGGAGAAGTCGGCGATGAACCGCAACTGCTCTTTTCTCTTTATATCGTCTCCTGGGTCGGGCACCAAAGCGGCGTAGACCATCGCACGACATGCCGCCAAGGGCCGCCTCGCCCACCAGATGTGTAGGGTAGAGATGTGGCCGTGACGGATGTTCTTGTCCCGCATAGCTTCCTCGCTTACCTCTGCAATAGGAAAATCTACTTCAATAAGCCGCTTTTCTTCAGACATCGTTATACCTCCGCTTGGCTAGCGCTGGAATGCCAATCACGCACGATATACTGTACAATTTTCTCCTCTGGGTGCAGTACCTCGGCCGGGTTTTGGATGGTGAAGAGTTTCGGCGTAGTCTTTGCTTCGTTCACCACATAGAGCCAATAATCGTCGCCAAGCCTGTGCGCCATACGCCACTCGTTCGTGGTTAGGACGATCGGTCCTGTATGCGTCCGGGCCTTAACTTCTATGTAGCGGACCGAGCCATCGGGAGCATAGGAACGGATATCATAGCCACACTTAACCAGCGACACATCCTCCGGAGAGCGGCCCTGTCGCCGTTCGTATTCCAGGACAACCTTCATTCCGATTGCTTCTACCTCCGGGTCTTCTACCTCAGGAACTTCCCCCCTTCCGAGATAAGGTACAACCCTCGCCACGCCCAAAAGCTTGGGAGTGGGGACGGAGAGTTTGGTCTCCCGCTCGATTTGCCGTTTGAGTTCTTCAAGGCGGGCCCGTAGTTCCTCGTTTTTTCTCCTCTCCGGTTGAAGGAACCGCCTTACATCTTCCCCCTTAAACTCACGAGCCTCGTAATCGGCGATCTTAGCGTCACTTTCGGCGATCAAAAGCTCAAGCGACCGGACTCCGTATTTACGCTTCACTTCCGCCTGCTTCTCTCGTTCTTCCTGTAGCTTCCTTCTATAAGGCTCAAGGACATCGGTGAACGCCTTGGCTATGGCGGCCCTTTCCTCCGTCTCGCCTATCGCCATGCTGGTTTCCCCTTCGGGCTGTCTTTCGAGCGGGACCAAGTCCCAAAGGATGGCAGGGTCGGTGATGCGGAAGTTCCCTCGTTCGTCCTGAAAGAGGGCGACGACCCTCTGGCCTGCTGTTTCACCATTTCCGTCCACTACCGTGCCTTCGAGGAACCACAACCACCCCTTCTGTCCTGTCGTAGAGCCGAAGGTCGCCCCACTTTCCAAGTCGGAGGAACATTCCCGGAAGAGTCTCTCTATAAGGGCTTCAAGTAAAGGATGACCGGGAGCGATAAATTCGGCCTCCTCCCTTCGAGCGGCTTCCTTCTCAAATGCCAGCTTATGGTATCCATCGTAGACTACACCGAACCGGTTTTTGAAGTCAGAGGGCTGGTTGCGAAGCTCAAATGGGACGAACTCCACACGCCAAAGTTTCGGGTTATCTTTGCGCTTTTCAGCCGGGATGTTGAAGAAGCGACAGGCCCGTTCGAAGAAGGCTTCGATGTATTCGGGGACGAGGCGGTTCTCCCGGGCCGTGCGTTCGTCGCCTAATATGCGCTGGAGGTCGATGTAACGGGTGGCGAGAGCCTCAAAGAGGGCCTGGCGGGTCCGTTGGAGGACCTCCTCGTCGGGGACAGCATCTATCTCAGCTAAAATCTCGTCGAGGGTGCGGCGATGGGAGAGGGCCTCAATGAGCAATTCCTCAAGCCTCCGGTCGGTTACGACCTCGCCTATCACATCGTAAACCTTGTCGCTGCGTATCTGTGCCCGTGCCGCTTCAAGCCGTTCAAACAGGCGGTAGAGCACTTTCCCCTCAATAGTGTTATCAGCCACGAGGTTGTATATGTGCACCTCCTTACGCTGACCGTATCTATGGATCCTCCCCATCCTCTGCTCTAAGCGGGTGAAACTCCATGGGATGTCGTAGTTGACCATGAGGGAACAGAACTGGAGGTTTATCCCTTCGCCCCCCGCTTCGGTGGAGACCATAATCTGGGCCTTATCCCGGAACTCATGCTCCGCCCGTATGCGGGCGTCCAAGTTCATGCCGCCGTGAAGGGTGGTGACCGAAAAGCCCCATTCCTGGAGGCGGTTGGCGAGGTACTCCATCGTGCGGACTGATTCGGTAAAGACCAGGAGCTTCTCCCCCGTCTCCCGGAGGCGCTCGTTCTCCACAACCCGTCGCAGTTCGTTCAACTTGGTCTCCACACCCTTCCGTTCAACCTCCTTAGCTAAGAAAATGAGTTCTTCCAACTTGGCTATTTCCTCCTCAAGCTCCTGCTGGGTTTGTGCGGTGGTAAGCTTCTCCACGAGTTCTTGCTCTTGTTTAAGACGCTCGGCCTCTTGGGCGTCATCCAGCTCATCTAGCTCCTCCCAGTTGATCTCGCCCTTCTGTTCCTGGAGCCAGCGCCCTAATTTAAGTAAGTCGCTCAGACGTCGACGACGGCGTTCCAAGGAGTCCCGCAACGCATAGACGCTGGAAGCTAAGCGTCTTTGGAGCACAAGCATGGCGAAGGCCACATTGCGACGGGCATCCTGGAGGGCTTTGTTCATATGGAGGCTCACATATCGGGTAACCTCGTTGTATAGGTTAACCTCGTCGTCGCTAAGGTGATATTTTACGGTGTGCACATGTCGGGGAGGGAAGAGGGGACGACCTTCAAAGTCTCTGAGGTCTTCCTTGAGCCTTCTGAGGAAGATAGGACTATCATCGTTCGCTACCGCCCTTTCCACCATCTCTGCAGTGCCGAAGAATCCCGGCTCGAGGAGCTCCAGAAGCAGCCTAAAGTTCTCAGGGTCTCCCCTGTGTGGTGTGGCGGTGAGAAAGAGGAGAAATTTCGTACGAGGAGAAAGCCCCTCTCCCAGCCTATAGCGATCGGTCCTCCGTATTTTCGTCCCGTACTGGTAAGCGGCCATCTTGTGGGCCTCGTCCACGATAACGATATCCCACTCGGCATCTTTGAGGCTGGCCAGGACTTCTTCCTGTTTGGCAAAGTCCATAGAGGTTATAACCTGTGGCAGTTCCTGCCATATGTTGCGTCCCCACCAGGCGTTAAGGGTGGAACGATTTACGATAGTAAAGGCCTCGCCAAATCTCTCCTTCATCTCCCTCTGCCATTGCTCTTGAAGGTGCCCGGGGGCGATGATCAAAGCGCGCCTTACGAGTCCTCGGTGTTTCAACTCTTTGAGGACGAGGCCGGCCATAATGGTTTTGCCCGCCCCTGGGTCGTCGGCTAAAAGGAATCTGATGCGGGGCTGGCGGATAATGTGGTAATAGACGGCATCAATTTGATGTGGAAGCGGATCTATTTGGGATACATTGACCGCGTGGAGGGGATCAAAAAGGTAGGCATAGCGGATCCGGTGGGCTTCCATCGCTAAGAAGAAACCCTCCGCCCGACCGGAGAAGTTTCGGGTAGTATAAACCTCAACCGGGGAAAGCTGACTTAATTGGTCTGCGGTAAGGAGCTGTTGGTAAAACTTCCCGGTTTGAGTACCGACGGCCTGGAGTTGATAAATGCTCCTGGAGGAATCAAGAGGCTCCAGCGAGAGCACTCGGACAGGCTCGGATAGGAAGGGTGCTTTTACAGTAAAATGCGAGCCTTTTGACATTATCTTGGAAGTGATACTCACTTTTTCTTTAAGGAGCTAAGCGAATTGATAATTTCAACAACTTCTATCCATCCATGCGCTCGTATTATCCTACCTTGGGCAATAGCGCTCTCAATCAATGGATCGTACTCATTCCAGGGCTGCTCGAAAAGAATCCCAAGTCTACCTTTTGCTGAGAATTCAAGAACATTTCCAGGATAATCATCAATAAGGATGTCACCGACTATAGTTCCCTTACCTGATATGCTTGTGTTTACGTAGTAATGATATGGGATTCCATTTTTCTTTAACCACTCCTGTGTAACCTGATCTACCACTGGGGCACGATTTGTTGCAATAATGATCTCGTGCTCCTCAGCAAGCTGGTTCAAGGCTTCTCGGGCATTATCTATGAGCTTTAGGGATAGCACAAACTTTTTATCCAGCAGAGACTTTTCTATTTCTGTTTTGATATCTGTATCAGCAATTGGTTCATCCCATCTTTTAATTTGGTCCTTGGTTACATTTAGCCTATATATCTTGTTCAATCTCTCAAGTACTGGAGATACCTGATCAGCTATGACTCCATCCACATCAACGACTAATTTCATAGTGATGTTGCCTCCAGCATCTATATCCTATGTATGTTAACAGGTAGATCCCAAGGTACAGCCAATTGAAGCAAGCTGAGACGTTAGCTTTACTCTTGTAGAACATAAGCAATAGACCATAAAAAAAGCCAAGTATCAATAGACTTCCCCATCTGGATGCATGCTTATCACTTTTCTCCCAAATTCGAGTAAAGCCCGAAAGAAGGTAAAGACCAAAGATAAGAGGATAATTCCAAAGATAGTTATCCAGCCGTGCATTTTCCGCGCCAGCTTTGAAATCTGCTATGGAGAAAAGAAGTCGGGCGTAAACCGAAACTACCAGGAAATCGAAGAACATTCGTATCCATGCCTTCACGGTTCTTACTTCATATGGATAACGGCTTATAGACTGATGATAACCGATCCAACTGAGGATAATAACGATATATGCAGAAACAAGTACACAAAAAGCAAACCAAGAACTACCAGGGTTAATGATTAAATCAAAGTATCTAACAAAGCCTTGTGCAACTACCACACCAAAAACGATGTCGACAAACTGAATGAACCTTTCGGAAACCCATTGAGATCTATTATCTTGGTTTATCATTGTTACCTAATAACTACATACAGTGGATGGGGAGGGATATCCGCCCCTCCGCCCTCAGCTCAAGGCGGAACTTCGCCAGGTCAAGCATCGTCCTGCTTGAGAACTACTTTCAAAAACTCGAGGGATAGCATCTTCTTATCATTCCGTAACTCAGAAGGACGCTCGTATCCAGGACCATCTTAACCATGGGACTTCATCCTTACGGCCTTGATCGCCTCCATCACGTCCCTCTCCACCTCCTTCTCAGGCACATCCCCCACCTTCTCGTGTACCCGGGTCAATACCTTCCTGAGCTTCTCCCAGGCCTCCCTCTCCTTCTTGTCCACGATGGCCACCGGCCTTAGGACTATGGCGTCGTCCCTTT
>Ga0164318_10005188_pt1 | contig 12593 bp, 12 predicted proteins | sample GuaBasSedimGuay9_FD_113734 | JGI IMG/M metagenome (GOLD analysis project Ga0164318, IMG submission 113734) | Subseafloor sediment microbial communities from Guaymas Basin, Gulf of California, Mexico - Guay9, Core 4571-4, 0-3 cm | ecosystem: Environmental > Aquatic > Marine > Hydrothermal vents... | reverse complement strand
TAAATGTAATTACTTGTGCAGCTATATTATTGGTAAAAAGAGTTACTATTAGTGCGACAAGTGCACCAGCAGAAAACCAAATACTAGATAAATCCATTGTTGATGCTTCAATAACTGCTGCTAATATGATAATTCCAATCCATACAATAATCATAACTGTTTGCGAATCCATAGTAGTTACTAAAAACATAATCACACCTCTTTCTTATTTAAATCAATAATTAAAGCATTTTCTTTTGTGTCCCAACAAGCGCTAAATTTATAAGATTGATGACGCTCTTTAAATTCTAATCCAACTAATTTAGATACTTCTTTTAAAAATAACTTGTTACAAATTCTAGAGTAGCTAGACTTTACAGTTATATTATGCCTTTGTTCTTCGGGTATAAAACCTAAACTAATTTCTTCTTTGGTTATTGGTTTAATAGCTATTTTTTTATTTTCTTTGTCTAACCCAAGAAGAACTACATAAGCATTTTCAAAATATAAAGTAGCAGATTTATTAAGGGTAATATTAGCTTCATAAAGAGTAGCTATTTCATCTAGCGGTTTTTTTGATGCCCAAACAAAATTACTCATATTTCAACCTCCATTATAATATAAATTTAAGATATATTACATTATATCATGTAACTAATAAGTTATCAATAAATACCAAAGATTATTTAATATTATTTAAAATTATAATTTATACATAAATTTTAGTGTATAATAGTAATAAGGTGATAAAATGGAAAAGATAAATTATTCTCTTACAGTTTCTAGATCTTTAAATAAAAAATATAAAAGCCCATTATTAGCACGCTTTTTAAGAGCTATTGACACATATCATTTAATAGATGAAAATGATAAGGTTTGTGTTGCTTTAAGTGGGGGAAAAGATTCTTTAGTTTTAGCTGCATTATTTGAAGAATACAAATTACATTATAATAAGAATATAACTACAGTATATCTTACAATGGATTCTGGATTTAAAGAATCCTTTTTACAAAATCATTTAGATAATTGTAAAAAAATAGGGATAGATACAGTAGTTGTAAAATCAAATATTTATGCAATTGCAAATAAGATGAATCCCAAAGCCCCTTGTTTTTTATGCGCAAGAATGCGCAGGGGTTTTTTATATCAAAAAGCTAAAGATTTAGGATGTAACAAATTAGCTTTAGGGCATCATTTTGATGATGTAATTGAAACTACTTTAATGAATATGTTTTATACGGGTACATTTAAAACTATGTTACCAAAAGCTAAATCCAAAAATTATGAAGGAATAGAACTTATAAGACCTATGTATTTAATTAAAGAAAATGATATTGAAAGATTCGTTAAATATCATGATATTTCATTTCCATCAAAGGGTTGCGAATTTCAAGACCACAATGAAGATAGCAAGCGGAAAGAAATGAAAGATTTGATTAATCACTTAAGACAGGTTTATGAGAATATAGATATCAATATTTTTCGCTCTGCAGAAAACGTTAATATAGATTCTATTTTAGGATATTTCAGCGAAGATGGAAAGACTAGTTTTTTAGACAATTATTAAGTTAATACATTATACTATATATTAGATGTAATTGTAATTGATATATAAATATTACAAAATAAAAACCACACCTTTAGGATGTGGTTATATTTATAAGGTTTCACATGAAACATTATTTTCCTAAACAAAAGTTTTGGAATAATGTAGCGATTAAATCATCTGTTCTGCTTTTACCTGTTATTTCTCCCAAAGATGTCCAAGCGTGTCTTAAATCAATCTCTATCATATCTATAGGAACTGATTGTTTACATGCAGTTAAAGCATCAGTCAATGATTTTTTAGCCTCCTCTATTTTTCCTATATGCCTAGTATTAGAAACGATAGTATAATTATCGGATATTATATTTTCATCAATAAATAATTTCCTTACTTCATCAGCTAACAAATCAACGCCCTCATTTTTGAGAGCGGATATATTTATCATATTCTCATTTATAATATCAATTTTATTACCTAAATCAATTTTATTACCTATTAATATTCTTGTTTTATTTTTTGTTAATTCTAATAACTCTTTATCGAGATCAGTTAAATGATTGCTTTGGTCTAAAACTAAAAGAACTAAAGTTGCTTTTTTAATTGCTTGTATTGTTTTTTCTATACCTATTTTTTCAATCACATCATCTGTATTTCTTATACCAGCAGTATCTATTAATTTTAGTATAATACCGTTTAAATTTAATTCGGCTTCAATTAAATCTCTTGTTGTACCAGAGATATTAGTTACAATTGCTTTTTCTTCTTTTAGCAAAGAATTCAATAAGCTAGATTTGCCTACATTTGGTTTGCCTACTATTACAGTTTTTATGCCATCCCTTATAACAGCGCCGGTATTAGCTTCTTTTAAAATGAAGTTTATTTCTTTTAATAGGTTTTCAATGCTTGGAATAATAATATCATTAGTTAATTGTATAACATCATCATATTCAGGATAATCAATGTTAACTTCTATATTAGCTATTATATTAAGTATTTTACTTTGTAAGCCATTTATTAATTTATGAACATCACCTCTAAGTTGTTTATTAGCTAAGGATAATTGTTCATAAGTTTTAGCATTAACAATATCCATAATACTTTCAGCTTCAGTAAGGTCAAGACGGCCATTAAGATAAGCTCTTTTTGTAAATTCACCGTTTTCAGCTAAACGTGCACCATGTTTTATTAATAATTTAATAACTTCACTAGCTATGAAATTTCCTCCATGAGTTGAAATTTCAATTACATCTTCTGCAGTAAATGATTTTGGCGCGCGATATAAAAAAACCATTACTTCATCAATGATTTTATTGTTATCATGTATATATCCATATTTAATTGTATGAGATTTAGCTTTTTCTAAGTCTGCCCCTTTAAAGATTTTATTAACAATTGAAAAAGCATCATCGCCTGATATACGAATAACATTTATAGCGCTAATTCCATCCGCAGTTGTTTTTGCAACGATTGTATCAAATATCATATTAATCACCAATAATATTTTACCATATTTATTATAAAATAATGTATAATACTTAATAGGTAATAATTTTCTATATTATTTATTCAGAAAATATAAAAAAATGTTGATTATATAAAGAGAGGAGATATAATTAATTTTACAAGGATTGTAACTTTAATTATAATTTAGGATAGGTATGAGACAAATTAAAAAGCCATTTAAATTTTATCTAATTATTTTTATTTTCTCTGTTGTGTTAGTTTTAGGATATTCAATCTATATGATGTTTTTTAAAGACGCTACAGTTAATGATGTTTATGTACTATGGTTTATGCCATTTATATTTACAGGATTTTATTATGGAAGCGATGTATTAATGGATCGTTTTAATAAACGTAAACGTAAAATTGATTATGAAGCTGAATTTTTAGATAAAATCAGTCAAATAATGAGAGATTCAAATGAATTTCTTATTGAAGAATTCCGAAGATTACAGATAAATAAGAATTTTCAAGAAAGTTTAAAAAAAGCATATTATATTTACGAAAATGGAGAAAATGAAACTTATAATATTAATAGATTAGAAAAAAAATATCGTAAAGGCTCTCTAGAAAAAAGAGCTATGAAGTATGTAATAAATTATTTAAAAGAAAACAAAAAAGACAATATAAGCGATTAGGAAAATCTTATTAAATAAGGTATAATATTTATATAGAAGATATATTGTAATAAAATGTTTTACTTAAATTATAAGGAGGTAAGTCATGAGTTATAAAGCATTATATAGAATTTTTCGCCCACAAGATTTCAATGAAGTGGTTGGACAAGATCATATAACTACAACTTTAAAAAATGCTTTAGTAAACGACAAGGTCGCTCATGCATATCTTTTTAGTGGCCCTAGAGGAACTGGAAAAACATCAATAGCTAAAATTCTTGCAAAAGCAGTTAACTGTGTTCATGCACCAGTTGAAAATCCGTGTAATGAATGTGAAAATTGTAAAGGGATTACTAGCGGGTTAATAAGTGATGTTATTGAAATAGATGCCGCTAGTAATAATGGAGTAGATGAAATAAGAGAAATTAGAGATAAAGTTAAATATCTACCAGGATATGTGAAATATAAAGTTTATATTATAGATGAAGTTCATATGTTAAGTACCGGAGCATTCAATGCGTTGTTAAAAACATTAGAAGAGCCACCTGCACATGTTATTTTTATTTTATGTACTACTGAGCCACAAAAAATTCCATTAACTATTCAATCTCGTTGCCAGAGATTTGATTTTAAAGCAATTAACACAAAAGATATTATCAAAAAATTAAACGAAATTATAGACAAAGAGAAAATAAGCATTGATAAAGAAGCAATTCATCAAATAGCTTTGTATGCCGAAGGCGGATTAAGAGATGCCATTAGCATGTTGGATCAAGTAAGGGCTTATAGTCCAAATCACATCAGTGAGGATGATGTTAATCAAGTAACTGGCGCTGTATCTTTGAAAATGCAAATAGAGTTGGCAGAGGCCTTAATTAAGGGAAATACCACGAAAGCAATAGAGTTGTTAGACTCTTTAATTACTGAAGGTAAAGAGACTAGAAAGATAGTTTTAAATTTAATAGAATTTTTTAGAGACATTTTGATGCTAAGAAATATAAGAAAATTAGATGAAACTAATTTATTATATAAAAACGAAGAATTTATTAAGTTATCTAAAGAAGTAGGCAACCGTCAAATATTTTTCATTTTAGATGTTTTAAATAAAGTTTTTAACGATATAAAATGGAGTAATAATCCTAAAATATATTTGGAGTTAGCTTTCATTAAAATAACTGATGAAGAAATAGGAAGCGAGTCAAAAATAATCTCAATTATCGATGATTTAGAAAAAAGAATTGTAGAAATCGAAAAAATAAAAAGTAACATTGACGCCTTAAAACAGCGCGATACAAAAAAAATGATTCAAGAAATTATCGAGATAAACGAAGAAAAACAAGAGAAAGATATTTTAGAAGATATAAAACTTGATGATAATGATCTTACACTTCAAAAACAAGAAAATAATCCGCTGAATGAAGATGAAAATAGTTTAACCGAAGTGAATGAGGATTTAAATAATACATATTCTATTGAGTTTGTTGAACAAGTGTTAAATAACGGGAACCGAGAAGACAAAGTTAAACTAATTAATAATTGGTTTCAATTAAGAAAAAGCGCTAAAACCGAAGAAGAAAAATACATATCTAAGATATTACAAATAGGAACAATAGTTGCTAGTTCCTATAAAAATATTATCATTGCTTTTCCAAGCGCTTCTATTTGTAATCAGTTAATGACTCCAAAAAATAAAGAAATATCTAAAACAATAATATCTAGACATTATAATAGAGAAATTGATTTCATAGCTTTACCTGAAGATATTTTTAATGATTTAGCCAAAGAATTTATGGAGCTTTGGAATAAAGGAAAAAGACAAATTAAACTTACCAAAATTAATTCTGATGAATTGAAACATATGTCTATTGAAGATAACACATTAAATACAAATAATATTCAACCAAAAGTTGTAACAGACGCTATTGATTTATTTGGAGATATTGTTAAAATTAAAAAATAGGAGGTAAGGATATGTTTAATCCTCAAATGTTAAAACAAATTAAAAAAATGCAAGACGATATAAAAAAAATACAAGCAGAAATTAATGCTTCAACTTTTTATGGGCAGGCCGGAGGGTCTGTTGTTAAAGTTGCAGTTAAAGGATCAAAGAGAGTTGAATCAATTGAAATTAAGAAAGATGAAATTGATTTAGAGGATATTGATATGTTACAAGATTTAATAGTTGCAGCTTTAAATGATGCATTCAGTAAGATAGATAAAGAATTAGAAGAAACATTAGGGGCAATTACAAATGGTCTAAATATATCGGGGATGTTTTAATGTTACCAAAAGCATTTGAAAAACTAATTACAGAATTTATGAAATATCCAGGGATTGGAAGAAAAACAGCAGAGCGTTACGCTTTATATACTTTTAATAAATTATCTGAAGAAGACACAGATAATTTTAGTCGAGCAATTTTATCTATAAAAAAAGAAGTTCATTATTGTCCTAGGTGCGGACATCTAACTGACAATGAATTATGTGATGTTTGTCAAAACCCTAATCGTAATCATGAAATAATAATGGTAGTTGAATCACCAAAGGATGTATTTTCAATAGAAAAATCCGGAGAATATAAAGGATACTATCATGTATTAAATGGTGTAATTTCGCCAATAGATGGCGTTGGTCCGGAAGATATAAATCTCTCTTCTTTGTGGCCTAGAATCGCAAATGAAGAAGTTAAAGAGGTAATTATAGCTACATCATCTACTCAAGAAGGAGAAACTACAGCCTTATATATAAGCAAGGTTCTTAAAAGTATAGATGTTTTAGTAACAAGAATAGGATATGGTGTTCCTGTGGGGCTTAATCTAGAATTCGCTGATGATTTAACATTATCTAAAGCGATTGAGAACAGAAGAAAGATATAAAAGTAAGAAAATTAATAAAAAAGTCGCTTGAATATTATTATTATGATATAATAATATAAATAATATCACTTAAAAAAGAGAAAAAATTTAAGGAGGATTTAATATGTTACTTAATTCATTTTATACAGCATTTGGATTAACGGATATCCATAATTATTTAGATTTAGTTGAAACTCAAGCAAATTGGTTACAATGGGTAATTTATATAGTGGCAGTAATTTTTATCCTAGTAGGTTTTTTTGCGTTTATAAAGAAATTTATAAAAGCATTTTTAGTAATAGCAATACTAGGCGGAGGATTGTATTATTTATATACTCAAACAACAGTGTTAGATTCAATTAAAGATTTAATTAGCGGATTTGGTCTTTATATAACCAATATATTTTAACATTGTGAAAATTTAGGGAAACTGTATGTAGTTTTCTTTTTTTTTACTAAATATTTATAGAATTATTATTAAATAATCCTTTTAATTTTTACTTTTTATATCGATTTTACATGCTAGAAAGGAAATTTTTATGTTTAAACGAATTTTAATTTTTACATTTACTGTTTTTGCATTAATTGCACTTACAGCTTGTGGGCAAGCTAAATTTGAATTGCCAGATTTAACTGGGTTAGACCCCGAAACTGCAGAAAATTTATTTACTGAATCAGCTGTTACAGTATCTATTGCATATGAGGAAAGCGAAACTATACCTAATATGGAATTTGTTAGATACGGAGACGATTTACAAATGGGAGATAAAGTTGAAGAGGGAACTACTGTTACGATATACTTTTCAATTAATTATCCTGAATTACCTGATTTAACTAATAAGTCTAAGGATGATATAGAAACCATACTTGATGAATTAGACTTGAATTATGATATTCAATATTTAACAAATAATGATATTGATGAAAATTATTTTATAAGCTATGGAGAAAATGATCAAGTTGGAGACACTATAAGAGATAATCATGAAATAATTGTATATATAGCTACTTCAAAATTAGTTTTACCAGATATGACAGGAATGAATCAAACAGAAATGATTTCAACCTTATTAGCTGCTGGAATTGATTTCAAAATTGAAATTGTTACTGATAATGATGTTCCTGATCAAACTTTTAGTGGTTATGGTGATGGATTAGAACCTGGGGATTTAATACCTACAGATTTTGAAGTAACAGTTTTGCTTGGATATAATTCTCAAAGATTACCTGATTTAACAGGAATGATGAAAGAACAAATCACCAAAGTATTAGATGACGAAAATATTTCATATGAATTTAATTATGTTGTAAACGATGATTTTGCTGAAGATTTATTTATGGGCTATCAAGATCAAGAAGTTGGAGATTATTATCTAGAAAACACTGTTGTTGTTAATTTATATAAAAATACATTTACTGATGATGAAACCAGTTTATTTATTTCTAAGTATCTTGATGGTGGAGATGATACTTTTGATCAAGCTATAGAAATTTATAATCCAACAACTTCAAATGTTGATTTATCAGATTACCATTTAGTTATTTATGCTAATGGGTCTTATAACATAACTTATAGCATTGATTTAGGTGATGTTATTTTAGAACCGGGAGAAACATATCTTGTTGCTAATTTAAATGCTAATTCTGAAATCTTAGCTAAAGCTGATATGGTATCAGATGATTTAAACTTTGATGGCAATGATGTTATTCAATTATGTTATTTAAACGGAACTTATATTGATACCATATATAATATAGGAAACAAAGACTTTGTAATGGATAATTTATTATATATTCGCGATGCTTCTATTGTTAAAGGTGAACGTATTTATGCATATAACGAGTGGCACGGATATGTAACTAATTATTTAGAAGTGTTAGGGACTTTCCCAATTGATACGCCTTATGAAGTGCCATTTGAATTCATTGATTTACCTTTTAATGAAGGCGGTATGGATAACGTTGTTTTAGATTATATAAATGATGGTGATACGGCTTCGTTTATACCTGGGTTTTTAAGCGATAAAAGAGTTCGATTCTTAGGTGTTGATACTCCTGAAACATATCCTGTAGTAGATCCTTGGGGACCAGAAGCTAAAGCATATACAACCTTTATTTTGAATCATGCTCAAGATATTTATATACAAAGTGACCCTGATATTGGATATTGGGGTAATTATGGAAGATCTCTTGGATTAGTATGGGTTTATTTAGGCGAAGAAGACTTAACTTATGATATATTAAGCGGTACTGGAGAAATAATGAGAACTGAGCATTTATCTGGTTGGATTTTATTAAACTATCATTTAGTACTTAATGGATATTCTTATAATTATTATGGTGAGGATACAACACTTACAATAGGGCATAGATATATTTATAGTTGGTTCCAAGATGCTGAAAAATATGCTAGTGAAAATGGGTTAGGCGTTCACGAATGAGAGTATTTGGGCGGTTCTTGTATGCGTTAATTGCCGTTGGATTTTTCTTGTTATCATTTACTTATTCTAGAGATTTAATGTTAACAAAATATTTAAATGATGTTTTTGGAACCTCTTTAGTAGATGAAAATTCAGATTTACCTAAATTTTATTATTTTTACTCATCTATCCCAGATTATTATAAAAGCGATCCAATTATAGCGATTGAAAATAACGGATATGATATATATGGATATGAAGTTGCTAGAGCGAACATAGATGCGAATAATAATCTTGTTATAACGGAATCAGTGTATTTTATTGTATATAGTAGTACTGAGGATTTATCTCAAGTTGACTATTTATATTTAGAAAATCAAACAAATAATGCAACACAAGAAATATCATTACAGAGATTTAAGACTTTGAATTTAATAAACGGAATTAATGATGAAGGTAGAGTATATTTAGCAAAAGATTTATTTTTAGACGATAACTATAACACAATAAATCTAGTAAATAAAGATGGAGAATTACTTGTAAGTACCAATTTTGGAATCAGCGATTCTGATTTTACAATTAAAACATTTATTGAAACTTTTTACACGCAAAATAATCGTTTACCTGAAGTCAGTGATTTTGAAAGTTTAACAAATAATAATATATTTCCTAATAAACCACATATTGCAGATGATTATGCCTATATTTTTTACATAGCTATGGGAATATATTTTACACTATTGATTTTATCAACTTATTTAATTTTCTTTAAAAAAAGAAGAAAAGATATATATTAAAATTTACTATGTTTTTTGGGAGGATTTATTAAATGGAATTAAGATTAGAAAACTTAACTAAAATTTTCACAAATAGAACAGGAGAAGAAACTAAAGCGGTAGACAATTTAAGTATTACAATAGAGTCTGGAACTTTAGTTGGGTTATTAGGCCCTTCTGGTTGTGGAAAATCAACAACTTTATTTATGATTGCTGGATTAGTTAAACCAACTGATGGAAAAATATTTTTTGGAGAAGATGATGTTACTAAACTAGCTCCTGAAAAAAGAGGGATTGGATTAGTGTTCCAAAATTATGCATTATATCCGCATATGACTGTTTATAAAAACATTATTTTTCCATTAGAAAATTTAGATGTGCCAAGAGAAGAAGCTATTCAAAGAGTAAAAGAAATGGCTGATTTGGTTGGTATTGGAGATTTGCTTGATCGTAAACCTTCACAATTATCTGGTGGACAGCAACAACGTGTTGCAATTGCGAGAGCTCTTGTAAAAAAACCAAAAGTATTACTTTTAGATGAACCTTTATCTAACCTTGATGCTAGATTAAGATTACAAATGAGAGAAGAAATTAAGCGTATTCAAAGAGAAACAGGAATTACTACTATTTTTGTTACACATGATCAAGAAGAAGCTATGAGCATTTCAGATAAGATGGTAGTTTTAGACTTTGGTAAAGAGCAACAATATACTCATCCACAAAAGATGTATAATAGTCCCGCTAATTTATTCGTTGCTAAATTTTTAGGGAATCCTCCAATTAATATTTTTGAAGCTGAAATAAAAAAAGGATATTTAATGATAAATGATAAAAAGTTTGTTAAATTAAATATTCCTGATGGAGTATATGATATTGGTATGAGACCTGAAAATTTCCGCGCTCACGATGAAGGATTTGAAGTGGATATAAAAGATATTTTCCATATTGGTAGAGATACAATGATATATTTTCAATTTAATGGAATTAATGTTCGAGCTTTGGTGGATTCAGATAATGTTACTATCGGGCAAAAAAAGATAGGATTAACTATTAAAAACGAAAGAATTTATATTTTTGATAAGAAAACAGGAAAGGTAATAAATCATGATTAAATTCATTGAAAACGTAAAAAAGTTTTTGATGAAAGTAAAAAATTCCATTAAAAACTTTTTTTGGGATATAAGAAGAATTCTTAATAATATAAAAAGAAGAATAGGAAAATTTTTAGATAAGCATCATTTAAATTTTGCTTCTAAATTTCCTGGATGGGCAAAAGCATTAATTTATCTATCACCAGCTCTTGCTGTTTTAGCCATATTTACTTTTTGGCCAATTATAAATTCATTTGCACTAGTTGTTTATGAAAATTATAATATGTCAAATGATACTATTACTGGATATACATTGTTTGGTAATTTTATTACTGTATTAACAGATGAATCCTTTATTGTTCCTGCGTCTCATACCGCATCAAGCGCTGTGATTAATACATTAATAATTGTATTTATTAGTGTTCCTATTTCTGTACTCTTAGCATTATTTATTGCGGTTGCTTTAAATTCAATTAAAGTATTAAAAGGATTTTTTCAAACAATATATTTCTTACCATATGTAACAAATACAATCGCAATTGGATTGGTTTTTGCTTATATGTTTAAAACCGATGGAGGGTTAGTAAATCATTTTCTTAGCTTTTTCGGTGTAAATACCGAAGGGTTATCGTGGGTTGAAAGCGGAGCGGTTTATTGGAGATCTATGTTTGTTTTAATATTCTATAGTATTTGGGCTTCGTTAGCTTTTAAAATTATGGTATTTTTAACAAGCATTCAAGGAATAGATAAACAATATTATCAGGCAGCAGCAATAGATTCAACTCCTAAAGGAAGAATTTTAACTAAAATTACTGTGCCTTTAATTTCGCCTATGATTTTCTATATTTTAGTAACATCAGTAATTGGAGCATTTAAAATATATAACGCTATTGTTGCTTTATTTGGTGTTACTGGCCAACCTTCTGGTGTTGATTATAGTTTACAATCAATTGTTATGTATATTTACCAATTCATTGATGGAAGCAATGCAGGAAACTTGTCAGTTGCAGCCGCAGCATCTCTAATTTTGTTTGCTATTATATTAGTATTAACATTAGTTCAGATGCAAGCCAGCAAAAAACGAGTTCATTACTAACGGGGGTGAGAGAAGATGAATAAAGAATTATTTAAAAAATCTAATAAGATTGAAAAAATCACCTTCGTTTTTGATTTTCTTGCTATTTTTATTTATGTAATGTTGTTCTTAACATTATTTAAGATGTTAGCTTTACCTGAAGTTGTTGATGGTAGAATGAATTTAGATAATCTACAATTTATGACACCTACATATGAATTTTTAAATAGAACACTAGACAAGTATCAAATGAATACAATTATATCTTTATTAGTGTTATTCATATTAGTTGCTTTCCCAATGTTTATAATTAATATTAAAAAATTAAAAAATAGAACTATATATGAAATTAATTCTTATACAGCAACTTCAAAATTTATTCAAAGCATAATTAATTTATTATCTTTTAATCCATTTAGTGCTGCTTTAAGAATGTATAATATGTTTATATTAATCGAATTTGTTAAAGGGTATAAACCAAAAGAATTTTTTAAGAGTATATACCCAGCCATTAAGAATAAATTAAAACAAATATTTAAGAAGAAAGAAAAAATAGATGAAAGTAAATTAGATTCTTATTCTATTTCACTTAAACAAAGTATTCGACGACAAAACGCTATTAAAATAACAAGAGGGTTATTTACGTATTTATTCTTACTTATAATGGCGATAATAATTATTATACCTTTCTATTGGATGATTATTACTTCACTAAAAGATTTTTCTGGAGC
>Ga0164318_10005187_pt1 | contig 12594 bp, 13 predicted proteins | sample GuaBasSedimGuay9_FD_113734 | JGI IMG/M metagenome (GOLD analysis project Ga0164318, IMG submission 113734) | Subseafloor sediment microbial communities from Guaymas Basin, Gulf of California, Mexico - Guay9, Core 4571-4, 0-3 cm | ecosystem: Environmental > Aquatic > Marine > Hydrothermal vents... | reverse complement strand
CACTTTGAAATATAGAGTTAATAAAGTTGTGCACCGTCCCCACTGCAGAAGAAAATTTATTGACAATGCATTTTTAGTTTCATATCTTTATAATTATAATAAATAAATAGTAAAGGAGAAAAAATGAACTTAGTAAAAGAAATAGAAAGAGAAATAGAAAATTTACCAGAGGATTTAGTATTAGAAGCGCTGGACTTTATCAGATTTCTAAAATATAAAACATATATAAAAAATATACCAGAAACAATGTTATTATCAGAAAATAGTTTAGCAAAAGAATGGCTTACACCAGAAGAAGATGAAGTATGGAAAGATTTATAAAAGGCGACATAGTAGTAATACCATTTCCATTTAGTGATTTATCACAATCAAAGAAAAGACCAGCACTTGTAATAGCATCATTAGATGGAGAGGATATAATACTTGCCCAAATAACGAGTAAAAACAAATATGATGCATATGCAATAGAAATAACAGGGAAAGATTTTATAGAAGGTGGATTAAAAGTAAGTAGTAATGTAAGAGCGAACAAATTATTTACAGCGTCAAAAGGATTAATATTATATAAAGTTGGGAGAATAAATCAAGAAAAAATAGAGGAAGTAATAAACAAAATAATAGAAATAATAAAATTGTAAATTTTAACTTTTATCGCAAATTTTCTAATTTTTCACAACAACAGAAGAAAAAAAAGCACCTCCGGAAATAGTAGGAGTTTTACAAACAATAAACAGCAATCTTACATTCAATCCACCTGTCCATATTATAAATACAGAAGGATAACTTAAATGGGGGACGGTGCACAACTTTGTTAACAATAAATAAATCAACACACCTAAAAGGTGTGTTTCTACATTTTTTATCAATATGTTACATCTTGTTGATACATATATAAAATAAGATTTTATTTTATATGATTTTTACAAAAAAGTTCCCGGTGATTTAAGGAGTATTCTCATTCTCATTATCGTAAAACTTAAGTGTTTAAAGCACCATTGTACCACATCTACCAAGAGGTGAAAAGCCCTCCAGATTGAGATTGTGCGATTATAGACAAAATAGAACACTTTGAAATATAGAGTTAATAAAGTTGTGCACCGTCCCCACGGTCCATATTAAAAGCACATATTAAATAATAAATTATCCAACCCTTGAACTTGCCCCACCTTTCCGTAAATTTTCTAACGGTATCTCCGGATTGAAGTTTTCCGTCAAAGTAGAAATACGAAACTGCTTTTCTGGCTCCGAGGTCGTCGGGAACGCAAAGATTCATTCGCCCCAATGTTGTTATTAATATCAACTCTGCAGTCCATCTTCCAATCCCCTTAAATTTCATCAATTCTTCAATAGCTTCCCCGTTATTCATCTTTCTTATTTTCTCAAAATCGTATCCATCTGCAACTTTCAGTGCGAGTTCCCTAATGTATCTGGATTTCTGACGGGATAATTTGCATTTCCTCAATTCGTTCTCATCTACATTTGCCAACACTTGGGGTGAAGGAAAATTATAATATGGTTCACCATTAATTTCTATTTTCTCTCCAAACCTCTTGACCAATGTCCCAGTCATAACATAGGCAACCTGTAAAGAAATCTGCTGCTGGATTATTACTCTGACCGCTCCCTCAAACATACTCGCCCCGATTCCCGGCGGTCTTAAACCATAAAGTCTGTTTTTTATCTTAAGAAGTATTTCATCCTTATCCATAAAATTATACAACCCTCTCAAATCCTCCCTCAATCTAAAAATATCTGCTATTTTATCCGACAGATGTTTCTTCTCTTTTGCATCAAGTTTGGTGAATGCATTAACCTGCAACTTTGGCTTTTCTACTGTGCCAACAGAAGTAATCTTTACTGGAACTAATCTATCTCCAATTTTGAAAGCCCGTCTCCAGATGCCATCTTTATAAATTTCTGGCTGTGGCTCCTTTGGTGAAGAATAAAATTTCCATTGCAGCTCAAAATTATAAGGAGTAGTTGGCTGGAGTTTAAATGAAAATTTATCCATGATAATCGCTTAAATTCAATTTATTTAATAATTTTTTCACACGCAATGTCAAATCAAAATTTGAAAATAGCGAACCAACGAAAATTATGTATAATGTTTTCGGGCTTTGCGAAATGCAAAGCATTTGGGCGAACGTAGTAAGCCGCAAAGCCAATGTTAAGTGAAGTTCCACCTGCCTTCTCCTGAATCTTTATCATAATCATACTCTATACTCAAGGTTTCAAAGTTAATCCATAAAGTATACCAAGTACAAGCATTTCGCATAATCCGGTAATGAGTGTATAAAGCAATGCTCCAATCGGCACATTGAACATCATCCATTGTGAAGCTACATACATCACAACACGGAAAAACCAAGCAAATAAGGCAAAACTTGTTCCTTTCACTAAGCCTGATTCGCCAGGTAAGCTTTTGTAAAGGAGCAGGAATATTCCTGCCATAGCAAATCCATAGACAAGGTCAATCACAACGCCGGCAGGAACATTTAAAAATGTTTTCGCGATCGGCTTGTAAACCTCATAGAGCTTTTGTGCAAGAGGATTGGCATTAATCAAGCCATCCATTACACCGAAAAGAATCCCACTCACAATGCTTACAATAATATACCTAATCATTTTTCACATCCTGTGTTGCACCATCCTTCTAAACAAGGGCTGAATTTCACTTAACTCGTTTATATTTGCACTTTTGGTGCTGAGCTGATATGATTTAAAATGGCTCTCATATTTGTAAAAATTTTATTCCTTTAATTTTATATATTTCTCTATATAATACTAATTATAAAATATTTTTTCAACACTCTTAAAGAAATAATTGACAATTAAATTTTAAAAATATATAATTCTTTAAAGAAAGTGTAGCTATTATTAATAGTTCAATAAAATTTTTTCAAAAGAATTAAAACAGGAAAAATTAAATATTAATTTTGATTTGGAAGATAAAATATAGTTAATTAAATCTCAGAAGTAAAATTATGTGGCACGAAGAATATTTTACGAGCGGAAATAAATTAGACGAAATTTTAAATACTTACACAATAGATGTTTTAAGAAAACTTCTTAAATTTACTCGCAGAGAATTTAATTATTATGCACGCAAAAGTGAATTGATTAATGATGTTAAAAATTTTATTTATAAAACATCACTAAAAAAATTGTATGAAAAATTAAATGAAAATGAAAAGAACTTATTAAAAGAAGTTGTTCATAATAAATTTCAAAAATTTTGTATGGTGCCTATTAAATATTTTGAAGCAAAACATAAAACAAAATTTCCATATAAATTTATAGAAAGATGGAGTGATAATATTTCTGTAAGTTATCTTACATTCTTTTTATTTAACGGCACTATTCCTGTTGAGTTCAGGGATGAATTACTTTCATTTGTCCCTGAGCCAGAAAAGGAAATTAAAATAGAAACAATACCTCCTGAAAAATTAAATAAGTTTAAAGAACTAATTATAGAAAATACAATTGAAGAAGCATTTTATAATATAACTTTAATATTAAAATTAATTAAAAACAACAAGATAAAACTAAGTGAGAAAACACTTTCCCCTACAAAAGAATCTCAAAAAATAATAAAAGAGAGACTGAAAAAATGTAGGTTGGGATTTGAGAATGATTTTAAAGCATTTGCTCTGCCTTTAATTATATTAAGTGGAGAAATGGCTACCCTAAAAGATGGCAAACTGATTTTAACTACAAAAGGAGAGGAAGCTTTAAAAGCTTTAAAACTGGAACCTGAAAAAGTAATTAAAGAATTATTTATAAAATGGATGAATTTCCATTTATTTGACGAATTTTATAGAATAAAAGAAATTAAAGGAAAAAATTCTACTCCATCACATATGATTTCCCCAGCTGAAAGGAAAAAGTTAATACTTATTGCTTTAAAAAAATTACCTGTAAATCAATGGATATGTATAGAAGAATTTTATATGTTTATGCGAGCAAATTATCTGGATTTTAAAATTACAAGCGATATATGGAAATTATATTTATATGATAGAGAATATGGAAATTTAGGATATATTGAACCTTATGCCTGGAGATTTTTACAGCTCAGGTATCTTATGGTTTTATTTTTTGAATACCTTTCAACACTTGGAGTAATTGATATTGCATATACATATCCTCAAATTACCGAAAAAGATGTAAAAACAGATCTATGGGGTATAGAGAATATGGAATATCTAAGTCTGTATGATGGACTAAAATATTTTAAAATAAACGAACTTGGTGCTTATGCTCTGGAAATAAATAAAGAATTCAAATATAAATCTCCTGATGAAAAATTTTGGCAGGTATTGAATAATATGGAGATAATCCTTCTTAAAAATAAAGAAGCTTATTCCTATAAAGAATTATTTTTAGAAAATTTTGCAGTTAAAATATCTGACAATGTGTTTAAATTTAACAACGAAACCATTTTGAAAGCTTTAAAAGAAAATATAGAATTGGATAAGATTGTTGATTTTTTGCAATCCTATTCTATTAACCCTTTGCCAGAAAATATTAAAGTATTTTTTAATGATATAAAAGAAAAAATTAATAAATTAAAATATAATTGCCTGGCACATATAATAGAAACTGATTCTGAATTTACAGCTAATATAATTGTGAATTATAAAGAGTTAAAAGATAAATGTTATATAGTAGACAAACGCTATATAGTAGTGCCGCATAAATATTATGATATTTTTGAAAAATTAGTAGAGAAAAATGGATTAATAGTAAACAAACATAAATAAATCTTTTACAATTTCTGAACTAATGTAATAAAGTTTTTAATAATTTTATTAATGAGTTAGACAGTAATTTGCTTGCTTTAGCGAGATTCCATCTTAAACTTAATATTTTAAATAAATTTAATGGGTTTTTTAAAATATAGAAAAAAAGTTTTATATAATTTATTCTTCGCCAGGAATCTTTTATAAATTCAAAATCAGGAAATTCAAAATTATATGTATCACTTATTACCCGAAATATTATAAAATTTATTTGATTCTCATCACAAATTTTTATAATCTCACAACTTTCCATATCTACAAAATCTACTTCTTTGTATTCTTCTTTTAATCTTAACTTTTCTCTTTTTAATACAATTGTATCAACACCTACTCCTGTAGTAAGATAAAATTTGATTTTCAATTTTCTATTATCTATAGGTAAAGTATAACTTATCTCTCTACCTTTGCATATAAATTTTTTTGCAATAACAATATCACCTACATTCAACAAAGGATTAACTGCTCCAGCATATCCTGTAGAAATTAAAAAATCTGTTTTTATTTTTAATTTAAAATATTCTTTAAAAAATTTTTTAACATTCTTTCTTCCTGTACCGGTTATTCCAAAATATATGTTATCAGAATTTATATTTTTCTTTAGCAATAAAATTTTTTTTGTTTTTAGAACAATTTCAGCTCTGTAAAATTTTAAAAGATTTTTAACTTCACTCTTTAATGCTGCTATTATTAATAGATTCATATAAGATTATTTATAAAACTACTCGTATCTCTAATTTTATTTTCTTTCAAAACCTTTAATAACAGATTAACCTTTTCTTTTCCTTACTTAATATTATAGTTATACTCCATCTGGAATTAATTCTAATTCCATTAATGTTTGTTGACTATACAAACAGAATCAATAGGATTTATTATACATCTCTCCACTTTTTTACCCACCTCCTCTTTTTTACCTGTCATTCCTGCGAAAGCAGGAATCTATATATCTTCTATTTCTTTGACAAAAAGTTAATAAAGTTGTGCACCGTCCCCACAGCTTAAAATGAGATATATTTTTTAGATTTTATAATAGTTCTCACTCTGTTAGCACCAGTAGAGATTATACTTACAGGTATGCCGGTTTCCTGTTCTATGAACTCTATATATTTCTTAGCCTCTAATGGCAAATCATCATAAGACTTAATATCTGATATATCCACTTTCCAACCCTTAAAAGTTTTATAAACAGGAGTGATTTTTTTAATAACATCCCTATCATAAGGGAAAGTTTCAATGGTTTTTCCATTATATTTATATGCGACACAAACCTTTATTTTATCCAAATCTTTTAGGACATCCAGTTTAGTTAAAGCAATTGAATTTATTCCGTTAATCATAATAGAATGTTTTACAACCACAAGGTCAAGCCAGCCACATCTTCTTGGTCTTCCAGTTGTTGCGCCATACTCTTTACCTACATTTCTGAGGTATTTTCCTATTTTATTATTAAGTTCAGTAGGGAATGGGCCACTTCCAACTCTTGTAGTATATGCTTTTGTAATACCGAGCACCTTATTAATTTTTGTTGGAGGCACCCCTGTGCCTGTGCATACTCCACCAGATGAAGGATTAGATGATGTTACATAAGGATATGTGCCAAAATCAACATCAAGCATATTTCCCTGCGCCCCTTCAAATAAAATTTTTTCACCATTATCAAGCGCCTTGTTAAGAATAAATGAAGTGTCCGCAACATACTTTCTAAATTCGTCTATTACTTTTCTACGAATTTTTAATATGATGGATTTTATATTCTCTATTTTGTCAAATTTTGAAATTATAGTTTTCTTTTCTTCAAGATTGTTTTTTAAAAGTTTATGGAAAATTTTGTCATTTATATAATCAGATACTCTTATACCGATACGAGCATATTTATCAGAATAAGCAGGGCCTATACCATGTTTTGTTGTTCCGATTTTTCCTTTTGATATTTCTCTAAATTCATCTATGTATTTATGATAAGGGAAAACAATATGTGCATTAGCACTTATAAAAAGTCTATTTTTTGCTTCAATGCCACGTTCTTTTAAAATTCTAATTTCATTCATTAATGCTTCAGGATTTATAACAACACCGTTACCCAAAACACATTTTTTATTTTTTTCAATAATACCTGAAGGCAAGAGATGAAACACATATTTTTCATTTTCTATATATACAGTATGCCCTGCATTGTCACCCCCTTGATACCTTACAATGTAGTCTGCCTTTTTTGAAAGTAAATTTGTAATTTTACCTTTTCCTTCATCACCCCATTGGGTTCCAATTATTACAAGTGCTCCCATTAAATTTCCTTTATTATTTCATTTTTCTTTTATTATGAACTATTCTAAAAAATTCTCTAATATTGTTTATAATTACTCTATCATCATAAAGTTCAATTTTGCCGGATTTAGAATAGTGTTTTAAAACTTTAAGACAATTATCAAGCGGTATAGCACACATATTAGCGATCTCATCTGGAGTAAGTTTTATTTCCATTTTACTTCTCTCCTCACCAGAGATTCCCTGTTTTTCTGCCATCATTACGAACACATCAGCTACTCTATATTCATCACCATCAAGAGTTAGTATCATAAGTTGTCTTTTTGCATCGTATATTCTTTTACAAAAGATCTTAAGTAATTTTAGAGCCATTTGAGGGTTACTTTTTAAGATAAGTTCAAAGTTTTCACGATTAAATACAAGAACCCGCACCTCATCTTGAGCAATAACAGTAGCGCTTCTTGGTTGTTGCTCAAGTATAGCCATCTCTCCAAATATATCACCTGGACCCATTATATCCAAGGTCTTTTCATTATCAGAAACTATTTTTGTAATCCTTACATGACCAGAAAGGATAAGATAGAACTCGTCGCCTGGTTCATATTCACAAAATATTATCTCGCCAGGTTTATAGGTTTTACCATATTTTTCAAATAAATTTTCACCTAAATCTAACATTTTTGCTACCTAAATTTTCTTCTGGACATTTTCCAGAGCTTTTTTAGCTTCTGTATTAATTGCTTCTTTTGGTGGCATATTAATAACTTTTTGATAAAAATTTATTGCTTTCTGATAATTTTTCATTGCTTCATAGCACACACCAATATTGTATAATGATTCTTTTAAGAGTTCTGTTCGTGGGAATTTTTTTATTAAATTAGAGAAATTTTCTATTGCTTCGGTATATCTTTCAAGTTTCATTAAACATCTTCCCAACTCAAATTGAGATTTTTCTGCAAATTTAGCTGTAGCCTCATCTTTAAACTTCTTTATACTGAGTATTTCTTTATATATATTTATTGCTTCTTCAAATTTCTCTTGAGAAAACAGGCTCAATGCCTCATAAAATCTTTTTGCAATATCCACCCCTTCTGTTACAGTTCTCACTGACTCCGGCTTTTCAAATTCAGTTTTCGCTTCTGTCATAACCTGTTCCGGTTGAGATATAATAGTTTCCTCTTTTATATCTACTTCTTGAGATGCTTCTGGTATATAAGTCATATCACCTTTTTCTATTGCATCAAGTCTTTCTTTACATTTTTTAACAAATTCACCATCAGGATAATGTTGAATATATTTAGTATAAACATATTTTGCCTGCTCAGCTTTACCTTTTTTAAAGTAATATTCACCTATATAAAATAATTCAGTAGCAGGCATTCGTGGCTCACCCTTTTTCAGGAGTTCCCTTACTTTTCTACCTATTTTTCTCAGCTGATTACTAAACACTTTCAACATCTTTATTAATATTCTTAAATTTTTCATTACTAATTGTTCAAATTCGTCAGGATTAAGGACAAGGACAACAGAAGGAGCTACGACCTGTGCAGTCTCTTCTCGTGGATATTTACCCAACACAGATTTTACACCAAAAAATTCGCCACTGCGAATAACTTCGCTTATTTCTTCATCAGTATCAACAGCATGTGATGTGAGAACTACTTTGCCGCTCTGAAGTATATATATCTCATGCGCTTTATCGCCTTCAAAATAGATTATGGAACCGGGTTTATAATTTCTTATTACAGGCAAAATAGCGCCTCCGAATTTTAATACTTTTTATCCTACAGGAAAAAAGGGTATCTGTTTTTTAAACTTAACACATCTCTGGATCTGCTTTAAAAGTTTTAACGGGTTCCCAATAGCGATTTTTTCTTTTCCTTCCACTTTAAATTTGGAAAATTTTATTTTAAAAAATTTAAATATATCTTCAAATTCTCTATCAGCATACACAGGTTGTCCCTCAATTATTACAAGTGAAATGTCTTTTAACGAGGCATTAATAAGAGATTTCCACGGATCTTTAGGATTACCAGAAATAGCAATTATATCAGCAATTTTACCTTTTTCAATTGAGCCAAGTTTATTTTCAATTCTGAATGCTTTTGCTGGATTTATAGTAATAAATTTTATAAGTAATAGGTCATCTATATTTTCTTTATATAACTTTTTATAAGTTCGTTTTGCAAATTGTAATTCATCAAGTATATTCAAACCGCCAGACATTGGAGAATCTGTCCCAAGAGAAACATTTATTCCTGCTTTTATCCATTTCTTAACATCTCCAGTTCGTTTAAACATAAACATATTAGAAGTAGGACACCATACAATATGTGCTTTTCTTCTTGCAATCTCTTTTATATCACTGTTTGAAAGTGCAATAGCGTGAATAAGAACTGTATGTTCTGTAAGAGCATTTTCTTTCAATAAAATTTCAATACCTTGTTCTGACTCTTTATCATATCCCTCTTCTATATGAGTAATAAATGGGTAATTTTTTTTAACTGCTTTTTTATGTTCTTTTGCAATCCCTTCACCCCATTTTAAATCATAGGATGAAATCTCATGTGCAAGTGTATAATTTTTAATTACTCTTAAAGGTAAAATATCAATATATGGGTCATTAACAAAATGAGGTATATGGTCAGAGACAGTTGTAACACCTGAAAAAAGATTTCTATATGCACCAAGCAAATAAATTAATTTAGGAGGAATTTTTGAACGTTCAGCATAAACAGGCGAGCTTTTTAAATCATTATCCCAAGGGAGCCAATTAATATAAGGACCATTCCCTATACGGGGGAAATAATTGCCAAGAAGATGATCGTGAGCATTTATAAGTCCTGGAAAAACAATTTTGTTTTCTAAATTAAATTTTGTTTTTATTTTGGTTTCTTCAGATGTAACATTTTTTATTCGTTTATTATTTATTATTATTTCACCATTTTTTATTATATTGTCAGGAGTAGCAATAGCTTTTACTTTAAGAGCATATTCCATAAAAGCACCTTTAATTTATTCTGAAATGTAAATTAACATATAATTTTTTAAAGTCAAGTCAAAAATTTTAGCCGAGCATCTATCCACTTGATAGACGCCCGGCTAACCACAATTTAAGTACTACAAACCGCGGTTTGTTTGCCCACTTATATACTGGGATGTCCTACCTGTCATTAAATTTTATCGTCATTTAAAAAAATCTCTTTAATGCTAATCTTAATTTTTAGTATTTTATTATAGAAAATATATCATAACCTTTGAGTAAGTCTCTACCATTAAGGAATGTAAGTTCCACAAGAAATGCAAAACCAACAATTTTGCCACCAAGTTCTTCTACAAGTTGAGCAATAGCTTTACAGGTTCCGCCAGTTGCTATTAAATCATCCACTATAAGAACTCTTTCACCTTTCATTATTGCATCTTTATGCATTGTAATAGTATCAGTTCCATATTCAAGTTGATAACTTATTTTAATTACTTCTGACGGTAGCTTCCCTTCTTTACGGACAGGAACAAATCCAGCATTAAGTGCATAAGCAATTGGAGCACCCACTATAAAACCACGCGCTTCTGGAGCCACAATCTTGTTTATCCCAGCCTCTTTATACTTCTCAATAATTATATCTAAACTCTTATGAAATGGCTCCTTTTCTTTCCATAATGTAGTTAAATCTTTAAAAATTATCCCTGGCTTAGGATAGTCTTTTACATCCCGAATGTAATTTTTAAGTTCATCCATAAATTATACTCCTCTATTAAATTTTGTTATAAATACACAATATAACATAATGATAGATGCTCTCTTTTCAATACCGCTATCACTACAATAGCCAGTATTTTTAGTTATTGTGTTATTATTAATCTATCAAATAGCATTATTGAATCTTATAGCAGATTTTAAATTGCTCAGTCCTGTTTTTAAAATCTGTCTTGCTCTTTCCCTGCTAACTCCGAGATATCTTCCAATCTCTGATAATGTGTATTCCTTGTTTCCAAAAAGTCCAAATCTCATCTTCAACACAACCTGCTCATTATATTTAAGTGAATTGATAATCTGTTCAAGTTTCTCCAGTAAAGAAATATAATATACAACTTCAAAAGGTGATAAACTTTTTTTATCTTCTATAAGCTCCTTCAACTCTGTTTGTGCCTCATTAACTTTAATTTCAAGTGAAACGGGCTTATGAGTATATTGAAGAATCTCTATAAGCTTATTTATAGGTAATGAAACTCTTTCAGCAATCTGTTTTGTAGTTGGTGGATATCCAATTTCTGCTGTTAATTTTTCTGAAATTTGTTTACATCTCTTTAATATCTTATGTATATATCTTGGCAGTCTAACTGGATGAGCTTGTTCCAAAATCGCAAAATTAATCTTTTGTTTTATCCACCAAGCTACATAGGTGCTTAATTTGGTTCCTTTGGCTATATCATATCGTTCTATGCCTTCAATTAATCCAATATTACCTTCATTTATTAAATCTAATAAACTTATTCCATTTGTTTTGTATTCTTGTGCTATCTTAATAACAAGTCTTAAATTTCCTTTAATAAGTTCTTCCTTTGCTTTTTCTTTTTTACGGATCAACATCAAAATTTTTTCTTTTATCTTTTCAGGGAGTTTTCTATTTTCCCAAAAAGGGGACTCGGTTCCAGAAAGTTTATATTTCTTAAAATAATATTTTAATTTCTTATCACTATCTGAAATAATTTTGATAAGAGCCTCTATTTCCTTTTGAGTAAGTCTTTTAATTTTTCCTACTTCTTTTAGGTATAGTGCGAGGAGTTCATCTTTATGGATTTTAAAAGCATTTCTGTTTTTTTTGGATTTTTGTGCGATCATAGCTTAAAATATTTTACAGGGTCAATCGGTTGCCCATTTTTTAACAATTCAAAATGTAAAACATTAACTCTATTTAAATAATCCTTTCCAAGCCTTCCTATAATTTCACCTTTTTTAACTTTTTGATTTATCCGAACATATATTTTATCCAGATAAGCATAAACCATTGAAATATCAGTAGAATGCTGAATAATTATAACTTTCCCATAACCACGCAATGGTCCTGCAAATTTTACTATCCCAGAAGCAGATGCTCTAACTTTTGCTTTCCTTTTTCCTTTTATTTCAATACCATTTAATTGAATTACACTCTTCCCATAGCCAAAATGTTTAATGATTTTTCCTTCTACAGGCAATTTTAAAGAAATATTTAAATTATAAATTTTTTTTGCTAATTTTTTTCTCTTTAAATAAATTTTTGTGCCTGCTTTTATTTTTGTAACATCTTTAATATTATTTATTTTACATAATTTTTTAACTGAACAGTTATATCTTTTAGCTATTCTCCAAAGGGTTTCACCTTTTCTTAATATAACATAATCTCTTGTTCTTCTTTTTTTAGATTCCAAATAAGAAAATGGTAACAGGTAAATCAGCAGGACAATTATACAAATTAAAGCTTTTTTAGAATTCATTTTTTAAAAAGATATGCCAAATCTTTGATATTTTCTTTTATTTATTTTT
>Ga0164318_10005186_pt1 | contig 12595 bp, 15 predicted proteins | sample GuaBasSedimGuay9_FD_113734 | JGI IMG/M metagenome (GOLD analysis project Ga0164318, IMG submission 113734) | Subseafloor sediment microbial communities from Guaymas Basin, Gulf of California, Mexico - Guay9, Core 4571-4, 0-3 cm | ecosystem: Environmental > Aquatic > Marine > Hydrothermal vents... | reverse complement strand
CAATCCGAACCATACAGTACAATCCGGAAAGAGCCGAAACCGAAGCCAGCAGGAGCAGAACTTTTCCAGTTTCCAAAGTAATCCATTCTGTTTTGCAAACTGAAGATAGCAGAACTGCCCTCTCTGGGAAACCTGTACTTTGAAGCCGGCATGGCATCATTCTACTCGCCCCTGAGGAGGTGTCAGCCGGGGCAAAGACGTCTTCACTGCCGGCAGCGGGCTTGTGGGGTCTGGATTTCGCAACCGGGTAGTACCGCCGGAGTATAGTCTCTTAAAATCCAGCGAACTCTCTGAGTTGCCCGTGTATTGTACTACATGTAAAAAGAGGATGTTCCCGACCTGAAAGAGAAAGTTGACCACAGGAAGAAGAGGATAGCACAGCTGGCAGTAACCCCCTGTACTTCACGATTGAGCTGCCTGCTTTAGACTGAGGTCAGTTCAGTAAGGGTAAACTGTTATTGAACATCAAAGTTGAGCAGTGATTCTGTTATGTGATAAGATTCGACGGAGTGCACTGTTTTTATCAGCCCTGTACCCCGGTGAAAGTACAATTCCTCTGTACCACCGCCATTATAACCAGCGGGATAAACAATTACAGAACAGTCACTGAAACTGCCTGCAGGTAAAACAACTGTTGGTTCAAGTCTTATGCCCATTGGTGCCGGGCTCTCCAGCCTCATTTCCATTTCACTGTTCATCATAGAAAAAGAGATCCAGACATCATACATATCAAGAGAGGGAGAGATATAGCATCTGAGTTCTGTGGCGGTATTTCTTAAATATTCAAAGGTAGTATCAGCAGATGACTCTGCAGCATCCGTATCCACAGGTGTAACGCAGATGGTACGCATTTCATAAACAGGGAAGCCATCTTCATGGGTAAGAAGATCGGTGATCTCACACAACCTGGTTCCAGTATAGAAAGTGGTGTCGTTGTCTGTCACTGAGAAGCCTTCCATTTCGTAAAGCCAGCTGTTGCCCACTGCCAGGGGGAACCAGTCTGCAGGGTCTTCCGCGTCTGCCAGCACATTGGATACAAGAGCAAACAGAATGAAGACGGTTGTAAATGTGGCACGATCTCTCAAGATATTTCCTTTCTTTCTAATCACTGAATGGCTGCTTTGATCCCGCCCCAGGTAACACTTTCAAGAGCATTGGTGGTATAGCTTAACATTGTATCATCGATGTACCAGTAATGGGCATCGGTTGCGATTATGTGAAATGCGAATTGAACGGTTTTTCCTGACCAGGACGAGTCAAGATTCTCTGTCTGCTCGTACCATTCAAAACCTGTGTAAACACCTGCATCTTCTTCACTCCAGAGCACTATCCAGTTACCGCCATTCATATCTATTACCTCTGTAAAGGCGTCTCCATTGTTCTGTTGAACGAAGTAGTTGTAGCTGCCGCTCCACCACCAGGTGAACTGGAATTCGCCTGCTTCCGGCAGAGTGAATGCTCGAGTGATAATTCTTGTGTCGTGGGGCCAGGGAGCATGGTAGTTGTACTGCAGGCTGAAATCGCCGGAGTGTGCCTGAAACTCGTTGTCATACAATGCCCAGTTCATTGAACCTGTTATTGTCCAGTCATCGATGTTGCCACTTTCCAGATCATCTATCCAGATCACCTCTGCTAATGATATGGAAGCCAATGCCAGAAACAAGCTACATTTCACCTTCACTCCCCTGAAGTTTACCCGGTGTATTTGATCCGTGACAGAGCAGTTAACGGTACTGCTCTGCCACAGGAAAAGAGTTCTATTGCGTGTTGTAGCTTTGCAGATCTATTTCGGCGTACAGGTCTTCGGTGGAAACTGATAATATAGTTTTCACCGGACCAGTTCCCCTGTGGTAGTAGTGATCCACAAAAGAGAATTCAGAGCCTGCAGGATCTGTCTCTCTTACCACAACGCAGTTGCTGAATGTGCCTGAGGCTACTGTTATTGTGGCATCAATGTCAATAACCTGCATAGTTTTGTCTGAGCTGTCCGCATGAGCCCATGTTTCATCCAGAGTTACCGGGAATTTCAGCCAGATCTCATATTCAGTTGACGTGGTGTCATCGTAGCATCGTAACTCTTCGTTTGTTATCTGAAAATACGTAAACGTGGTATCAACGGTGGTCCAGGTAGAGTCATCCAGGGTATTGCTCAGGGTCTTGTATTCCCGAATTTCATAAACGGGAAAACCAGAGCTGTGTTCAAGCAGATCAGTTATTCTACCTTCAAAAGATCCTGTCCAGACAATTGAGTCTTGCGCAGTACTAATCCAGTATCCATCCATTTCGGAATTCCACCAGTTGTTGACAGATAGTGGAAACCAGTCGCCGGTGCTGCCTGGGCCTGTTGCATCATTTCCACAGGCAATTATTACCAGCGAAACTGTTGCGATAAAAATAACCAGCAATTGCTTTTTCATAAGAATCCATCCATTTTTGACAGGTTTCTGTAAATTGCAGTGTTTAGCGAACATTGTAACTCTGAAGGGATTGTGTTCCGGAATAGTATGGGCTGGATACATGAAATTTTATCATTCCCGTACCTTCGTGATAGCTGCGCTCAAAAACAAACTGCGGAAAGAAGGCTTCGGATATTACAGCACAGTTGCTGAATCCTCCCGCTGGTACGTAGATAAATTCATCGAAGCCTGTAACTTCAAACCCGCCAGGAAAGCTGTCCGGCGAAAGCCATGTTTCACCCAGGGTTACGGGGAATTTGATCATGGTGACAAAATACTCGGAAGAAGTGATACTGCTGTATTCATTGAGTTCTTCGGTAGTCTGCTGAAGGTAAACGGAGGAAGTGTCAGTTCTTGTGAGTGCGGTATCCGGGTATGCAGTAGTAATGTTTGATATGGAGAGGAGTTCATACACCTGGAAGTCGTCTTCATGATCCTGAAGAGAGGTAATTCTCTTAATTACTGTGCCTGAGAAGGTAAGGGTGTCTACTTCTGAAATCTCAGTACCCTCAACCTCGTAAAGCCACCAGTTACCCACTGTAAGAGGAAACCAGTTTTCGCTGCTGGAGGGTCCGAATGTACTGTTGCCACAGGCAGCCACAAGAAGCAGTGCCGAAGCAACAAACGCTGTTACAAGAATTCTCAAGGAATACTCCTTATCAATAGTCAGGCAGTCAAACTCATGTGTACAGACTATCATAAGGAACTTTGTCTGATAATCAATGGTACATCTTGTTCCGGTATTTATGCTGGTATGCGTCATTGTCTTGTGTTTAACCTTTTGCAGGTTATGCTCCAGCTCCAGAATCATTCAGCCTCTTTTCCCTCCTGAAGGTGCCTGTGTTAAACAGCTTTTTCGTTGCAAATTTCCTTTCTTTGTTCGTTAATTATATCGATATCAATATAGTTGCAGTATTGAGTAGAGTGTCGAGTCTGATGTTTTTGAGACTCTAACAAATAACTATACTATATATAATATAAATATAGAGCGATATTGAGATAACTTCAAACATTGCCCCGGTAACCCCACTAGAGTATATTGCATAAGATATAAAAAGAAAGAGAAAGAACTTGAAATCTCTGAAAGAACTCACGGTTATGTTTGGCAGGAAGAAGGCAGGAACTCTCAGAAGAGATGTATCCGGGTACTACTTTTCCTACGACAGCGAGTACATGAAAAAAGGTTTTCCTGTGTCCGCTTCACTTCCATTCAAGAATGAGACATTTCATTCAGAGTCTCTTTTCCCCTTTTTTCAGGGTCTGCTGCCTGAAGGCTGGTACAACGATATCGTCTGCCGCAAAATGAAACTGGATAACGATGACTGGTTTGGAATACTGGCATCCAGCTGCAGTGACTGCATCGGAGCAGTGTGGATAAGGAAAGAAGCATGAAGGCCTGCCCCGGCTGCGGAAAACCATCCCCCGGGTGGCACCCGACCTGTCTTAGAAAGCTGTTTGGTGTTCCTGAAATTCCAGACATCTCAGGGATATTTAAAAACAATGTTGCAGAGCTTGCTCTTGAATCAGCTGGCAGGCTCTCTATTTCAGGGGCACAGCCAAAGCTCTCAGTAAGGGTTGAGGGTGGAGCGATTGTTCCCGCTGCGAAGAATGGAACACACATATTAAAACCACCTGTTCCGCAGTGGCGGGAAATGCCGCAGAACGAGAATCTGATAATGTCTCTTGCCGGCGCTGCAGGGATAGAAATACCTCCCCACGGTTTGCTCACAAACGGGCGGGGAGATACTTTCTACATTGTTAGAAGGTTTGACCGTGCAGGAAGTGCACACAGAATACATGTGGAAGACTTTTGTCAGGCAGGAGGTATTCCACGGGATATGAAGTACAGGAAGTCTGCAGAGTTCTGCGGAAAGCTGATCAAAACAGTAACGACCTTTCCAAAAATTGAAGAACAGAAGTTCTTTAAACTTGTTGTTTTCAATTTTCTTGCAGGTAACGGTGACGCACATTTGAAGAACTACAGTTTTTTGTATCACAGGCAGAGAACAGTTCTCGCGCCTGCCTACGATCTTGTCTCTTCTTCTCTTCTTATCCCGGGGGAAACACAGTCTGCAATACCCGTAAACGGCAAGTTGACAAAACTCAGACTGAAAGACTTCAAAGCACTTGGGAATAATCTGAAAATCCCTCCTGAGACTGTTAAGAAGCATATCAGCTGTCTACTGAAAAAAGTACCAGAGTTTAAGGAGCTGATCAAAACTGCGGAATTCAGTGAGGAAATGAAGATTGCCCTGACACAACTTATAGAAGAAAGAGCTTCTACCCTTGGAGGAGGAATATGAGTAGCAGACCGGGAGAACTGTCTTCAACGGTAAAGCATCTGAGGAAGAAGGCGGGAATTACACAGGAGCAGCTTGCCGAATTCTCGGGAGTGGGGCTTGCTCTTGTTCGGAAGATAGAGCAGGGTGGTACCACAATGCGTGTTGATAAGGTTAACAGTATTCTCGCCCTCTTCAACTATGAACTGGCTGCAGTTCCGTTCAGTGACGAAGTGTCTGAATCGTAAACAGGTTACATGGCTGCACAGCAAGGGCATGCTTTTCCTGCTGCAGCAACTGTGCTATTCTTAGACATTGAGGAACAGGGAATACAAAGTTGATAACTTGAGGAAGGTATAAAGTGAGGATGGAAACAAAGAGATCTATTTTTTCAGTCGTACTTTCCGGCTGTGCAGTTCTTTTTTCAACAACTGGTTTTGCGGGAGTGCAGGAGTTCACAGATGTAACAGCTGCAATGGGGATCTCCGGTCAGACAGGGCTGGGTCATTCGGTTGCATGGTGTGATATCGATAATGACGGTGATATCGATGTGGCCTTTTCCAACCAGGGGGGAGATGGCTTCTGGCTGTACAGAAACGATGTTACCCAGTTCACAAACATCACAGCCTCAGCAGGTCTGGCAGGTAATGGAGCCTCCCGTGTTCTGTGGGGCGAGGTAACAGGAGACGACTACACCGACCTTATTCTTGACACAGGAAGCTCCCAGAAACTTTACCAAAACACCGATGGAACCACATTCACAAACATCACTTCAGGCAGTGGCTTAACAGGTTCTCCGGTTTCAATGGCAGACTTCAACAACGACGGCAAACTGGACATTCTTACACTCACATCATCAGGCTGCAGCATTCTTCAGAATTCGGGAACAGGTACATTCACGGCCCAGTTTGCAGGAACTGGCAGCTGGTGGGTTGCAGCGTGTATAGATTACGATCTGGACGGAGATCAGGACATCTATCTTGGCACCTACGGCGATGACCCCAATACGCTGCTTAGAAACGACGGTGCATCATTCACGGATGTAACGGCTGCCGCCGGTGTAACCTTTAACAGTGGAACCGGCGGCATCACCGTTGGCGATTACAACAACGACGGTTATCTCGACCTCTATCTGGGCAATTACTCTGCACCTGCGTGCAGGCTGTTCAAAAACAACGGCGACGGAACCTTTACCAATGTTACCGCCGCAGCCGGTGTTACCGGCCACACAGACACAAGAACCTCTGGATTCGTAGACTACAACAATGACGGCTGGCTTGATATCTTCTCGTCCCACCACGATTTCTACACCTACAGCAACATCATGTACAGGAACAACGCAGACGGTACATTCACTGATGTGGGAGCGAGCATTGGTTTGTCCGGTGAATGGATAGGCGACTATTTTGGCACTGCCTGGGGCGACTACAACCTGGATGGAGACATCGACCTTTTTGCAGTGGGCCACATAGACAAGTATGTGCTGTACAGGAATGATCAGAGTGAAACGATGCCGGCGAACTACGTGGTTCTCGAACTTGAGGGAACAACTTCAAACCGCAATGCAATCGGGGCTCTTGTAACAGCCGATCTCGGTTCTCTTACCCTCACCAGAGCAGTAAGAGGGGGAGAGGGTTACCATGACTACCACAGCCTTCCAATAGAGTTCGGCCTGTACGATTCCCCATCTATACAGACACTTACCATCAACTGGCCCAGCGGTCTTGTGGAAACCTACACCGACATACCTGCAAACCAGTACATCTATGCAGTTGAAGGAGATGGTCTCAGTGGTATAGAGGGCGGCGCAGGAGAAGCAGGCAGTATCCTGGCACTGGAATGCAGCCCCAATCCCTGCACGGATCTGCTGACAATAAGCTGCTCCGGTGCTGCGGGAACCACTGGCGAACTCACAATACTGGACCTGTCTGGAAGAATCATAGGGAATGCCGGTGAAGTTACCTTGAACAGTGAAACGCAGACCATCACATGGGACGGGAACAGTTGTAACACGCCGTCAGGCATCTATATCTGCAGACTGAGCACACCTGAAGAGGTAACACAGCGCATGTTCACCCTGCTAAGGTAATCAGAGCTGCCGGTTTTTTACCTGCATGATAAAGACTTCACCCTAATAAAGTGTATAGAGATAACAACACTTTTTTAGTGTATAGACTTGACAACACTAAAATGAATACTTATTGTTTGTGCGGTAAGGGGGTAACCAGTGGTCTGTTTTTATTGCGGGAAGCCGGTAAGTTCGAAAGAAGCTCACTACGGTCTGCATCCCAGTTGTTTCTGCCGCTGGTTCAATACGGAGAAACCTCTTGAATTCAAAGGCATTGCCATAAAGGCAGCGGGCAGTGAAGCGGTATCCGTCAATGAAGACATAACTTCAAGTTTTTTTCAGGGAAAGTTCAGGAAATACTCTGCGGAACTGGGGGATTCCATCTACATAATGAAAGTACAGCAGAAAGACTATCTGGAGCTGCCTGCGGTAGAGTATTTAAGCAATCAGATCGCGGATTCTCTTGGTCTCATTATCCCTGAATACCATCTTATCAATTTTCATGGTTTGATTACATTTGCAACAAGGAATTTTATATCACCCGGAAAGCTGGAGGTGCTTCACCATCTTTACCACTTTCTTGATACAGCACCTTTCAGCTGCGAAACAATTCTGAAAGTAGTTAAGCAGAAGACTGGGAGACTCGCGGAAATGGAGAGGTTTGTCAGTGTTTGTCTGTTTGATTCGCTCATTGGCAACCATGACAGGCACGGAAGGAATCTGGGATTCATTGAAAAGGCAGGAAAGTACAGGCTTTCTCCGTTCTACGACAATCCGTCGTACATCGGTGTTGAGGAAGAGAATTTTCTTGAAGCAGATCTCTGTCCCAGGGGAAGGATTGCAGTTCTGGCAACTGACGAGCCGTTGATGAACGACTATGTGAACGAGTTCAGAAGGCTGGGAATGGAAAACGCAGTATCGAAATTTATCAAAAAAGTGAGTGCGGGAAAAATCGAAAAGCTTTCCGGATGGAAATTTCTTTCAGCTCCCAGAGCAAAAGCCCTGAAAAGTCTGATAACAAAGAGAATCGAGCAGATGAATGAATCCCGTTGAAGCCCTGGCAGTGTTTGCCGAAGGGAAAAGAACAAGAAAGCTCGCCGGAATACTCAGAAGAGTGATGAATCAGTCAGGTGTTGAAGGCTTTCAATTCACATATGAAGACGACTTTCTGGAATGGAGCAAAGCTGTAGCTGTCGGGCCGGAAATGCCCCTTACGGAAAGAAGCTTTTTCTCTCCTTTGTTGTTCCCTTCCTTTCGTGACAGAATTCCCTCAAAGGAGAACCCCGCATACAGTGAGTACTGTGCTGCAACAGGAATTGAAGTTGAAGAAAAAGACCCTCTTGTTCTTCTTGCCACCATTGGAAAGAGAGGGCCTTCCTGTTTTGTATTTGAACCTTTAATACAAGACAGCTTCAAGGCTGGGGATGCCATTGCTTTCAGGAAATCACTGGAGCTTTCCCTCAGAGAGTTCGGACGCTTGTTTGATTTTGCTCCATACACCATCCAGAAGATAGAGGCCGGAAAAGCAAGCGGGAGAGATGTGCTGAAAAGGATGGAGATCTATGCAAAGTTTCCTGAAGTGGCCTGGTTTGAAATGAACCGTAACAGGGCTTTCATTCATACCAGATTATGGAAAAGGCTTTCCAGCTTGTACAAAGACGTTCGCTTACAGGAAAAACACAGGAAGTAATAAAATGAAATACATCCCGGCAGTTCTGCTGTTCCTGGCAGTTTCAATTTCAACAGCTGAATACTATCCTGTAAGGTTTGAGGATGGTGTTACATACTCTGCAGTGGAAACATTACTTTACCAGGCCCCTGCAGACACTTCGGAAGTCGTCATCGTCATCCCTCCGGGAGAGCTGCTGGAGATACCCGGGTTTACAGGGGAGACAGTTGTGGCAGACTCATGTTCCTGGGGCTGGTACCAGGCGGAATACAGGATCAACAACGAAGTTTTCTCCGGGTTTGTGATAGACAGAGACCTGGCGTTTGCCAGCCTGACGCTGGGTATTGATACACTGTTTGTGTTCCGGCTCACAGGTTTCGATGTTGAAGACAACGCATTTGACGGGGAAGTTTCAGTGATCGCCGGAGGCGAGAGGATCTGCACGCAGAGCTACCGCCCTCACTGGACCCCCTATCACAGAATCTACGACTATGAAGTGACTGCTGCTCCGGCTGACTCCAGAGGTATTGAAGGAGTGTCCAGCCTGATTATTCTTTCTTTCAGCATGGACTATCCTGGAGTTGAGTGCCGGGAAGACATCCTTGCCTGGACAACCGGCCACAAACTGGTCACAGGTCCTCAGACGGTAATACCAGGCAGCTCAGACACTGAGAGGTACACAACAGAAATGATACTTCCAGCAACCCCAGGCGGACATGACGGGCAGATCCAACTCAACCTGATAAGGGAACAGTGCGCCGACAACACACACAGCTGGGAGGCCGCGGAAGACACCACAACCCTGTACCGGTGGACTGGGGAACAGTTTACAACAGTTGGAGAAGAGTGAAGCGAAATGCTTCAAAACATATAAAGTGAAGCAAAATGCTTCAAAATGTATAAAATGAAGCATTTCGCTTGACATGGAGAAAAGTTTTACTGATGTTTGATTTATGAACAAATGGATAGTTGTGATTGCAGATATTGTAGATTCTCGTATTGTGGAGAACCGGAAAGAACTTCAAAATCGTTTGCAGGGAGTTCTTGCGGAGATTAACAACAATTCTGATTCAGTTGTTTCGCCATACACAATAACACTTGGGGATGAATTCCAGGCTGTTCTAAGTAAATCAAAGAACTTGTTTTCTGACTTGTGGACCATAAAGGAAAGAATTTTTCCCAGCAAATTGAGAATATCAATAGCTGTTGGGTCCATTTCAACTGAATTGATAAAGACCACTTCTGTTGGAATGGATGGTCAAGCTTTTTATATGGCTAGGGATGCATTGAAGACCATGAAGGAATCAACCTCCATTTTTGTTGTTTCAGGTTTAGATGGTCCTTGTGAGGAGCTTGTGAATGATTCTCTTGCCCTTATTACCGATATAGATAAGTACTGGAAGAAAAACTGGATTGGGATACAGGCCAGATTACTTCGAGAATTTTCAATTGAAGAAATTGCCGGTGAATTGAATATTTCAAAATCTGCTGTTTACCAGAATATAAAAAGGGGTAGATTGAATTTAACTACCAGAATATACAACAGAGTAGCCTCAATGGTTGATGAGGAGATACAAAAAAATGAATGTTGATTTCTATGTTTTCTTCTCTCTCTTTTTGTTCAGCAGGATTCTATGGGTGCACTCTGAAAGCTCAATCAGTTTTGCTAGATGGTTAAGTGTTGCCATTCTTCCGCTGATTTCCCTGTTCTGTTCCTTTTCTCTTTTGAATGGGAATCATTTGCAATTGCTGTTTCTTTCCTGATTCCGCCATTGTTTGAATACATTCTCGGTGGAAGGAAAAGCAAGGATGTAAATCCTTTGTGGCTCAGACAAATTGGATTGATCTTTGGCACTCTTGCCTTCTTCTGGGCATTCAGACCCGATTCCTCTCTTACTCCTTCTCGATTTGGGATTTATTTGGAGCAAGCATTCTTTTCGTTCTTTTTCCCTCTTGATGGATGTGAGGCAGAGATATGGAAAAATTTCTGGATTATCATTGTTGGGATTCACCTTAGTGCAAGTGAACTGAATTTGGGAATACGTATGATTTTGTCCAGGTTGAATGCAGAACCTGGCAGTAATGACACAGTGGATCAAAAGGAATACAACAGGGGGAGAATCATTGGGGTACTTGAACGCACGCTTGTTTTTATTCTTTTCCTCACTGGAAGTGCAAGCGCGGTGGGATTTGTGATTACAGCTAAAGGTTTGATCCGGTTTTCAGAGTTGAATAAAAGAGATTTTGCGGAGTACTTTTTGGTCGGGACTCTCCTGTCTGTGACAGGTTCTCTGATTGTTTCAATTGCGGTAAAAGCACTGATGGTGTAATTATCAAACTATGAAAACAGTCTCCCCAGACGGGGGGGCCTGTTGTGTTATAACGATTCTGCTGGAGATTTCGGATTACACCGGAGATATAGTGGCAGCAGACTCATGCTCCCGGGGCTGAGCCGTGACTTTGGCAGGATTGCAAATTGTTAAATTTCTCGGACTCTACTGAATTAATTCAATGGAATTGCATGACGATTTTAAGAAATCGGCAGAGAAGAAGTTTTCTGTGTTGAGAACCGCTTATGGTGAAATAATGGAGTACAGGAGAACCCACGAGAATAGCGGGACCTGAAGAGCGAAATTAACATTCCCGGGTTCCAGACGAGACTGTTGCTGGACACCTGCAGGAGAAACGGAAGACATACATCATACACTATTCCATTAATGTATGGATGAACCCTTCCAGGGCGCTACATACAGATGGAAGAGACACTCTGGTCTGATCAGGTCCGCGAAGAGCAGCTTCGAGAGGTTCGCTGAGGAATCCGGGAAGATCTGGTATCTTTTGAGTCAGCAGCAGAATCAGTTCTGAAAGAATCAGATTTTCGTTCTGATGTTTCGAATCGTCAAGAATGGCCCATACCGCAATCATGAATGAGTAAATACCTTTCCAGTCAAGCCACCGGACCTCCGGTTGTTTCAGCGACAGCAGGGGGAGCCACTCCTTCTTACGAAGGCTGTAGAGTGTTTCCCGGCCCTTGATTCTTTTAGTGACAGTACCTGACTGAAACAATTCGTTCATAACATTATGGACTGCCTTCTGCGAGTACCCGACCGCAGCAGCTGTTTCTGTGGGGTTCGCCTGAGAATGAGTTGCGAGATAGGCGATGATTTCACACCTTGCATTCACGCCGAAAACGGCTCTGAGCTTCAGAATAAGGTTGGCGGAACAGTCTGCCCGGAACTGCTTGACTACCTGACGGTCGTAGTACTTCTGCCTCGAGAATCCAGCCTTACCGAAGGCTGGATCTGGCTGTGTGGGATGGGGGTGGGGACGGCCGTCTTTCAAGTAGAAAAGAGACTCCTGACGAACTTCACCCTGTGGAATCTGGTCTGCGATCCGGCCCCATTTCGATCGGGATGAGGGTTTAATCAGAAGGTTAGCGATTGCTGTGAGAAGATTCCCCCCGGATAGACCCTTCTGACTGTTCAGGGTTTTAAGTCTCTGGACATTCAGGAACCGCTGGTGGATGCCCAGCCATTCCAGCATAGCATCAAAAACCCTTGGGTCGTACCTGCCTATGCGACAAGTGATTATCACTAAAGCCTCTGGATCAATAATCCACTTCCGGGCGAATTGTGCGTTACCCGATACACCCATGGTAATCCACTGGGACCAGATAAGTTCGAGCATGGCATCAAGGTACCTTGATTTACAATCTTTTTGCAGCATCTTCGTATCCAAGCTCTTCGAACATTGATATCAGAATTCCTCTGAATCCGTCCGAGGGATCGTGTGTCATGCACCAGAGAGCCGCGGCTTCCATCTCTTCAGATGTTGGATTCAGTGCTATTAGTGCAGATCCTCCGCAGACAACCAGCCGCACAGGGTCGGCCCCTTTAAATTGAAGCCGTTCTCCAAGGATCCCCAGTGCCTCATCCAGTATTTTACCGTTAAGTGCCGTCATATTTACATCCCGATACTAGGAGCCTGTCCGAAAACAGTGCACTGGCATTTACATCCACATAATCGGCCACAATACCCGCGTATTATCATCAAATAGCGTTGCTATTATCTTCAAATCCGCATGTATTCTGACTCGATTCTGCGGCGTAACTACGCAGCGCAT
>Ga0164318_10005185_pt1 | contig 12597 bp, 9 predicted proteins | sample GuaBasSedimGuay9_FD_113734 | JGI IMG/M metagenome (GOLD analysis project Ga0164318, IMG submission 113734) | Subseafloor sediment microbial communities from Guaymas Basin, Gulf of California, Mexico - Guay9, Core 4571-4, 0-3 cm | ecosystem: Environmental > Aquatic > Marine > Hydrothermal vents >... | reverse complement strand
GTAAGTAGTGCTTTCAAGTATTATTAGCTGTTGCTTATGCAAATATTTGCTGATCTGTTCACACGCAGAAACAATATATGAAATATCAGGGTCACGGCTTTTTCTTAAAGGAGTAGGCACGCAAATATTAATTGTATCAACTGCTTTTAAAATTGAATAATCAGTTGTAGCTTTTAAATTTCCAGAGCCAACCACTTCGCTCAAATCTTTTTGGCTTACATCAGCAATATAAGATTTTTGATTAGAAATTGCTTTAATTTTATTATCATCTAAATCAATGCCAATAACCTTAAATCCTGCTTTAGCATATTCTACAGCAAGAGGCAGCCCCACATAACCAAGCCCAATAACAGCGCAACATGCTTTTTTATTTTTAATCTTATTAATTAAAGACATAATATTCCTTTCATTTACTCAACAGTAACACTTTTAGCAAGATTACGCGGCTTATCTACATTACAACCGCGTGCCAACGCAACATAATAAGCAAAGATCTGCAATGGCAAAGCAACAAGCAATGGAGAAAAAATTTCCTGCACATAAGGTATATAAATTACATCATCAGCATAATTTTTTATTTCCTGATTACCCTCAGTAGCAATAGCAATGACCCTGCCATGACGCGCTTTTATTTCCTCAAGATTAAAAAGCATTTTCTCATACGTGCTGCTTTCAGTAACAATACAAACACAAATCAACTCTTTGCAGACTAAAGTAATCGGGCCATGTTTGATCTCTCCTGCAGGATAAGCAGAAGCATGCACATAAGCAACTTCTTTTAACTTTAATGCTCCTTCTAAAGCGTTGGCATAATTTATCCCTCTTGCTAAATAAAAAAAATCATTATACTTTGCGTATTTTTTAGCACATGCTGCTATTTGCTGTTCAGATGCCAAAACTTTATGCATTAAAGATGGGATAAACGTCAATTCTTTGATTAAAGAACTCTTTAAACTTTTTTTAATAATACGCTTTAAAGTACCTAAAAATATTCCAATAGAATACAACGCAAAAAGCTGAGCAGTATAAGCTTTAGTTGAAGCAACTCCTATTTCAGGCCCTGCGTGGATATAAAATACTGCGTCTGATTCTCTCGCTATTGTAGAACCAACCACATTACACAATGAAATTGTACGCAAACCTTTTCTTCGCAATTGCCTTAACGCAATAAGTGTATCTGCGGTCTCTCCTGACTGGGTAATTGAAATAATCAGGCTTTTTTTGCTGTAAATGAAATGCTTGTACTTAATTTCACTTGATATTTCAATGTCAGTATGCAAATTAACGAAATACTCAAAAATAAACTTCCCAACCATACCAGCGTGAAAAGAAGTTCCGCAAGCCTGAATGACAATTTGATTTATATCTGCTGAATATTTTTTTATTTTGGAAAACTCTGATAATTTTAAACTAAAATTATCAGAGTTAAACTTCTCAGAAAGAATTTTTTTCAGCATTTTAGGCTGCGCATGAATTTCTTTTAGCATAAAATGCGCGTACCCATCCTTTTGCGCGCTATCTATATCCCAATCCACCAAAGAAACATTGTAAGCAACATTATTACCATTTAAATTAATTACATTGAATTTACCTTGCTCAATTATGGCAATCTGATAATCTTCAAGAAAAACTATCTGCCTGGTATATGGAATAACTGCAGAAGCATCAGAAGCAACAAAAATTTCATTTTTGCCTATGCCAAGTATTAAAGAACTGCCATTCTTTGCAGCAACCATTTTTTCAGGCTCATTTTTATTAAGCGCTGCAATCGCATAAGCGCCTTTTAAATCCATTAACGTGCAAATAACTGCTTCCTCTAAATTCTTAGCGCCTTTTTTTAAATAATCCTCAATAATATGAACGATTATTTCAGAATCAGTATTAGAACGAAATTTATGGTTATTTTTTTTTAGTTTGTTTCTTAACTCCGCATAATTTTCAATTATCCCATTATGCACTAAAACTAAATTATTCTCACAATCTGTATGAGGATGAGCGTTTACCTTTGAAGGCTCTCCATGGGTTGCCCAACGTGTATGGCCAATACCCACATTACCCTTAACAGGATACTCTGCTAATGTTGCAGCAAGATTCTCTAGGCATCCTGTTTCCCTGCAAAGATATAAATCATTGTTATCTAAAGTTGCAATGCCTGAAGAATCATAACCACGATACTCTAACCTTTGCAAACTTTCTAATAAAACTTTACTAATATTTCGTTTACCTATATAACCAACTATACCGCACATTTTTTACCTTAAATATATTCAGACATATTTATAAACATATTCAGGAATATGATATTCCACATGAGTTAAAACATAACCCAATAAATTAACCTTTGACTGCACTAACAATTCCTCTGCCTGTTCCACCATACCTTTTTGCGTTTTTCCAAGCCGTACAACTAAAATCATTCCATCCACCTGCGCTCCTACAACACCAGCATCAGCAATTGGCAAAATTGGTGGAGTATCCAGAATAATCAAATCAAATCTTTTTCTTAAAATGGCTAAAAGTGTCTGCATCTTTTCTGACGCCAGGAGTTCTGAGGGATTTTCAATGATCGAACCTTTAGGCATAACTGTTAATTTATCTATTTTGGTCTTAAATAGAATATTATCAATGTCTGTGCCTATTGATAAATATTCAGAAAGCCCTGTTTTTGATTTAAGCCCCAAAGCCAGATCAACAACACCGCAACGTAAGTCGCAATCTATAAGCAAAATATTATTAAAATCAATATCTCTGGTCATAATTACCGCAAGATTTAACGCGGTAATTGACTTACCCTCCTCAGTGACAGCACTGGTAATCCCGATAGCTTTTATATTTTTTTGGCGGCTTAAACTTTTAATGTTTTCACGCAATCTACGATATTGCTCTGAAATTGGAGATTTAGGATAAAAATAAGTAACAATATGGGGATTTATATTCGCATCATTTACACTCTTAAGTACAAATTGACGCGGTAAAGATGGAAGGCTCAAACCATTAAATTGTTTTATCTGTGTATTTTTAAAAAAATCTGAAATTTTACCCATTAACTCCTCCCTAAGGGACAGTAAACAAATAAGTATTACAATTTCTACCTCACAGTTACAGTCACTAAATTTACATACCAGTAAAAGAAAGTATTAACACAACCCCAACAATCAAAATAAACACAATTGCTACAAAAAAATAAGAGAATTTAACGCTCTGTTTTCTTTTACTCAACTCTTTTTCCGTGATGATCACTGAAATTGCGCCAAGAACAGGCATTTTAAGCGTTTCCTTTGCTTCAGCTGTATCACGAAATGAAGTATCGATCATTTCAACTAAATAAACACAAGCATATCCAGTGCCCACCCCCAAACCAATCCCAAGAAGTAAAATTTTAAGCAAATTAGGTTTTATCGGCTTTAAAGGCAACCGTGCTGGATCAATAACTGTGAAACGCGTGCCTTCCTTAAAACTTTCTAATTGCTGGGTAATCCTGGCTGTCTCAAGCCTTTGCAAAAGCATAGCATAAATATCGCGATTAACCATAGTATCAAAAGATAATTCATCATCTTTATGATCACCCAAATTCTGAGATTCATTACTTAAATTTTCAGGCAAAGAAATTTGCTGTTCATTCGGAGTATTTTTTAATTCCTTTAAAATTAAATAAGAAAGGACCTCTTTATCTACAGATTTTTTTTCAGGAATTGGTTTAATCGCAAAAGTATTTTTTGCAAGTTCAGCTTTTAATTTTTTAATTTTACCTTTTAAATTTTTTACCATTGGATGCTTTTCTGTAGAATCAATCAATAATTTTTCTAATCTTTCTCCCATAGCGTCAATTTCATCCTGTTTTATTTTAGTACGGTATAATTTTAACTGCTCCTTAAGGAACGCTACAGCAACATCAGTTTCTTTTGATTGCGATTTAATATTCTGCTGAATAAAAATATCCAACAATGTCTTTGTAATTAATTGAACCTGCTCAGGATTTCTGCCCTGATACGCTATCTTAATTATTTGCGGCGCTTTTAATTCTACAATTATATGTTTTCTAATGCGGTTAATTAATTGTTCATACGCGAGAGTTGATTTTACATCCTTATCTAAATTTAACGTTTTGACTAACTGCGTAATATTTTCCCAGCCTAAAATTTGCGAACGCAAAACACGTAAACGGTCAGCTACACTTCTAGATACTGCCAATCCGCTAATTAAAGGATTAATGACTTTTTCTTCTTCTACCAACACAACTACATTTGATTCATAAATTTTAGGCAGTAGTAAACTTACAACTACACTAAAAAATAAAGTAATAATAAACGGATACAAAAAAAACTGCTTCCGCCGAAAAAACATTTGTACATAACCCATCATTTCTGACTGCATTAGCACTGCCCCCTAAAAAATCTTAAAAATTATTACAAAAAATTAATTATCTTCCTCAACAAGATCATCATAAGTGCTGTAACCAGAAGCCCCTCTTAACAAAGGGCTAAAGACCTGTTCCAAAACAGTATTTACCTTATACAACAGTGTGGACGGCACATATAAAATATCTCCGGATTTTAAATCATAATTAATTTTTAAATCACCTTTATAAATTAATCTTAATAGATTAATTTTTTTGACTACAGGCCGAGTATTTGCTACAGGCCTAATAATTACTGCTCTTCGCAAAGAAGCAATATTCTCTCTTGGCAGGCCTGCTGCAATAATCGCTTCCCGCACAGGCATAAATTCTGCATGCATACGATATTTTCCAGGACGCGCGACCTGTCCCACAACATAAACGACCTTACTGTTATACTCAGCAATAATAATATCTACTTCAGGAGATTCTATATACTCAACTAAAAATTTCTTTATTTTTTCTATTGCCTCAGTCTTATTCAAACCACCCAATTGAATATCTCCAACAAATGGATACTGAATTTTGCCATCAGGTTCAACCACAAACCTGCCGCTAAATTCCAAATGCCTTCTTACACTAATTTCAATCAGATCATCTTTCCCCAGAGTATATTCACCATATTGTTCCTTTTTAATTCTATCAGGATTTAGTTTATGCTTAGACGCAGCAAAACTAACTGTAGATAAAAACATTGTGCCTAATAAAAGAAGCCAACAAAGACTATATAATAATACTTTATATCCTTTTTTCATCCTTCTCTCCTTCTAAAAACATTATATACTCAAACGTAATTGGTTTATAATTTTATGACATTTCCCTCACGCTGCATATTGATTCGTTCTTCATTCGCAAAACCGCAGGCGCAGCAAGCTGCGCCTGCGGTTTGACTTAGCTCAGATCGTTCCAATATAGGACACAGGGAAACGCCTAAATTTTACAAACCAATTGCGTTTGAGTATAAAAGACAAGATACATTTTCTGATAAAAGATTATTTTTAAATTCAGTTACTTTTATTTTTTTTAAAATTAATTCTGAAAATACCTCAAGATCAATCCCTTTGCCAATACCCACAACCCCTTGAACAAAATCATCCTTTAAAATTATTCTTTTGTAAGTAAAGCCATCTGAATTAATAGAAACTAACTCTTCACTCCCATTAATATCTGATGTATTGATTTCTCCTATACAGCATCCAGGAAGGCCTAAAAAACTAAAATTCATTACCCCTGGGAATCCTTTATATTGCTGAAAATCAGCATCCTGAGATACATATGCCAAAGCATTTAAACCTGCTGCGGTTCCCTGAGCAAAAGACTCAGGCCAAAAACAATTCCATTCTGCTTTATTGTAAGCCACATTTCCTGCGGCAAAAAGGCCAACTACATTTGTACGCAAAAATTCATCAACAACAATACCGTTTTGTGTTTCTAAAACTGTATCACAAATAAATTTTGTATTTGGCTGATAATATTTATCAATAATCAGCATACTGCATCCAATCACTTTCCCTGAATCTAATTTTACTGCTTTAATATCTGAATCGCCAAATATTTCTACAACATCCGCGGGGGAAATTAGTTCAAAACCATTTCTTTGGGAATACTCCTTAAAAAAATCTCTGCCTTTTTGCTCTAAAATTACAGATAAAAAATCATCAGGACTAACAAAAAGTTTAACATCTAAACCTAATTTACTTAAAAAAACAGGTATTTTACTACCTGCGAAATTTGCTCCTAAAATGCATACGGTTTGACAACAATGAATTAATTTTTTAATCTGTTTTAATTGTACAATATTATCTATGCTAACAACACCATTTTTGTTCGCCCCTTTTAAACCCTTAGGCGGCTTCATAGTGCGTCCAGAAGTAATGATTACACTGTCATAATCAATTTTAGTTTTATCCTGTAAAAAAATTTGTTTTCTTTTAACATTAATTTTTTCAACTTTTCTATTTAAAATAAGATTAATCTTTGACTGTTGATAAAAATCTTTTTGTTTAAAAATTAAATCTTTTTCCGCTATTGAATTGTCAAGCATTTCAGGCAAAAAATAACGGTAATATCCGCAATAATCTTCCTGCGTAATAATAGTAAGCTTAATTTCTTTATTCTTGCTGCGCACAGCTTCTGCGGCAGCTATACCTGCGGCAGAATTACCAATAATCACAATATGCTTAAACACTTACTTTTTTCCTATACTCTGCATTTTTGCAGTTTTAAGCAAATTACGCATTAATATTGCCACTGTTAAAGGCCCTACCCCCCCAGGCACAGGAGTAATAAAAGCAGCACGTTTAAACGCTTCTTCAAATTCCACGTCCCCAATCACCTTGTTACCAACACGATTAATTCCAATATCAACTACTACAGCGCCTTGTTTTATCCAAATACCCCGCACAAGATTAGGTTTACCTACTGCAACTAAAAGAATCTCCGCTCGTTTAATGTGTTCAATGAGCATACCCTGCTTTGCTGTGGCAATATGACATACAGTTGTGGTCGCGAATTTATTTAATAAAAGCAAAGCTAAAGGCTTACCCACAATCTTACTATGTCCGACAATCACAGCTTCTTTGCCATATAAATCAATATTTATCGACTGCAAAATTTCCATCACTGCACACGCAGTGCATGGAATAACTGCTTCATTGGCTAATACGATATTACCAAGATTTTCAGGATGTATGCCTTCCACATCTTTACATGGATTAATATAGCAAATTATTTTTTCTACATTTAAATGTTTTGGTAAAGGACAGCCTAAAATTATGCCATGGACATTTTTCTCGTGATTAAGCTGTTTTATTAATTCAACAACCTGATTATGTGTTGTTTGAAGGCTTAAATTATAAACTCTGTAACTAATACCTAATTGTTCCGCTGTTTTTTTTTGCGCTTTTATATATAATTGTGCAGCATGGTTATTGCCTAACTGCACAGCACAAAGCAATGGCGCTATGCCATATTGATTTTTAAAATTTTGCGCGTCTTTTGCTACCGTTTGTTTTATTTTATCGGCAATTGGCTTACCCTGCAATAATTCAGCCATATAAATGTTCCTATTTATTTTATACTTGCGATTCTACACTTTGAACAATTTTTCGTTTTAAAGCAGTAACTTTTAATGCCATTTTTCTGATTAATTTATATCTTTGCACGCAAAATGATTGGTCTTTAATTAATTTTAAATTCACACTTGCATTTAAAGCTGCTGAATAAAAACCGCTTTCTAAAAAATAAGCAGCACAACCTAAATCACTCAAAAGATTAAAATTTGCTTTCAAAACTAACTGGGAACACAATTGTAAACAATCACAAGATAAAATAGAAATTTCTAAAGGTATTTGTGCAGCTTTTTTCAAATTTTTTTGCATCAAGGATTTTCTTTCAAGGCTATCTTTAGGCAATTTTGTTGCATAGCTAAGTTGTTCGTAAGCATCAGCGTCTTTATCAACCAACAACATTAATTTTTTTCTAATCACTTCGTTTTGTTTTAATAAAGATTTAATTTCTGAAGTTTCAGATAAATTATTCTTTAAACTAAAATGCGCGGCCATAGAATTTAAGGCTGCTCCAGATGCTGAAACTAATGCTGCAGCACTGCCTCCTCCTGGCACAGAAGTTTTTTTTGCCAAAATGTTAAGATACTCTTTTAAAGAATTTTGAATAAGCATAATTATATTATCTATTGATAAAAAACAATTTTCTAATTAGCATTAATAAACTCCAATCCATCCATATATGACTGTAAAACTTCAGGAATACGGATTCTACCGTCTTTTTGCTGATAATTTTCAATTATTGCAACAACAACCCTGGGCAAAGCAAGGCCTGAACCATTTAAAGTATGTACATATGCGATTTTTCCAGTAGGGACATCTTTAAATTTAATATTTGCCCTACGCGCCTGAAAATCTGTAAAATTACTACAGCTTGACACTTCAAGCCACTTTTCAATACCGCTAGCCCAGACTTCAATATCATAACATTTTGCCGCGGCAAAACTTATCTCCCCTGTAGATAAAGACAAAACTCTGTATGGCAAATTTAAAGCCTGCAGAATTTCTTCAGCATTAGATAAAATTGTCTCAAGTTCCATATATGAATTTTCAGGCCGAACAAGCTTTACCATTTCAACTTTATCAAATTGATGCACACGCACAAGCCCTCTGGTATCTTTACCGTAAGATCCTGCTTCCCTCCTGAAACACGGAGTATAAGCGGTATAACAAATTGGCAAATCATCAGATGACAAAATTTCGTTACTATGAATATTGGTCACAGGAACTTCCGCTGTAGGGATAAGAAATAAATCATCATCTTCTAATTTATACATATCATCTTCTAATTTAGGGATTTGGCCTGTGCCAAACATTGTTTGCCTGTTTACAAGAAGAGGAGGTGATACTTCTGTATAACCATGCTTTTTAATATGTAAATCCAGCATAAAATTAATCAATGCCCTTTCTAAACTTGCACCAGCACCTTTAAACAAAACAAAATTAGCACCGCTAATCTTAGCTGCGCTGCGAAAATCTATTATTCCTAACTCCTCTGCCAACCGAATATGATCTTTAGCGATAAAGTCTACTTTTTGAGGCTCTTTCCATTTTTTAACTACAACATTCGCCTTAGCATCTTTGCCTACAGGAACAGAATTATGAGGCAAATTAGGGATTCTAATCAATATGTTATGAATTTTTTCCTGTATTTTAAAAATTCTTAAATCTTGTTCTTTAATTTCCAGAGATAATCTTTTTAAAGCGTTTGTTTTATCAGCAATATCAGCATTTTCCCGAACCAGAGCAGCTATTCGTTGAGAAGCAATATTCCTCTTTTGCTTTAATTGCTCAACTTCAGTGACTATTACACGTTTTTGCTGATCCAATTCAAGCAAGTGCGCAAGGCCTAAATCTACAAATCTATTTTTAAGCGCGGCTGCAACTATCTCTGTATTTTCTCTGATAAATTTAAGCCCAAGCACAATTATAATCCCTAATTAAATTATATAGTAAATTTCAAATTAAATTCCCGCTGAAAAATTGCGGGTCTGTCCTACCACTTCAGCAGGGAATGACATTATAGATGGTTCTATACTCAATCCTACTAGCTCTGTCAGCATTCTCTTTTTTGTCATCCCCGCAATCTTTTAGTGGGAATCTATATTCAGAATATAAGCTAACCCAACTTTTTTTCTAATCCTTTGCAACCAAACAACTTAGAAAGAAAATTCCTTATATTTAGATTTAAAATTTGTAACTGACCATCACAAAATTTTTACTTTTTCTTAGCAGAGCGCCGCGCAATCGGTACATAATGCATATCAAATGGACCAATGTAGCGCGCTCTTGGCCGAAAAATACGATTATTTCTTAAATATTCCTGAATTCTCGCTGTCCATCCAGCTACCCGGCTTACAGCAAAAAGAGTAGTAAACATATCCGGAGGAATACCAAGGCAGGAATAAACTATGCCTGAATAAAAATCAACATTTGGAAAAATGCGCTTTTCAACACCAAGCGTAGCAATAACCTGAGATTCTAATTCCTGGGCCACGGCAAAAAGAGATGATTTTTTTCTATTTCCTTTGGATAAATACTTTGCTAAAGGAGCTAAAACACGCGCGCGCGGGTCATAAGCTTTATATACTCTATGCCCAAAGCCCATTATTTTCTGTTTGTTCGCGCGAGCTTTTGCAAACCATGGTTTAACATTCTCCACACTGTCAATTTCTTTAAGCATTTTAAGCACTTGTTCATTGGCCCCGCCATGCAAAGGGCCATTCAAAGCAGCAATACCTGAACCTACAGAATAATACATATCTGAAAGTGTTGAAGCAACAACCATTGCAGCAAAAGTACTGGCATTCATCCCATGGTCAGCATGTAAAATCAGTGTAATATCCATAATTCGTTCTTCTTCCGGACTTGGCCTGCGGCCTGTAGCCATATAAATAAAATTTGCCGCGTGGCTAAGCTCAGGGTCAGGTTCAAGCGGCATATAGCCATTCCTTAAACGCAATATAGCTGCAGATAATACTGCAATGCCGGAAATAAGATGCAAACAACAATCAATGCCTGTAGTTGGATGCACTTGTCCTTTTACCTTTTTACTATCACTCTCTCCAGGAAATTCATAAATAGCATGCTCCTGGCCTAATGGCTGCGTTTCCATAGGGATTGAATCTTCATCAGCGCTAATTACCTCGACATTCTCAGGCACATACCCCTCAAGATTAACATCAGTCGTTGTATTACGCATAAGATTAGTGCCTAAGCGCAAAGCTGCCATAGGATTCATCTCTTGTACAGAAAAATTCATTAATGCTCTTAAAGTCTGATGATTGTTCCGGTATTTAATTAGTTTATTCTTAAGTAACGCAAGTTGAATTGTTGTAGGAAGTTTGCCGTATAAAAGTAAATAACATACTTCTTCAAAACTTGAATACGCGCATAAATCAAAAATATTATACCCGCCGTATAGAAGCCATCCTTTTGCCCCATTCACATAACCAATTTTACTTTCACATGCAATCGCGCCTTCAAGCCCTGGGCCGACAACACAATCAACCGGCCAATTAATAGATTTAGTAGGTTCAGGTTCACGCTTAGTATTCGTTTCAGCCAGAGCAGTTTTTCCTGCTTTTAAAACTAAATCAGTAATTTTTTTTGTTTTATTATGGTTCATTTTTTCTTATTAATCTTTCTAATTTACAACAAAATAACTTATCAACAGTCTTGATCTTAGCACTTTCTCGTCTAAAAGTCAAGATAAATTGGGGGGTCGGGAAATGAAGAGGAGACACCATAAATTTATTCTTTGAATATAATTGAATTTTTTAAAGTAGATTCCCGCTAAAAGCATTGCGGGAATGACAGTATAGAAATTTTATTGGCATTTTTGGGGTATTATTTTTTTTGTCATTCCCGTAATCTTTTAGCGGGAATCCATTCTAAAAGGTTCAATCTTGTTAAAACAATAAATTAATGATGTCCCAGCGTCAGCCAGAAGCAAGACATTGCATGTGCCCTTGCTTTCACTTCTTTAATTATACTCAAACGTAATTGATTTGCAATTTTATGTCCCCCTGCACTGCATCTTGAAACATTCTTCATTCGCCAAACCTCAACTCAACAAGTTGCGCCTGCGGTTTGGCTTAGGTCAGATCGTTCCAATCTACAGCACAGGAAAACGCCTAAATTTTACAAACCTATTACGTTTGAGTCTAATTCATCATTCCCGCTATCTTCTATAATTTGTTTCAAAGGGCAGTTTTTTCCTGAACCGTGCCCCCTGTTTTCTGTTTACTGATTCCGGGATAACAATCAATCGCTTTATGCAAATAAAATTCTGACTGTTGTTTCTTCCCATAAGTTAGGAAATACTTACTTAAATCATAATAGTAAAAAGCATATTGCGGACTAAAAAAAATAGCTTGCTGATAATTTTTCACCGCCAGATCGGAAAAATTTGGTTTATGTTTATTTTTATACAAATTAGCTAAAAAATAATAAGAAAAATCATTATCATGGAAAATCTTTACTGCTCTTTTAACTGCTTCAATAGCCTGAGCATATTTAGCGTTTTTAGATAGACAATAGCTTTTTTGGATATTCTGCTCATAATTATACTGAGAAAACAAATTATATAATAAAAATACCCCAAAGAAGCAAACAATTAGCTTATAAATATACCCATTTTCCCGCTTATTCTTATCTGAGATAGAACTATTATACCCAATTACAGCTCCAGCTAAAACCCACCAGGTAATTGCTGTTTGCGGAACAAAAAAACTGTAATCAAATAAATTCTGCACTAAAAATGCGCTAATTGCACAAATAAATCCTGCTGCAACAAATGGGTTGCGATAAACTAATGCTTCTTTAAATAGATAAACAACAAAAATAATAAAAGCAATTAAGGCAAAAATTCCAGATTCTACCCCAATCTGCAGATATATATTATGCGGATAATTAGTTTCATTCGCATCCGCAGATTTGACACTGGGGTAAACTATCCCAAAATTACCCTGCCCTATACCGCGAAAAGGTTTTTCCTTAATCAATTTAAAACTGGATTTCCAATAATTGGCTCTTTGCGTAATTGAATTCTGCGGATTGTTAAAATCAACAAAGCAATATTTCCTTTGTACAAACACAGCGCTAAATATAAGCACAACAAGAAAAAAAAACACT
>Ga0164318_10005184_pt1 | contig 12602 bp, 10 predicted proteins | sample GuaBasSedimGuay9_FD_113734 | JGI IMG/M metagenome (GOLD analysis project Ga0164318, IMG submission 113734) | Subseafloor sediment microbial communities from Guaymas Basin, Gulf of California, Mexico - Guay9, Core 4571-4, 0-3 cm | ecosystem: Environmental > Aquatic > Marine > Hydrothermal vents... | reverse complement strand
TAATTTATAATAAGTTTTAAAATTGTTTAATAAAAAAATTCGAGTTCTTTTCCAAAATATGAAACTTTGATAAAATTAAAGGGATTAATAATTTAATACCTTATAAGAAACCTTTTTAAAGGAATGTTTTTATTCATAATAGATTTAAATAGTAGATAACATAATTTATACACTCATGAATGTGAAATATTCGGTTTTTTGTGATTTAAATGTCCCAAGAAGATAAAGACAAATATTATAAAAAAATTAGAGACGCTTTAATGTTACCTAAGGGCAATAAAGATGTTTTAAAAATTATTAAATTCTGGTTTACTCCTGATGAAGCAAAAATTGTTTCTATTTTTAAGACAGCAATGCTTTCTTCTTATTCTTTAGAAAAAATTGTAAAAAAAACTAAAGAGCCTGAAAAAAAGGTCAAAGAGATTTTAGAAAACCTTGCAAAAAAAGGGCTTGTATTCACATGGTTTAATAAAAAATCAAACGAAAAAATGTATACAATTCCCATGTTATTTCCAGGTCTTTTCGAATGGTATTTTGCTAGCAAGCATAATGATGATAATGAACTAAAAATGGCTGCAAAAATATTCAAACCATTAGAAGATAGCTTCATATCATTCGCTTCAAATTATCCTATATCTCGAGTCGCTCCAAGCATCAAATCGATTGAAAAAACTTTGGAAATTAACGAACAAGTCGAAATAGGAAAATCACAAGTTATGCTTTTTGAAGATGTCAGAAAAATACTTGAAAATTCTAAAAGTATTGCTGTTATGGCATGTCCATGTAGAGTATTCCATGGAATTCTTGGAGATTCATGTGGAAAACCTATTGATGTTTGTATTAATTTAAATTCGTCAGCTGATTACGTAGTTAGAGAAGGTATTGGCAGAAAATTAACTATAGATGAAGCTATTGAAATACTAAAGATGTCTGAAAAAGAGGGACTTGTACATATTATCAATAATCAATCTGATAAACATTCCTTTATTTGTAATTGCTGTGGTTGCTGTTGCGGATTTCTAGGAAATGCTAACAAATATAAGTTGGTCGATAAAATGGTCGCAAAATCTAACTACTTCCCAAGAATAGATCGAGAAATTTGTAAGTTATGTAAGACATGCGTTAAAAATTGTCCTGTAAATGCAATGTTTCTAAATTATGGAAATAAGGAAGACCAGTCCGATACCCAAATATTTGTTAGAGAAGATCTTTGTATTGGATGTGGTGTTTGTGCTGCTAACTGTCCAACAAACGCTATATCTATGGAAAAAATCCGAAATATTACTGAAAAAGACCTTGAAAATCAATTATGGGAAGCTGGCGCTCGAAGTAGAGCTGAAAAAATTTTTTAGACAAATTTTTATGTTTTTTCCCAAGTAATTTACGAATTTTCTAAAAAATTCTAATTTTTTATATCTAATAGTATTTCAAATTATTTTTAACTTATTATTAACATTTAATTTTACCCTTTTAATAAATTTATTCGGTCTATTTTAACTAAATCCGATATAATTTAGTCTAATAATTTTAAAAAAACTAGTTGAACTCCAATTTAATTTTGTATATTTAATTTTATTTCAAAAATACAGAAATATTAATATTTACTAATGGAGATACTATTTCAAAAAGTATTTTAATTTCATGTTTTTTATAGGGTTTTAAATAAATGGCATCTGCTAAAAATAGGGAAGAAATAAGAGAAAAATTGATCAAAAGTTATGATTTACTAATTAACTTAATAAAAAAATTTCTTACAGATAAAGTAGATGTAAATATCAATGATATGGACTCTCAACTTTTAATCAGTAAATTAACAGCTTATATTGATAGTTTTCAAGTCTCTAAAATTCAAGGACTAAGGATGTTTGTTAAACATATTAAAAATGGATTTACTCCCACTGAAAAAGAAGCCGAAAGATTCATTAAACAAATTGAGGAATTGTCCGAAATTTTCGATCCGTCCAAACCTGAAAAAATTAAACGAATTGTTGAGATTATCCAATCAGTAACCGAAAATATAATAAAATATTCTTATGAAGAATGGGCTAAAAGTCATTCTAAAACACTAGTAGAAACTGCAAAGCGTATCCAGCGAGTCACAGAATATATGGCTAATTTAAATGATCTTGATGGTATTTATAATTATTACCTAAATTTAGTCAAAGATTTCGAAGATTCTAAAATTGGAAAATTATTATCTACTTATAATAAAAACGAATTTAAATCTGAGTTCAATAAAGTCCAAGAAATTTACTTTATGAAATAATATTTTAAATTTTTAATTTGATTTTTAAATGTATATTAATGGATTTTTTTTGTCTAAAAGATTTTTATTATAGGTCTTCTTCATAAACTCAAGTCCTGACTCTATATCTAGCAACTTTGATTTTAAATTAACTAGAGATTTATGAATTCCTAAAGACAGGTCAGGCCCTCTTAGTTTACTCCAATTATAATTTGAAGCCCGGTCTTCTATTATTAACTCTGGATTTAATTTAAAAACTTCCGCCACTTTTTTTAAAAAACCAAAATGCGATATCCTTTCACTTCCGGCTAAATTAAAAATTCCGTCTATATTTCGATAACATAATTCAATAATTCCTTCAATTAAATTATTTACGAAAACTGGTGTAAAAAAAATGTCTTTATATCCTTTAATTTGTCTGCCATTTTCCAGGTTTGATAATATCTTAACAATAAAATTATATTTTGATCTGTTTACTAAATCTAAACCATAAAAAAATGTCCGAATTATATTATATTTTAATTTTGAATCTTGAACTACTTGTTCTCCTAACAATTTAGTTTTTCCATAGACTGTTATTGGGTTCGGAATATCATATTCTGCATAATAGCCAAGTTTTCCATTAAAAACATGGTCTGTAGATATATAAATTATTTTTGAATTTATTTCTTTTGCAGCATCACAAATATTCTGTGTGCCCATTACATTTACTTCATATGTTAGTTCAGGTAATTTTTCGCAAAATGATATTTGCGTCATGGCTGCGGTGTGAATTATAATTTTCGGTTGTATTTTCCTAATTATATTGAATACTTCTTCTCGATTTTTAATATCTAAATAATGCGTTTCAATACCGTCCATTTCAAATGAATTACTATAATATGTAGTATGGACTTCAAAAAAACTTGACATTATCTTAGTTAAATTTCCACCTAATAGTCCACTTCCACCTGTTATTAAAATTCTTTGTTTCATTTTTATATGACCATTCCAGTTCTTATCTCTTAATTAAAACAAAATTTATTTTTTAATTCATAATCAAATTTTTTTCTTTTTATTATGAATTTTTGTTATACTTCGAATTTGTAAAATATTTTTGAAAGTTCTTTACAAATTCTTACCATTAAATTGAAATAGAATTATTTTCTTATAATATTTCAAAAACTTAGATATTTAGAGTTGAATTAGAAATAGTTTTTATTCTATATTGCTAATTTAAATGGATAAAATAAAAAAAGATTGATTAAATATTCTTTTTAGGGTTTAATGTCTTCTATAAATGCGAGTCCTTCATTATACCTACTAAATAATTTATTACTTATGTCTAAAAGGAGGTCTGCCTTTTCTTGATATCCCAATACTTTACTTATTTCTGATGCCTGTTTTATTATATCCGAAGCTTCTAATATTCTACCTTGATTTAATAAAACCCCAGCTTTTTCCAATAATTTTATTCTATTATCTTCTTGAAATTTTTCGCTTATGAATTCAGTCCTACTTGCAACAACTCGTGCAGTCTTTGCTATAATTGTAAGTATAGATTCTTGGTAATCTGGATCAATTGCTATCATCTCATATGTTGGGTATCCTAACATTTTTTCCACTTCCTTTGCCGGCATTGCATCGGGCAAGTCTTGTTTATTTGCAATTATTGACACAGCTGCATCTGGTGTTTCTTTTTCGATAAGATTAACAAAAAACCTTGATTCTAATATATTTTGCCTAGTAGAATCTGTAATTAATATTACAATGTCACTTCCCTTAATAAATTTAGCCCAAACAGAAGCAAATCTGACCTGCCCCGCTGTATCCCACAAATAAAACGGAATATTTGATTTAGATTTCTCACCTTTTTTTCCTAACCCCAAACGACACTCTGTAATATAGCCTGTTATAGTTGGAATATGTCTCTTCGGTAGTTCTAGTCCTTGTATTAATTTTGTAATTGTTGTTTTCCCTACTCCTGAAAATCCTATTAATGAAACTTTTGGCCTTAAGTTCTCTAATGCTTCTTCAGCGTATTTATCAAATTCTTCAAATTGTTGTAAATTAATTTCAAATGGATCAATTCTCGTAATCTGTTCACCATAATTTTTAACAAATCGGTCTCTTAATACTGCAATTTCTTCTGTAATACTTTCATCAGTATCTGTTCTATCAAGCAGAAGGAAAATGTAAAGGTTATATTTTTTTTCTGTAGTATATCCTAATTTATAATTCATTAAATTTAATATTTCTACATATACATCCTTTTTTAGATTTGATTCATAGTCTATAATTGAATGAGCAAGGGACATAACTGTCTCTTCAGGTAATGAATACGCATATGTCCGTGGGAATACCAAATTATGCCCAACAAAGATCATGAGTTTTCGTAAAATTGTTTCCACGTCCTTTAATTCATTTTTAAAATGTAATCTCTTTTATTCTATTCATTTCTTAAATTGTATTAATTTTCAAATGAGTCACGTTTGAATTATATTTAATTATTAAATTTTTATCTTTATTGATTTTTATCACTATTATTTTTAATACTTTTATTGTCTTTTTTAACAATTAAACCGACAATTTTGTTGATTATCCATTCTAATCCAAGCATATAATTTAATTTTTTCCAAATTATTAACCAAATACTAATAAGTATGAATACACTGAAGGATAAAGTGAGGTATAAGTATAAATTCATGTTAGTTAAAAAAAAACCATTTAAAAAAAAGGAGTCAAATAAAGGCGTCAGAAAAATTAAGCCAAAATGAATATAATAGACAGAAAAAGAGACATTTCCATATTCCACAACCAAATTCTTAGAAAAATCTATAATTTTGTTTTTTAATTTAAAATTCCGATAAAATGCTATAAGTAAAAAGATTAAATATAGACCAATATTTTCCATTATATTTGATCCAAAATGGCTGAAATAGTCCGGATGACTGAAAAAATGAAAATAAGTGGCTCCAGAAATAAAAAGTATTAATGCTGGTGTCTGTATTTTTTTCAAAAAGCTAACATTAATTCCATTTTTGTCCACCTTAATTAATAATCTACCAAGTAGAAACCCCATACAATAATAAAAAACCCATGGAAAAAAGGCAAATCCACCAAATACTGATGTATAACACAAAAACCACAAAATTGGAGTCTGAGTTAAATAATATATATAACCAATAAAGAAACTTAAAATTGTAAAACTCAATATGATTATGTTAGAATATTTAAATTGGTCTAATAAGTAAATTATAATCATTCCTAACCCTATAATTTTAAAAATATTCCAAGTCTGAAATGAAGTGGTCAGACCAACATACCCTGCAAATAAGATACTGAGTAATGTAGCAAAACCAAAAATAAGAAATGCTTTTAAAATTGTTTCTTTCGCAACAAATACTTTATTATAACTTTCTCGTTTTTTTAGAAAATAAACAAAACTATATCCTGATATTAAAAGAAAATTCGGTGCTATAATTCCACCTAAATTCGCTAACAAAAATTCTATTGTTCCATGAGTAGTATTATAATAATAAAAAGAAAAGTGATAAAAAATCATTAAAATTATAAAAAATCCACGCACATAATCTAGATATGGATATCTATTTTTTTTTCTTAATATAATATTTGGTTCGTTTTTATTTACTGTCATAATGTTCCCTTTTGTAATTATCTAATTTAGTTATTTTATTAAAAAATTAATTGTTGATAATGATTTTTAATTGTATTTACATTTTGGATATTATTATCACTTGTAAATAAAATTTAAAATTTATTATTTTTTTACTGTAATTTTTTTACTGAAATCAATATAAATATTAAATTTCATATTTATTTTAGTGTTATCAAAAAAGTAGTAATCATACTCCTTTAAATGCAGACTTTTTTAAAGAATAGACTTGTCCCCAGCCACTTGCTATTAGAATTTTTTTTAAAAAAATGTTGTCAATCGAAAATCTATCGTCCATATTTTTAAATGCGATTCCGATGTTATTTAATATTTCAATGACTTTAAAATAGGCATCATCCCTTGAAAATATCTTAAAATCTACTGACTTATAGAATATCTTACAACGTAATATCGCAATTTGCTCAATTATATATTTTTTATACTCAATTTTTATATCTTCATTCCAATTCTTTAAAAATTTGAATTCTATTTTTTCTAAATAAATATTTTTTAAAATATTATTCCAATAACTGTTTGCCATTTTTAAATAAAAAGCACGAAGATGAAAAATTAAATTAGTGTCCATATTTGATAAATTCAAATCAATTAAAAGGTTAATTAAAACTTCGTTAAAAAAATCAAAACCAGAATAAGAAAAATATTTAAGCAAATCGTTAATTAAATCTTCACTAATATTTATGTTTTTAAATTCTGAAGAATCTTCTAATTCAAGGTTTTTATTTATTATATTTCTAATTTCTTCTGTTAGAGATCTTCCTATGTTGTATTCAAATTCTTTAAAATTTTTATATACTCTTGGTATTTTTTCATAATTATTATTAATGAATTTAAATTTAATTAGACTGTAAAACGAGGTAAACTCGGAATTGAATCCACCAACGGACTTTAAAATTGATTCAAAAAAATTTTGAATGCCCACATTTAATAAATAACTTTTATTTTTTAGTAATAAATCTAAAATCAAACAAATTAAATCATTGGTATCTTGTTCATTATTATGGATTATAGATATTATTTCTTTAAGATTCTCCAGACTCCTTTTAAATTCGTTGTTTTTCTTAGAATATTCTTCATCTAAAATTTTCATAAATTTTTCAAATTGAAATGAGAATAAATAATCATCAGGTGCATTTATTCTTTTAAAATAATGATCTAATAGGACATACGAAAAATTATCTAATAATTTTGGAGTAAATTTTCTTATTTTTATTATTTCAAAAATTCCCTCAAGATCACCTGATTGGACAAATTTAGTAAATATTTTTTTTATTAGTCTAATTGGAATGAATTCACTGAATTTTATTATGATTTTCAATTCAGGAATTAGGTCATAATCTAAATAAATTTCAATTGTAGTATTAATGTTGCCTGCAAAAAACATCGCAAGACCTGCTCTTTTTATATCATTGTTCGCTTTAAAATACAGGTACAATTTGAACAATTTTTTTTTCAATCTTTTATTATCGAAGTTCCTATCAAAATCTGTTATTATCTCTTCATTCAAGGTATCAATTTTACAGAAAAAGATATATAAAGCTCCTATCGGATCAATTTTTGAGTATTTTTTTAAATCATTGATATTTATTGAATCATTTTGGAATTTCTTAAAATGTAAAATCATTTTTATTTTTCGTTTTAATATAAAATAACCTATAATAATTGGAAATATTGGCATGATAATAACAAAAATCATCGGAAGAATATCTGAAATACGCATGTAATTCAAATTTAATAAAGAAATTATAATTAATAATATGATTATTCCTATTGAAATGCTTAATATAAATTTAAAATGCTTATAAATTGGTAAATTTTTAATTTTACCATTGTTTTTTTTGATCTCGCTTATCCTAATTTCCTCCTGAATTATGTTTAAAGACAAGTTTAATTAATGACTGACGCTTGTAAACTATTAATAAAAAAATCGAAATAAAAGTTGTACCAACAATACTCACCAGAATTATTATAATACCCGGAATAGATTGGAAAATACCTAATACTTCTAATTTATATAGATTTCCATAATATTTACCATCTTTATAAGTTGTTGAAAATTGAAATTCATAAGTTCCTTGAGGTAAATTCAATTTGATATTTTCAATTGAACTAACATTTTGTAATATAATTGATTGAAATGGGATGTTATTTAAATAAATTGTAAAATGGACAGTAAGAGTTTCATTAAACCCTAATGGTCTGAAATTTATCACAGCAAATTGGGTTCCAAAATGTATCGGAACATAATAGACTTCTATATATGGTCCAAGAAAAAATTCCCCTGGTATTCCATCATAAAGTTGGGCATGCTGTGTATAACCAAAAAAGTCATGTGAATAGCTTGCACTTTTATTATATGTATAATTAAAAGCTTCTTCTAATGTAACTTTTTCATCGCCGTTTACATCACCATTTAAATTATAATATGCGTCCAAGAAAAATGCAGTAAAGATACCGTGTTTTAAAAAGAATTGATCTTCAATACTACTTTCAGATCTGCCACATGCACTAATAATAATTCTATTAGGTTCTTCTAATGAATCAATTAGTCCACCACTATAACATGAATCGAATAGTGCAATCAATTTTGAACAGTTTATTTGGTCAAAAAAGCTTTTTAATTCATATTCATCAATATCGCCATTAATACTCCAATCATATGGGACAATTGAAGTATCTGAGCCGTTTTTATCACCATGTCCTGAAAAAAAGAAAAAGAAATAATCATTATTATTACATCTATTTGAAATCCAATTAATTTGAGCTTCAATATTATTTTTAGTTGCTTGAGAATTTATTAAAATTTTAACATTCTCTTTTGGAAAATTTTGGTTTATTAACCATGATTTGATAGCCATAGCATCATTATCTGAGTAAAAAAGGTCATTCTGAAAACCTGGATAATCTGAAATACCAATTATTAAAGCCCATCTGTTAATATTAGTGTTAATATTAAAATTTAATGAGTTATCTAGTTTTAATCCTGGTTCTATATTAAAATTAAAAAGCACAATGAAAAATATTATTAAAATTAAAGATGCCCTTTTATATTTACCCATTAAATGCACACGATCATCTATTTTTTCTTATAATTTTTAATAACTCGTCTAATTTAAATGTATAATCTGAAACTATTTTAAAATCTTTGATTTCATAAGCCAAATCTATAATTGATTTATATAATTCAATAACTGTATCAATATTTTTAACTTGAAGTTCGGTGCTGGCTTTTCTAATTAAGCGTTGAATTAAAGCTTTATTCTCTTCTATATACTGGATACTGGCTTCTTCTATAGATTGAAGGTCTGCAGAGTATGCATTGGTAAGGACAGTTTCAATCTCGAAAACTAATTCATATATTTTTTTAGGGTTATTTACGTCCCAATTTGTGTATGATGGAACTTTTTGGAGAAAATCTTCCATAGAACTAAATTTTTCAGTAATATTGCTAGAAGTTGTAATAATTGGGCGATCAGGATAATTAGTATAATCAATTGTAAATATAAAATGCGTATCTAAAGTAATTGAGAGATAAACTTTAGCTTTAGTAATTGTTTCTTCAAAGTCAGTTTGAAAATAATACATTAAATCTCGAGCCTGCTCTGCGAGTCCCGTATCTTTTTTTGTTGCTGCCGAAATGCCTACTTTCTCTTTGTATTGGGCGATTTTAGCTAAAATTTCTCTTAATTCATCTTGCAACTTTTCTTTCCTTTGTTTAAACTCCGGCAAACTAATTGTAGCTTGTTCTAGCTGCTTTTTAAGTGAGTTTACTTCTCCCACTAACTGTGTAACTCTTATTTTTAATTGTTTTACTTTATTTGCTATATCTTCGTTGCTCATTAAACCACCAAATAATTAAAAAGTCATCATTTTTGTTCTATTTAACACTTATTATTAACTTTTGGTTTTTTTAATTATAAATAAATTTATTATTGAAGGTCGCTTTTGCAGATTTTGTTTAAATTCGGTTTATTTAGAAATATAAATAGATCGATGTATTATTAGAATTTTTAAGGATTAAAGATGATATGTATTAATGTATAAAAAGAATTACTAATAAAGATTAGTATAATGCAGGTAATGAGATATGTTGGTAAAAGAAGAAATTTTAAGAAGAATAAGAGAAAATAAGGAAAAGATAAAATCATTTTGGGTTAAAAAAATTGGTATTTTTGGATCCGTGGCAAGAAATGAGATAACTGAAAAAAGTGATATTGATGTAGTTGTAGAATTTGAGAAAGGTAAAGCCACATTTAAGAATGTTTGTGGACTTATCGATTTTCTTGAAAATCTTTTTGGCAGAGAGGTTGATATTTTAACACCTGATGGGATTGAAGCGATAAGATTGGAACATGTGAAAAAAGAAATAAAAAAATGTGTTGAGTATGCATAAACGAGATAATAAGGAATATATAATATATGTAAAAATATTTTTACATAATTGATGTATTATATTGATATATGTTTAAAAAGAATGAAATATTTAAAAAAATATAATAATAAATGGTGGATAATTAACTGAAATGTAAATATATTATTCCGGATACAATCCATAAATTAATATTGAAAGAAAGAGGCGAAAACGGAAATATATGTATGCTGAACGATCCTGAAAAAATTGATTTCGTAAGATTAAAGGTTTCCTATAATGGAAAATTCGGGATATGATCATTCTATTTGAAAATTAATTTTGATGGGATCCTGGAAATTCAATTTAAAGATATAGCGTATGGCAAAGTATTAATTAATGCTCTCGCAAATACTTTGATTAACGGCGATGAACCTGATGGGAATTTAAATAAAGAATTGGATGACCAATTCTCAATACCATATCGTATTCCAAATTTTAGTTCCATTTGGATAAAATTTTACGATAAGAAAATCTGAAAGTCCAGCCTCATAATTTGTAGTTGATCTACAAACATAAATAAAGCCATCTATATCTATTGTTATGTCATTTCCCGTCTCATAATTTCCATTTCCATAAGAAATAGTCCTCCCAGTAGCATAAATATATTGATTATCACTTAAAGCTAATTTAATAATGTAATTACTGTAAATCCCACCCCAACTAATATTCCATAGAAAATAATTAGTATTCTTTTCTAAAATCTGAATATCTATAGAATTCTCTGCTCTCTTCTAGATTATATTGGGATATATTAAACGCGCTAAAAAGCCGAATACCATAAAAATTATTAAAAATATCGTTATCACTCTTTTATCTTTTTCTATGGTCATCTCTATCATTATTTCCATCAACCTACTTTTATTATTAACTCAAATTAACATTCATATTATAATATTAAAAATAATTTTTATAGAAAATTTATTTTTTAATACCATCTTTTTCCTATTCAGTTTCAATTTTCTTTTTTGCCATTAATTCAAATCCCACCGCATTAGAAAAAATATGGTCTTCAACGACAATTATTCTATCAAGGTCTTCTATCAAATTGTTAGTTAATATTAGCATTTCTATTTCATTCCAAAAAATCGGGACTGCCTCCCCCGTAATAATATAATATTCTATTTCTGCATCTGGTGGTAAGAAATTCAAAATTTTTCTTATACTATCCACAATTTCTTGCGAAATTTGTCTGATAAAATGTTCTTTCACATCACTAATATTATATCTTTTTCCTGCAATTACTATGTCGTCATTTTTCTCCTTCAAGTTTTTGATGATGGAAAGTGGTTTGATTATTTGGTTTGTGTGTTGTTGTAATGATTGACAAATTTTATTAGCTAAAACAAACAATGAAGCATCTGTTAAATTTGCTGATGCATTTTTTATAATTCTCCCCTCAAAAATTGTCATTATTTCGGTTAAGAGATCTAACGAAATTACAAGTGCATTTATTGCTTTTAAATTATGATATTTATGGACGTGATAATAATAAGTCCCAAATGCTTCTGGCATCACCATTACTTTTTTAATAACCTTATGTATTGTTAAAATCTCTTTAGTAGTTTCATTTTTTATTTTTATGGAAATTTCACCTTTTAATTTTCCACTTAATTCTTTCATTTTATCTATACTTGTTGATAGAGGGACACCAATCCCTAAGACTATCTCTTCTCCGTCCATTTTTGATATAAGCGGAATACCTGCTTTTATTAATTTAAATACATCATCAATTTTATCTAATCTTCCTTGGTCCATAATAAAATGTTTTATATCACTCTGTAATCTTGCTAATTCTCCAATATAATATTCTTTTTTCTCATCTATTAATACTAAATTATTTATCCAACTTTTATCAGTAGCAAATCCTTCCCACCCTTCAAGCGGGGCACCAATAATACTTGGAAATGCTACCTTTTGGTCATCACATGTAAACTTAAGGTATCCGCCTATATCTATTCCAATTGTAAGAGTTATTTTTACCACCTCGGTAAAATTATCTTATCACATCTGCAAAGAAATTAATCATTTAATTATGAATTTTTTGTTCGATGCATTTCAAATTATCTGTTTAACATTTTTTTTAATTCATTTTAAAATAGTTATTATCTATTCTCTTTAATATAATAATCTGAAAAATATTGGAATTATAAAACTAAAGTTTTGTTTATTATTCAAAATTAAAAGCGTTTATACCACCCGTGATATTATTAGTTATTTTTAAAACAATTGAAAATAATTCAATGATTTAATTATGTTTTTATTGAAAATAATTA
>Ga0164318_10005182_pt1 | contig 12607 bp, 11 predicted proteins | sample GuaBasSedimGuay9_FD_113734 | JGI IMG/M metagenome (GOLD analysis project Ga0164318, IMG submission 113734) | Subseafloor sediment microbial communities from Guaymas Basin, Gulf of California, Mexico - Guay9, Core 4571-4, 0-3 cm | ecosystem: Environmental > Aquatic > Marine > Hydrothermal vents... | reverse complement strand
GTATCAGAATACTTCCCACCGAAAATTTTCGGCGGGGGAGAGATAAGTGCAGCACTGCTTGCCAAGAATCTGTCTAGGGAAGGAATTGAGGTTTCTGTTCTCACCTCACATTTCAATGGCCTGGAGAAATTTGAAGTTAAGGATGGTGTAAAAATTTACCGGAGATTAAAAACCGGGGAAAACCCAAACTCATTTTTTAGCAATTTCAAACGTGCGTTTCTCTTCCCCTACTCTACAAAAAGAGAATTAATAAAGTTAAACAAAAAAGAAAATTTCGACATAATCCATTGTATGAACATCAACTCGATAATTGGTGCAGCTAAAGCAAAAAAAGAAATTAAAAAACCAATAATAGCTCATGTGAATTCCCCTGTGTTGTTCTGCCCTATAGGAACCTTAATGAAAGGAAAAAAAAATTGCAAGGAAAAATGTTCTTTTTTTAACTTTCTGGGTTGCTTTTTTAAAGAAGGAAAGATTTCAAAAATTCAGAATAAATACCTTCAGTATAATCCCCTCTTTGCTTTTTATGTTTATTTTCGCTTTAAGAGAAGGAAAAGTTTTTTAAGGAAGGTTGATTTCTTCCTCCCTATCAGTAACTTTATGAAAAATTTATTAATTAGAGAGGGAATTCCCAGGGAAAAGATTGCTGTAGTGCCTAACCCGGTGGAATTGGAAAAATTCTTAAAATTAGAATCTAAGTGGCATAAGCCAGTAAAGATTTTATACCTGGGAAATTATGAAAAATTTAAAGGACCACAAATTTTATTACAGGGATTAAAAGAGATAAAATTGGAGTATGAAGCAAATTTCTATGGCTCTGGTTCTTTAGAAAAGTGGATGAAAAATTTTGTGAAAGAGAATAATTTAAGTGGAAAAATCAAAATTAATAGGAAAGTGAGCTATGATGAAATTCCAAGATTATATCAAGAACATGACATATTAGTTTTCCCCTCTCTAATCGGTGAGGCTTTTGGGAGGATTGTGATAGAGGCTATGGCTGCTGGAAATCCAGTTATTGCCTCAAGAATTGGTGGTGTTGTTGATATTGTGGGGGATAGAAAGACTGGATTTTTAGTAAAGCCTGGAGATGTAAAAGAACTAAGGGATAAGATAATAAAGTTAACAACTAACTCCAAATTAATGGAAAAAATTGGGGAAAAAAGTAGAGAAATTGCTAAAGAAAAATATTCCGAGGAAAAAATTGCTAAGAGGGTGGTTGAGATTTATAAAAAGGTAGAATGAAGGTCTTGATGCTCAGTGGATTTTTTCCTCCAGAAATTGGAGGAATAGAAATGCATGTTTATAGACTATCCAAGAAACTTGTTCAAAGAGGTAATAAGGTCACAGTTATTGCTAGATACAAAATTGGAAAAAAACCAAAGAACATGATTGAATATATGGATGGGATAAAAATTAAGTGGATTTATTCATCAAAAAACACAAAGTTAAATACTATCACTGCTTGGTTTAAAGCTTTTTTTATGATAATCAATGAAAGAGTAGATGTAATACATGCACATTCGATTGTACCTATAACAACTGTTGGAGGAATTGCCAAATTAATCTTAAGAAAACCATTGGTTGTAACGATACATGAAAGTCATTTCATAAAGGGCATGAGCAATCCTTTCTATAGGATTCTCGCCAAATTAAGCCTCTCTCTTACAGACTCCATAATAACAGTAAGTAAGGATAGATATGAAAGAGCTAAAGGATTAGTTAATAAAGAAATTCAGCTTATCCCAAATAGCGTAGATGTTAAGGAATTTAAGCCATATAAATCAAATATTCTCAGAGAGGAATACAACATACCCCCCAATTTCAAGATTATATTATATGTTGGAAGACTCGCTCCTGTCAAAGGTGTCATCTATTTAATAAGAGCAATTCCGGAGATAGCTAAGATAAATAAAGATATAAGATTTATCTTGATAGGAGAAGGACCTGAGAAGGAGCAATTACTAAAAGAAATACAAAAAATGGAAATAGGGAACTATGTGATATTTACAGGTTTCAAACCAAACGATCAGATGCCGAATTATTACAACTCGGCGGATTTAGTTGTTTTACCTTCTCTCATAGAGGCTACAAGCATTAGTGGATTAGAGGCCATGGCCTGTGGAAAACCATTAGTTTGCTCAAGTGTAGGAGGACTCACCGAGATTATAAAAGATGGCTATAACGGTTTTTTATGCAAGTCAAAAGATCCAAAAGATTTAGCTAGAGCTATTAATAAAGCGTTAAACTCAGACATTAGTAGATTAGGTAAAAATTCTAGAAGATTAGTTGAGGAGAAATTCACTTTGAAGAAGATAACTGATAAAGTTTTGGAGGTATACAAAAGTGTTATCAAATAACTATTTTACTATATCTAAAATTCTCTCCATCCTCTGCTTTATAGTATGCTCCTTTAAAACCCTTTCATGACCTTTTTTTATAATTTTATCTCTTTCTTCTTTGTTATCTTCATCTAAATAATAATCTATTAACTCTTTTAATTCTTCCACATTATGATAACAAACAATCTCCTTCCCTATTCTAAATAACTTTGGAATTTCCTTAAAGTAATCACAAAGTATAAAGCTATTGGTTGCAGGAATTTCAAAGGTTCTTAGATTAACTCCATCAATGGAATGTAAAGCATGAATATTTAAATTTATTTTTGACAAATTTAACTCTTTGCACATTTCATATCCAAGGTATATTTTTTCATCTACTTTTCCTCTTAGAGAAGATGTAATTTTTTTCCATCTATATCCGCTGATTCTAAGATTATAGTTAACCAATTTATTAAGAAGTTCTTCCCTGTGAGGTTCGTGAGAACCAATAAAAGATACATCATACTGATATTTTCTCTTTTCAAGAGGAATTATTTCTTTATGGACATGAACGGGATCTGCCGCACAAGGGAGATAATAAGAATTGGAGTTAACTTCCTTTAATTCTTTTATATAATAAGGGTCAAAAACAAAAAAGTAGTCATACTCGGCAATGTTGTTTATTTTATTTTCTCTATCAATTTTACCAAAAGGATCATCTAGAGTCCAATTAACTGTTTTAATTCCTTTATTAGATAATTTCTCAATAATTCCTGAAAGAATATTTGCTCCTTTATTAACTAATAATATATCAGGATTATAGTTCTCTGCAATGTGAAAAAGCCACTTGTTTAATAAATAATTGGTAAATTTTGTCCTATGTAATTTGAATTTCCTAAAACTAAAGATTTTTGCCTCATGTTCTAATTCCTTAAAAGCCTCCTTACACTGATACGCAAATCCAGGAAATTTTCCATCATCAGTTCCAAAGATTAAGATTCTCATAGCAATATCATTATATTTCTCTGTTTTTATTGATTGAAGTATATTTCTTTAAATATTAGAAGGATTTAGATGGAAAATAAAAAAATTGCCATTATTGGTTTGGGATATGTTGGCTTGCCATTAGCTTGCTTATGTGCAAGGAAAGGTTATTATGTCTTGGGAATAGACAAAAATCCAAAAATTGTTAATCTTGTCAACCAGGGGGTAAGCCATATTAAAGACAAAAAATTAGAGATAGAATTAAGAAAGCAAAAAGGGAAAATTAAGGCGACAACATCCTTTCAAAACTTAAGTAAAGTAAATTATATCATAGTTTGTGTTCCCACACCCGTAAATAATAATCATAAGCCTGATTTAAAGCCGTTAAAATCTGCTTTAAAGGGGATTTCAAAATTCTTAAAAAAAGGGCAGTTAGTCATTATTGAGTCAACCATCTATCCAGGAACAACTGAGGAAATTGTAAAACCAATTTTAGAAGAATCTGGTTTAAAGGTTGGAAAAGATTTCTTTTTAGCTCATTGTCCAGAAAGGATCGATCCTGGAAATAAAAGATGGTCATTAGATAAGATTCCAAGAGTTTTAGGAGCGATTACTAAAGAAGGAAAAAAGAAAGCAACAAAATTTTATAAGTCAATTATAAATGCAGAAATTTTAGAACTTAACTCCATTAAAGCAGTAGAAGCAGTTAAGATAACAGAGAATACTTTTAGAGATGTTAACATAGCATTTATAAACGAATTAGCGAAATCATTTGACAAATTTGATATTGATATAATAGAGGTCATAAGAGGAGCTTCCACAAAACCCTTTGGTTTCATGCCCTTCTATCCCGGTTGTGGAGTTGGCGGACATTGTATCCCTGTTGACCCCTATTATTTAATTGAAAAAGCAAAAGGTATCGGCTTTAATCATAAATTTCTAAAATTAGCCAGGATGATAAATAACTCCATGCCAGCATATACAGTTAGTTTATTAGAATCCAAAATTGATAATTTAAAAGATAAAAAAATTGGTGTTTTGGGCCTATCTTATAAAGCAGATGTTGATGATACGAGGGAGAGTCCGGCTTTAAAAATCAGAGAAATTTTAGAAGAAAAAAAGGCAAAGGTTTTTGTCTTTGACCCCTTTATTCCGGAAAAAAGCAGTGTTTCCTCTTTAGAGGAATTACTTAAAAAAGTAGATTATCTTATATTAGCAACAGATCACAGAGAATTTAAGGATATGGATTTAGAAAAATTAAAAGAAAATAAGATAAAGATAATTATCGATGGAAGAAACTGCCTCAACAAAGAAAAAATCAAAAGTTTAGGTATTGAATATAAAGGAATTGGAAGGTGAAAATAGCAATTATTGTAGATAGACTTACAAATTATGGTGGTGTTGAAAGGATAGTTCTTCTGATGGCAAAGGAATTTAATGCTGATATTTATACTGGATTCTGGAAGAGAGATACAAGTTTTTCAGAATTTCAAAATTTCAATATTACGGAGCTAATTCCTTATGATTCTTTTGCATATAAATTGCCTTATCGGATAAGAGGTAGATACCTACATTATAAATTCTCTAAGTTGAAATTAAAGGATTATGATTTTTATATCTTCCATGGAGGGAAATCTTTAGAATTAGCTAAAGAACATCATCCCAATTTATGGTATTGTCATTCACCAACAATTTGGCTTTATGACTTATACGAAGAAGAACTTAGAGGATTCAATTTTTTAAAGAGGCAACTTTTTAGAGTCTCTTGTCATTTTCTAAGGAAGAGAGATAAAAAGAATGTGAGTTATGTTGATAAAATAGTTACTAACTCTAAGAATGTTAAAGACAGAGTAAGGAGAATTTATGGAAGAGATGCTGATGTTGTTTATCCTCCTGTAAATTTAAAAAAATTTAAATACAACAAAACAGATGATTTTTATTTATCTACAGCAAGATTAACACCAGACAAGAGAGTAGATGTAATAATTAAGGCTTTCCAGAAAATGCCTAATAAAAAATTAGTTGTGAGTAGTGGAGGAACTGAATTGAGTAAAATCCAACAGTTAGCTAAGGGATATAGGAATATAAATGTATTAGGATGGATCTCAGAGGATAAATTAAGAGAATTATACGGCAATTGTATAGCCACTGTATTTGCATCTCTATATGAAGATTTAGGTATGGTAGCTCTTGAATCAATGGCTGCAGGAAAACCAGTTATAGCATCGGGAGATAAAGGCTTTAGAGAGACAGTAATTGATAAAAAAACAGGTTTATTAATAAAGCCAACTGTTGAAAATATAATAAAAGCAGTAGAGTGGATGACTCCGGAAAGAGCCAAAGAAATGAGAAAAGCCTGCGAAGAAAGAGCCAAGGATTTTTCTGAAGAAAAATTTATTGAGGGAATTAGAAAGGCAATAGAAGAGGTAAGAGATGGCTCTTAAAACACTAAAGTTATTATGGAAATTTTATGAAAATGAGACAAGAGGGCATTTAATCTTACATAAATTTCTCACATTAAGTCACTATTTTATATTTAATGCTCTTTCAAAAATAATGCCTAGAAATCTTGTTAAGTATGTTTTTAGAAATTATATTAGAATTGGTTTTATCCCTCTAAAATTAACATTGAGAGATGGAACAATAATACACCACCATCTAGAAGATTATGGACTGTTTTTTGAAGTAATCTTAAATGACGGATATGAATTGAAAAAGTTGGGAGGGGGCAGTGTTGTAGTGGATGTTGGAGCAAATATAGGTTTAGTGTCAGTTTTAGCCATAAAAAGATTTAATGCTAAGAAGGTAATTTCCTTTGAACCATGTACAAATAATTTTAACTTTCTCAAAAAGAACAAGGAAGTAAACGATTGTCGTAATATGATAATAAAAAAAGTGGCAGTTTCAGACAAGAAAGGAAAAACTAAACTTTATTTACGTGGATCAGGAACTCATTCCATAATTGATAAATCACCAGGAAGTGGTTATGAGATAGTTGAACTCACAACATTAGATGACGCATTGAAAAAAGAGCCAGTTATAGACCTATTGAAGATAGATGTAGAAGGAGCTGAATTAAATGTCCTTAAAGGTGCAGATGAAACATTAAAGAGGACACAAAAGGTAATACTGGAGTGGTCAAATTTAGCTTCCCATGAGGAGATAATTGATATACTGAAAAATAATGGATTTGACATTAATGTTTCAGGAAGTATGGTGATTGCACAAAAAGGAAAATGAGAGGTAGATAGAAATTGAAATTCTCTTTATATCTCCTGATGTTATTGCATTTTTAAAGTTGTATGTAAATTATAATAATTATGATACAATTTATTGATAGAAAACAGGAGCTAAAATTTTTGGATAGAAAATATAAGGAAAAGAAAAAGCAATTAATCATCATCTATGGGAGGAGAAGGGTTGGAAAGACAGAGTTAATAAAGGAATTCCTAAAAGATAAAAAAGGGATATATCTTCTCTGCTCTAGGGATAGTATCAGGGAGAATCTCAACCAATTTAAGGTCAAAATAGCGGAATTTACAGGAAAGGACTATTTTCTAAAATTAGATATCAACTCCTTCTATGACCTTTTCAAATATCTTGGAGATGAGATCAAAGATAAAAAGGTTATTATATCCATAGATGAGTTTCCATATCTCATTGAGATTAATAGAGGTATTACATCTACCTTTCAAAGTATATGCGATGAACTCTTATCTGAAAATATTATGCTTATTTTATGTGGCTCTTCCATAGGGATGATGGAGACAGAAGTTCTGGATTATAAATCTCCTTTATATGGAAGAAGAACTGGTGAATGGAAACTAAAGCCATTAAACTTTAGATTTATGAGAGAATATTTTTCTAACTATGATATTGAAGAGGTTGTAAAATTGTGGTGTATATTGGGAGGAACTCCCTTCTATTGGCATTGTTTTGATAAAACTTTATCTGTTAATGAAAATATAAAGCAAAGGATTTTGACAAAGGGTGAAATTCTTTATAATGAACCAAAAATCTTGTTGAGAGAAGAATTCAGAGAGCCAAGGATATATATGTTAATCCTAAAATACTTATCCCTTGACTATAATACCCTCAGTGAGATTTCATCCATAACTGGGCTTGATAAAGGAAATCTTTCTAAGTATCTCTTTACATTAGAAGAAACTGGAATCATAAGGAGCATACTTCCCATTGGGAAAAGAAAAAGGGGGATTTATGTAATAACAGAGCCATTATTTAACTTCTGGTTTAGATTTGTTTACCCAAACAATTCTGATCTTGAAATAGATATGGTTAAAGAGGTATTTACAAGAATTAAACACGAGATAAATTCTTACTATGGTAGAATGTTTGAATTTTTAGTTGAGGATCTCTTAAAGAAAAAGGTCCTTGATGCTGGCTCTTTTACAAAAATCGGCAGATGGTGGCATAAAGACAAAGAAATTGACTTAGTTGCCTTAAATTCTGACAGTAAGGAAATAGCATTCTTTGAGGTTAAGTGGTCTGAACTGAACGCAATGACATCAAGAAAAATTCTAAAAGACCTTGAAGAGAAATCCAGATTTGTTAACTGGAATAACGAAGAAAGAAAGGAATATTTTGGTATAATTGCCAAGAAGATTAAGGGAAAAAAGAAATTAAGGGAAGAAGGATACCTGTTATTTGATCTGGATGATTTTGAAAAAGAATTTAGAAGAGGCAAAGGATGAAAATTCTCTTTATATCCAGAAGGTTTTATCCAGATATTACTGGAGGTGGACAGATTTCTGCCTATTATATTGTAAAACTTAAGAGGGAATAGTCCTCATAATTGACGCAATAAATTAACTGATTTCACATTATTTTTCTTAGTTATTATTTCTTCAAGAAACTTTAATAATTTCTCTGAGTAGTTTTCATAGTCAAGAGGTTTTACCTTTTGCTTTGCTGCTTTAGCCATTTTTTCCCTCTCTTTAGGATGATCTAGCATGTAGGATATGCCCCTCTTTAAAGCTTCAGGGTCTCCTCTCCTATAGATATAACCTTCTTTGAGGTGTGTTAGATACTCCTGAATGCCATTAATGTCACTTGTGACTATTGGAGTTTCTGCAGCCATTGCCTCAAGAAGAGTGTTAGGAAAACCTTCATTTAAAGAGCAGTTAACCAAGATGTCTGCCGTGGCATAATAATCTTTCATTTCGCTCCAAGGAACTCTTCCTACAGAGATGATTCTTTCTTTGCACCAATCAGGAACATTCCAGGGGAATTTTTCTCCTATGTGGATAAGCTTTAGATCATCGTATTTTTTAAAAATTTCTGGAAGAACTTTTTCAAGGTACATGACTCCTTTTCGGATGCGTTCTCTATATAAAGAAATAAATAATAACTTTCTCCCAGAGCCAAGAGGTAATCTTTTTCCTTTCTTTAAATTCTTAATTTTTACTCCTGACCTAGGGATGAAATAAGGTTTACTCTCAACTTTATAATGTTTGACAAAGAGGTTTCTACTTTCTTCAGAGGAGAAGATAATTGCACTGGCTTTTTTTACATAAAAAAGTTCCATAAAAAATTGGAGAGTTAGGTGGATCGCTCTAGCAATCCTGGAAACTATAGAAACTTCTTCTTTAGCTAATTCCATATTCCTCAAAAAAGTAAATGCTGGTTGATCTCCTGCCCTTAATAGGAATTTTTTATTTATCACACCTAGTGATGCTTCACCATTTGTAATAATAAGGTCATCTGGTGAGGGAGGATTTTTTCTAAAATACTTTTTAATTTTTTTTGAAAGAGAAAATGCCTCAAAGACGTTTCTGAAAGTAAGCGCCTTTGCAGTTGAAAACCTATGAACTTCAGCGTAAGGTAATTTTTCAAATTTTGGTTGGTTTTTTATTTTCCCACATAGGATAATAACCTTGTATCCTCGTAATGATGTATATTTAGCAAATTCCTCAATAACTCCAGAAAAAGAACCCTTATTTTCAGAGTAACTTTGGGAAATTATATAAATCTTCTTTGACATTTTCTATAATCTAATCTATCGTCTTTTTGCAATGATAGTAAACTACACTTTATTTTATGAAATAAGTCCATTAATTATTAAAATTAGCATTAAGACTTTTCCATAAACGCACTTTTTGGATAAAAATATTGGTGAAATTGATATCTTAATAAACTTATAAAAATAGTTTTTAGTTACGATGTAAGATAATAAAAGCTTCTTAGATTATTAATATTGACTTGTCAAAATTAATTTTCTATATCTTTATGTATGATAATAATATTCTTTTTTATCATATATCTGATTTCCCCTCATTTAATTTTCTCAGTAGATTTATTTTCCAGACAGTAGTATGGCCAAGATTTTTACTGTTAAATGGCTTAAAACCTATAAAATCTCTCCGGAAATATTGAGAAAGTAAGGAAGAAATTGTAGGCTGATATCTCTTTCTTTGCGAGTCATCTAATATTAAATATCCGCCCGGACGAATTTTAGGGATTGCATGTGCTATACATGAGGGTCTAGCTCTACCATCAATCAAAATGACATCAAAATTATTTTCAAATCTATCAATTGATTGAACATATTTCCTAAAATTTTTATTTCTATATTCTCTTTTCTGAGAAGTATACTCTTATATCCATATTCTGATTTAAAATCTCCTTCATCAGGCTCAAGTAATATATATTTACAATTATATATACTTTTTTCTTTCATAACCTCCAAAACTTTATTGTACCAGAATGAATCATGCTCAACAGAAACTATTTTGGATACTCTTTTAGCAATGAATATGGTTGAACCCCCTGAACCATACTCAAAGACAGTCATATTAGGTTTCAGATTCTTTTCTAACCATTTAATTGCCTTTAAAGTTAACCATGGGATTTCATCATTTAAGGGACTATGGTCTTGAAGGAGAGTTGGGAGCCATTCATTAATAAGTTTAATTGATTCAAAATCGCCCCTACCCAATGTCTTTAATATTAACGTACTAACTCTCGAGAAAGCTACCAATTTACTCATTTTAATCTTTGAATAAATTAACTGATTTTACGAATTTGTTTGAGTTTATATCTTCAATAAATTTTAAAAGTTTTTTGGAATATTCAGTATATCTAAAATTCTGCGCCTTTAAACGAGCATTCTTAGCCATTTCTTGTCTAGCCTTTTGGTTCTTTAGCATGAATTCGATTCCCTCCTTAAGACCTTTTATGTCTCCTCTCCTATAGATATAACCTTCTTTGAGGTGGGTTAAACACTCGTGGATACCTTCTATATCACTCGTTACAATTGGTAATCCAGAGGCCATAGCTTCAAACAAGGCATTAGGAATCCATTCATTTAGAGAACAAAAAACAACGATATCGGCTGTGGCATAGTAGTTTTTCATTTCGCTCCAAGGAACTCTTCCTACAGAGATGATTCTTTCTTTGCACCAATCAGGAACATTCCAGGGGAATTTTTCTCCTATGTGGATAAGCTTTAGATCTCTAAATTCTTTAAAGAGTTCCGATAAAACTCGTTCCAGATAGATAACACCCTTACGTATTCGCTCTTTTCCTGCTGAAACAAACAATAATTTTTTCCCTTCAATGAGTATTTTTTTACCGTTTTGTAAATCGGATACTTTAACTCCAGAATGAGGGACAAAATAGGGTTTGTTTTTTCCACCGTAATAATTTGTAAAGAGAGTAAAACTTTCGTGTGAAGAACAAATAAAGGCAAGTGCATTCTTCACACAAACACGCTCCAAAAAATACTGGATAGAAAAATGAACTGCTCGGGCAATTCTAGTTAAAATGGAGACTTCATCTTTGGCAATTTCCATATTTTTAAGAAAAGTAAATGCAGGTTGCCCCATCCGTAAAACATACCGATGATTTGAGACTCCTAGGGCAGCTCGACTATTTGCTATGATAACATCTTCTGATGAAGGGGGGTTTTTTTTGAAGTATCGTCTAACGTGTAAAGCCAATGTTAGATAATCTAAATTCATTCCTAGCATTGGAATCCTAACTTTGGGTATAGTGAATCTATATACATCAGCGTAAGGTAATTTTTCAAATTTTGGTTGGTTTTTTATTTGGCAGCAGAGTATAGTCACTTTGTATCCCTGTGAAAAGACATACTTGGCAAACTCCTGAATAAAGCCAGCATAAGAGCCTTTGTTCTCAGCAAATTCCCTAGCTATAAGATATATCTGATTAACCATATTGTTTTTATTTGGTTGTTTAATCTTCTCTTTCTACTGTTTTTAATCCCATTATCTTACAATACCAGCAGAAAAGTTTATTTGTAGTATCTATAATTTTCCCAAATAGAGAGTTCAATCCACTGGTATCTCTAAATTTACAGCTCATTATCTTTATAATCTCTTCATCAGGAACTTTTCTTTGTTTTTGGATGTTTTTTCTTTTTTCTAAAACTTTTTTAAGATTAAAGGGAAACCAGAGATAGGCTTTAATTCTGGCTGGAATTAATCCTGGTTTTGAAAGTGTGTATAAAGATTGAGATATTAATATGAGAGGGATTAATTTTATTAAGGTTCTCAATTCATAAAAAAGGAAGAGATTTAATAATCTGTTTCTGGTTCCTAAAAAAGCTGCAAAGGCTGATTTTTTCTTTTGTAAGACATGCTCACCATAATGTATCATCTTAGCTTTTGGATTAGGGAAATGTTTTGCCATTACTTTATAACCTTTTAACCAGATGAGCCAGCCTAAGTAGACATCTTCTGCATAGATAAAATAATCTGGATCAAATGGTTCCTTTATTATTGATTTATCAAACATGAATCTAGCTCCAGATAAATAAAGTTTAAGAAATATCTTTTTATGATATTTATTGGGGTATAATGAATCAAATCCTACAAGTGAAAGAGTATGGAGCTGTTTTACTGGCTTTTCTCTGTACCCACAACCTATTGCCTTTATTTTCTCATCACTCTCTATTCCCTCAACTAATTCTTTTAAGTAATCTTCACCTACAGTAGTATCGTTATTTAAAAGGAGGGCGTACTTACTTTCTGGAGAAGAATTTCTTACACCGATGTTATTGCCTTCAGCAAAACCTTTATTTTCCCTATTTTTAATTATCTTTATCTTCTCATTATTTTTGAATTCTTTTTCAATTGCTTGAATATCCTCTTTCTCAGAACCATTATCCACCAGAATAATTTCAAAATCCTGATAGGAAGATTTTAGGAGAGATTTTATACAGGGGATAGTATAATGACTTCCATTCCAGTTTAAAATTATTATGGAAACTTTTGGCATTTTACTTAATACTATTTACCTCCTTCTTTATAGTTTTTACAACCTCC
>Ga0164318_10005181_pt1 | contig 12608 bp, 9 predicted proteins | sample GuaBasSedimGuay9_FD_113734 | JGI IMG/M metagenome (GOLD analysis project Ga0164318, IMG submission 113734) | Subseafloor sediment microbial communities from Guaymas Basin, Gulf of California, Mexico - Guay9, Core 4571-4, 0-3 cm | ecosystem: Environmental > Aquatic > Marine > Hydrothermal vents >... | reverse complement strand
TCGCTTTATTTCTTTATGTTGGGGCTGAGGTTATTGCTGTGGATACGCTTATTTCTTATGGTAGTAGTTTGGGTTTTGAAATGTCGGAAGCAAAATTCTTTTCTTCTTTTACTTTAGGAGCAATGATTTTTGGTTATTTTCTTGGTATTGCACTAATTCCTAAAGTATTATCTCAATCGAAGGCCCTTATGATAATGGCTGTAGTAGGTGTAGTATTTGTTATTATTGCAATGGCAAGCTCGGGCTTTACGTCCATACTTTTTATTGCGGCATTAGGGCTTGCAAATTCAATAATGTGGCCAGCAATATGGCCTTTGGCAATTAATGGATTGGGGAAATTTACTAAGCAAGGCAGTGCTCTTCTTATTATGGCAATCTCTGGTGGCGCAATTATGCCTCTTATTTATGGTGCCCTTTCCGGGGCTAATATGCTTGGCTCTCAAATTGCCTATGTAATTCTTATTCCATCGTATTTGTTTATCCTTTATTATGCTTGGTCGCAGAATAAGGCAGAATAATTTTTTTTGTAAAAAAAACTTAAATCTATAGAGTTTTCATGTATCTAATAAATAGTCTGTAATACAAGTATTAATATAATGTTGAATAGAATATTTAGAAATAAATACTTATTATTAAGTCTTCAGTTTTTTACACTGATAGTGTTTGTATTGCTTATTTATGGAAGTATTGGAATTGCTACTGACGATGCTAGTTTTGCAAAAATACTACGCAATACCAACCTTCCCAACCTTATTGTGTGGTCGTATTGGTGGCCTATAATAATTGCCTCTGCAATAATTTTTGGGCGTTATTGGTGCTCCATTTGTCCTATGGAATTGATTACATCTTTCTTTGGGAAAATAGGGTTTCGTAATAAACCTAGCAATTTTATGAAATCAGGGTGGATAATTACTCTTTTTTATGCAATAGTACTAATACTAGGAATTCATACTTTCGCCATTCATCGTATACCGCAATATATGGCTATATATATGCTTGTTTTGTTTGCAACGGCTGTTATAGTAGGCCTTATTTGGGAGAAGCGAACTTTCTGTACTCACGTTTGTCCAATTGGGCATTTACTGGGGCTTTATTCACTGCTGTCGTTTAATAAATTGGGCGTTAAGGATACTGATGTCTGCAAAAACTGTAAAACAAAGGACTGTATTAGTAAAGCTAATCATTATAAATTTAATGCTCGCTCTTGTACTTCAGAATTATATCCTCCTATGATTAGTAATAATAGTGATTGTATCCTTTGCGGACAGTGTTTTAAATCTTGCACAAAAGATAATGTGATAATACAAAAACGAAGATTTGCGGCTGATTTATTTACAAATATTAGTTTGCGATGGTCCGAAATTGCTTTTTTTATGATTGTAAGTGGTTTTGTGGTTTACGAATTACTATCGGAATGGTCGGTTAGTAAAGAAATAGTAATGACAATTCCAAATTATATAAATGGGAGTTTAGGTATTTTGGGAAGTGCAAAGGGGACAGTAAAAGCAATAATACTGTTTGTAATACTTCCACTGATTTTTTTCTCAATATTTGGTATTCTTAAAAAAATAGTGGCTAATGAAAAATGGAAAAGCGCATTCAATCAGTTGGTATTAGCATTGCTACCTATAGCAGCAAGTATGCATTTATTAAAAGCTATACTTAAAACTACATCTCGTATTCCTTATTGGGAATTTGTTGTTTCTGATCCCAGTGGAGTAGAATCTGCTACGAAAATAATGTCGAATCCCGAATTAGTAAAGAACAATTATCTAATAAATATACTGGCTCCCAGTATAGATGTTATTTCTGTTGTTCTGCCAATTTTAGGATTATTTCTTTCAATTTTAGTAATTATAAAACAGGCTCATAATAATATTAGTTCAAGAGTTATTTCTTTTATAGCAGCTAGTTTATATGTCTTAATTTTTATAATTACTATGCTTGAATGGAGGTGGCTTTATTAATAATAGTTATAACTAAAAACCCATCAACTCTTTATTAAAGAATTGATGGGTTTATTATTAAGTAAATAAATTTTACTTAAATATTTTATTATAATTATCTAGCGATATTAAATTTAGTAACAGAAGCATTAACTCTTACAATATAAGTACCAGCAGCAAAGTTACTAGTATTTATTTCTTGCAATTTAGTAGCTTCTTCAATTGTATAAACAACTTTACCAGTAATATCTAATATTATAATTTTCTGGTTTTCAGCATTAGCAATTGTTACTAATTCGTTTGCAGGATTAGGATATATAGAAAGCTTAGCTACTTTATTAATATTCTTTAAGGAAGTAGTATTACTTACTGAAACATTATCAATACCTAAACCAAACATATCATATGTATCATGGTGTCTGAAAGCAATCCAGATATCTCCAGAATAAGAAGCTAGACTTATATTTCGATACACATCACTATCATCTACTAATGTTTCATTAAATTCTGCAGTAGTAAAGTCGCTTGGTGTATTTCCAGTTGTAGAAATATAAACTGAATATTGCTCAGCAGCATAATTGGCATCAAAAGATTTTGCATTCCAACTTAAATAAGGAGTCGTTAGACTTGAAATGTCAATTTTATTTGATATTACCCAGTTGTCAGGGTTAAGTGCCGTTGCACTAGGGTTGTCATACGAAAATGAGTTTAATGAAGGATTTCCAGTTACAACTTCGGTAAATGCCCAGTCAAAACCATCACCATCAACGTCATATAATTGCCAACAGCCAATGCCACTTGTCATATCATCAGTCCAAGGAGCAGTAATAGGAGCAGAGCAATCTTTAGATGTTGTAAAAGAAGAAGAAGTCCATGTACTTACAGTACTACTACCACAATCTGTTTGTATATAAACATAGTATTCGGTAAGTTCTGTTAAACCTGTAAGGCTATATGAAGCAGTAGTTGCAGCTCCATCATAAATATCACCTGTTCCAGTAGCTGGATCAATTACTGTTGAAGATACTTTAAGATTCCATGCAGAAGCGCTAGATGTCCATGCAATATCTGTAGAATTAAAAGTAGTATTTGTATATACAATAGCTGAAGGAGGGAAGCAAGTCATTGCTGCATCCGATATTATAGCTTTTATATTCCAGTTAGCATCTACTGAACCACCAGTAAGATCCAATAAAGAACTCCATGAGCCAAAATTCATTATGTCGCCATAACCATTTGTTTCACGTGGACCAGCATCAGTTCCTGCAGGATAGCCACCAATTGTAACTAGCTCATATCCAACATAAAGATCATCTGCTGTAATAGCATACGAAGTTGTTAATATAACATTATTCCAACCTTCGACTAAGCCAGTAACAACTTGAGTATATACAGCAGTAGTAGTATCATTATAAAGTTGTATTTCTGCAGTAGAAACATTACTAACACCACTAATATAAAATTGTACTTCAGTAAGGAAGTTTCCAACTAGTGGAGTCATTACTGTTGATGGGTGTAAAGCGAAAACGCCAAAGGTAGCAGCTGTTCCAGTACCAATACTGTTATCATTTATTCCGTCGTAACTAAGTGTTGCAACTACTGTCTTTGAGTTGTTAGTAGCGGCCAAAGATTTAGATTTAACAGACGAAAGCACGCCTGCAGTATTACCTACATTCTTTGTTAATTGCGCGAAAGAAGTACCAATAAATAATACTGCAATCATTAAAATAGTAAAATGCTTCATATTTGTAATTTTAGTTAATAATTTATGATTTTAACAAAAGTAATGTTTTTTTGGATAAGCATAATAAATTTTTATAAAAAAAAGCTCCAATCAAATTAATGATTAGAGCTTTATTATTTAGAAAAAATATAGATTACATTAATTTCATATCATCAAGAACCTTCATAACAGATTTTACAGCTGCAGAAGAAGTTTCCATATCTTTCATTTCGTCTTCGTTAAGATCAATTTCAATGATTTCTTCAACACCATTACGACCTAGGCGTACTGGAGATCCAAGATAAACATCCTTCTGTCCCCATTGTCCATCAAGTGAAACGCAAACTGGGAAGATATGCTTTTGATCATTTACAATAGATTCAACCATTTGAGCAGCAGCAGCACCTGGAGCATACCAAGCAGAAGTACCCAATAGTTTAACTATCTCACCACCACCTTTTTTAGTACGGTCGATAATAGCATCAAGCTTATCGTCGTCTATAAGGTCAGTTACTGGAATACCTGCTACAGTAGTGTATCGCTTAAGAGGAACCATAGTATCGCCATGTCCACCCATTAGTAAAGCTTGAATATCGTTAGGAGAAACGCCTAGCTCAGTTGCAAGGAATGCCTTATAACGTGATGTGTCAAGAATACCTGCCATACCAAATACTTTATTTGCTCCTTTACCAGAAGCCTTATGAGCAGCATAAGTCATTACATCTAGAGGATTAGCAACAACAATAATGATAGCATCAGGAGAAGCTTTCATTACGTTACCTACAACGTTCATCATAATCTTAGCATTGGTAGCAATAAGATCATCGCGGCTCATTCCTGGCTTACGAGGAATACCCGAAGTTATAACTACAACTTCCGAACCAGCAGTTTTTGAATAATCATTAGTATATCCATTTACGCGAGTATCGAATTGATTGATTGCGGCAGCTTCCCAAATGTCAAGAGCTTTACCTTCTGCAAATCCTTCTTTAATATCGATTAATACAACCTCATCTAAGAAGTTTTTCTGAGCTAATACATCAGCGCAAGTTGCTCCAACGTTACCAGCACCTACTACGGTTACTTTTTTCATATTTATTATTTGTTTATGTGTTTTGTTTTCTAAAAAAAAGAATAAAATTCCAGAAAATTAATTCTGGAATTTTATTGTAATATTATTTTAAACAGATTATTATTTAATGCCTGCAGCATCTTCTAGCATAGCAGTAGTTAACGACTTAGGACGCTCAAGAGCATATCCTAAAGCTCTGTCCCAAGTAATATTAGCTAATACACCAATTGAACGACCTACTCCAAACATTACTGTATAGAAATCGTACTCAACAATACCATAGAACCACTGGATAACTCCTGATTGAGCATCAACGTTTGGCCATGGATTCTTAGCTTTTCCTTGTTCTACTAAAATATCTGGAACAACTCTATAAAGCATATCAACATACTTAAAGATTTTATCGTTTGGTAAGTGCTTCTCACAAAATTCTCTTTGCGAAGCATAACGAGGATCAGTTTTACGTAATACAGCGTGACCAAATCCTGGAATTACAGCACCACCATTTAATGTTTCCCAAACAAATTTCTTCATTATTTCTTCTGTTGGCTCAACACCATCAAGCTTAGTAATTACATTCTGTAACCAGCCTAAAACTTCTTGATTTGCTAATCCGTGTAATGGTCCAGCTAAAGCATCCATACCAGCAGATAATGAATAGTAAGCATCAGATAAAGTAGAAGCTACTAAGTGAGTTGTATGTGCAGATGCGTTTCCTGACTCATGATCAGAGTGAAGGATGAAATACATACGAGCAACATCATCATAAGGAGCATCAATACCCATCATTTTAGCGAAGTTAGATCCCATATCTACTTTTGGATTAGCGATAATATCACCACCTTTATACTTATAACGGTAAATAAAAGCAGCAATTTCTGGTAAACGAGCTAAAAGATCTGTTGAATCTTCGAACATTGAATCCCAAGCATCCATTTTATTGAACCCTTCGTTATAGAATTTAGCAAATTTACTTTCTTTCTGCATTGCAAGAATTGCAGAATTAAACATAACCATTGGATGAGAATCCTTTGGTAAAGCCTTAATTACATCAAATACATATGATGGAACTTCACTTCTGTTTTTAAAGTCTTCTACTAATTCCATAGTCTCTTCCAATGTTGGAATATCACCAGTCAATAGTAAATACCAAAAACCTTCAACATAAGGGTAATCTTTACCTTCTGGCTTTGGCAATGCTGCCATAGTTTCAGGAATAGTATATCCACGGAAACGGATACCTTCCATTGGATCTAAATAAGAAATGTCAGTTACCAAACATCTAACGCCTCTTGCGCCACCTATTGCTTGATCAATTGTTACTTCACCAACTTTTACGCTACCATACTCTTTCAGTAGTTTAGTAGTTCTTGGTCGATGTTCTTGAATCTTTTTGTACAGTTTTTCTTTTAAAGCTGTCATAATATTTGTTTTTTATATGCCTGTTAATAACAACAGACGGGTTTATGTGTGTTATAAAAATTTATTGCTCCAACTATAATCTATAGAAGAACAAATGTTTTTTTCTTTTGTAAAATGTTTTTTTAAAGAATACACAGCCTTACATACACCATTTTGGAGTATGTTTTTTCTAGATATACAAATAGAATCAATATTCATATTATTTCTGTGCAGAGTGTGTATTAACTTATGAAATATGTTGATTATGGGTGATAAAACACCATCGATATTTCGAGCTACTAAAGTACAAAAGCTTTTTAATATATGGAGTTATAATACTTTATAAAACTCTATTATTAAGTTGATATAAGTCTGCTTTGTATAACTTCTTTATCAAAATATAAACTGAGAGGACTTTTCGAAAAACATCTTATTTGACTATTTAGTTCACAATACTGATTATGATAAGCTATTCATATTAAATATAATGCTATATCTACATATTGCTTATAGACATTTTTTTGTGGCATAAAAAAAGCCACAATTTAAATTGTGGCTTTATGTATATTTTAAGAATTATGTTTTCTTAATCAAGTTTTTGCTGACCATTAATTGCATCAACAACAGCAATAGCAGTCATATCTACAATTTCACGAACTGAGCTTGAAAGCTGAAGAATATGAACAGGTTTTTTAAGACCCATAACGATAGGTCCAATTGCCTCAGCATGTCCAATTTCTTGGAGCATCTTATAAGCAATATTTCCAGAATTTAAGCTTGGAAAGATTAATGTGTTTACATCTCTATTTCCTAATTTTGAAAATGGGTAACGCTCAGTTCTTAAATTTGTATTAAGAGCAAAATTAGCTTGCATCTCACCATCAACCATAATATCAGGGTGACTTTCATGAAGAATTGATACAGCCTCACTCATCTTTAATGAGCTTTCAGCCTCAGTAGAACCAAAGTTTGAATATGATAATAATGCAATATTTGGATCAAAACCAAAATTACGAACTTCATTTGCAGTTAGTAAGGTAATATCTACCAATTCTTGAGCACTAGGGTCTGTATTTATAGTAGTATCAGCTAAGAAAAATGGCCCCTTTTTGGTATTCATAATATACATACCAGCAATCTTATTTATATCATCGCGCTTACCAATAATTTGTAGTGCAGGGCGTATTGCTGAGGCATATTTGGTATTTAAACCAGCAATCATTGCATCAGCATCTCCACTCTCTACCATAGCAACTCCAAAATAGTTTTCGTCAAACATTTTGCTTAGAGCTTGACTATATGAAATACCTCTTCTATTACGTTTATTACAAAGTAGTTTTGCGTATTTCTGTCTTGTATCAGCCATAGCCGAAGAAGAGAAATTAACAATCTTAATATCACTAATATCTAATGCAAACTTTTCTGCACTGTCCTTAATTAGCTTCTCATTTCCTAATAAAATAGGAATAGCAATACCCTCATTACTAACCTGAATTGCTGCTTGCATTACTTTAATGTCGCTAGCATCAGTATAAACTACACGCTTTGGTGCTGCCTTAGCTTTTGAATATGCCGATCTCATTATTGAGTTATCAATTCCCATACGTTGGCGAAGCTCAGATTTATAAGCATCCCAATCTTTAATTTCTTGGGTAGCAACACCTGAATCAACTGCCGCTTTTGCTACTGCAACAGAAACATACTCTATCAATCGTGGGTCAAGAGGTGTAGGAACAATATATTCCTTTCCAAATCCCATCTCAGTTTTGCCATAAGCCTTTTGTACTACATCAGGTACTGGCTCTTTCGCCAATTCTGCCAATGCATAAACCGCAGCAATTTTCATTTCTTCATTAATAGCTGTAGCTCTAACGTCGAGTGCGCCTCTAAAAATAAAAGGAAATCCTAATACATTATTAATTTGGTTAGGATAATCAGAACGACCCGTTGCAAATATTAAATCCTGACGAGTAGCCAATGCGTCTTCGTAAGTGATTTCTGGATCTGGATTAGCCATTGCAAATACAATTGGTTCGTCTGCCATAGAAGCAAGCATATCTTTGCTCATGGCTCCTTTAACAGATAATCCTAAGAATATATCTGCACCAACAAGAGCATCTGAAAGAGTTACCTTATCAGTATCACGGGCAAATTCTTTTTTAGCCTCATTCATATCAGTACGAGCAGTTCTAAGAACACCTTTACTATCGCACATTAGTATATTCTCTGGCTTTACACCAACTGACATATACAAACGTGTACAAGCAGATGCAGAAGCACCAGCTCCACTTACAACTAATTTAACCTTAGAAATATCTTTTCCAGTAAGTTCCAAAGCTGAAACTAAACCTGCAGCTGAGATTATTGCTGTTCCATGTTGATCGTCGTGCATTACAGGAATATCAAGAGCCTCTTTTACTCTACGCTCAATCTCGAAACACTCAGGAGCTTTTATGTCCTCCAAATTGATACCTCCAAAAGTAGGAGCTATCTCAATTACTGTTTCTACAAACTTATCAATATCTCTTGTGCTTATTTCAATATCAAATACATCAACATCAGCAAAAATCTTAAATAAAAGACCCTTGCCTTCCATTACTGGCTTGCCTGCTAATGCTCCAATATTTCCTAAACCAAGTACCGCAGTACCGTTTGATATTACTGCCACTAGATTCCCCTTTGCAGTATACTTATAGGCATCTGCTGGGTTTTTCTCAATGGCTAAACATGGATAAGCTACTCCTGGTGAGTAGGCTAATGATAAATCTCTTTGTGTAGAATATGGTTTCGTTGGTACTACTTCCACTTTTCCTGGCTTTCCACCTTGCATATGATATTCTAATGCAGCTTTTTCTAGTAACTTACTCATAATGCTTGTTTTATATGAATTGTGTTATTCTATAATTATTCAATTTGTATTGATAATGATTATGCAAATTTAATAAATTACAATTTATGCGTAACATTTTAATTCTTGCATGAAATCAAATACAAAAGTAATAATATATATTTAGAGTAATTTTCTTCACAGTATAGTTTATCATTTATATAAAATAGATAAGTACTAGTTTAGTACTGACAAATGTTGTATATTTGAGCAATAAATACTATTTGACCCTATGGGGTACTCTTTTAATAATGTAATTATTTAAGGAGAACTCAAAGCTAAGGTTAGCATATTAATATATCATAGGGCTTATGCTGCCTTTTCGATTTAAAAAAATTAGTAAGTTGTTTTATTATAATATATGCTAAATATGAAAAAAATTGTTGTACTAAGTGGAGCAGGAATGAGTGCCGAGAGTGGAATCCTTACCTTTAGAGATATGGGTGGAATGTGGGACAGGTATAATATTGAAGAAGTAGCGAGTCCTATCGCATGGGTAGAAACACCACAACTGGTTATGGATTTTTATAATACGAGAAGAAAGCAACTTCTTTCGGTAGAGCCCAATAAGGCGCACGAAGCTTTAGTAGAATTAGAAAAACATTACGACGTAGAAATAATTACCCAAAATGTAGATGATTTACACGAGAGAGCAGGCTCTAGCAATGTTTTACACTTGCATGGTGAGCTTAGAAAGGTTCGGAGCGAAAAAGATGATAATTTGGTTACAGAGCTCGAAGGTTGGAAACTTAAAATAGGTGATTTGGCTGAAGATGGTGCCCAGCTTCGTCCACATATAGTATGGTTTGGCGAGGATGTACCTTTAATCGACTATGCTGCCGAAAGAGTAAATCTAGCAGATATACTAATTATTATTGGCACTTCGCTCTCGGTATATCCTGCTGCTGGTTTGATGAGTTGTACTACTCAAGATTGTAAGACGTATTATATTGATCCTAAGGCAAATCAGCAAGCGATACAAGATATGGTGTGCATTTCTAAAAAAGCTACAATTGGAGTTCCTAAATTGGTTGCAGAGTTAATTTCAAAATAGATTGTAACTTTTTATGGTTAAAAGACGTCTGCTTTATAATTCAATAATATAGGAAACAAAAAATATATAAATTATGAATACTTTCTCTACACTTAAAGGAATTGGAATAGCAATAGTTATATTCTTATTATTTTCATTTACTTTTCTTAATAGAATAAATGGCAGTGGAAATTTGGTAAAAGAAGAAAGAGCAGTTAGTACGTTCAATTCTATTGAAGCCGGTGGTGCATTCGAAATTATTATAGTAAAAGGAGACAAACAAAGCTTAATAATTGAAACTGATGATAATATCATAGAGAAGGTTATTAGCAAGGTGAATAATGGGGAATTAGAATTAAGTACTAAAGGAAATATTAATAACCCTACAAAAATGATGGTTTATATTACTATGGCTGAGCTAAAGGATATAGACCTTAGTGGAGCAGCATCCTTAACTAGCGAATCGCGATTTGAGAACGATGATATGGAATTTGAGCTTAGTGGAGCCTCATCGTCAGAGCTTAAAGTTAAATGTAATAAACTTGATGTTGATATTAGTGGAGCTGCAAATATGAATTTAAGCGGTTATGTTGCTAAATTAGAGTTAGAATGTTCGGGAGCAAGTAATTTTAAAGCATATGGCTTAGAAGCTGACGAAGCAAATATTGATTGCAGTGGTGCATCAAGCGTTAAGGTTTCAGTTACTAAATCATTAATTGGAGAAGCCTCCGGAGCATCAAGTATAACTTATAAAGGAAATCCCTCTAATGTAGATGTTAGAACATCTGGAGCAAGCGATATTGATAGAAAGTAGTAATTCTTATTGGGGAACAAGTGAGCTGTAATAATATTTAGTAAGCAGCAACTGTGTTTCCAGTCGCATTATGTTTTTTATGGAATGCGAAACCTCTTATGGCTTAGTATAAGTTTTGTTACCATTTTGTTTTATTAATTCTTTCTGTACTTTAATAGACACTGCTTTAAGTAAAGGACTCCAACTGTTGGCAATATGAAAATGTTGGGCATTTAAACTACTTACCGTATATATTTACAGTAAACTTAATTAAAAATATTAAGCTACCAAAACTTGTATCCGCCAAATTATTTTTACTGCGTGTTAGTGGCTGGTGTTAATTTATGCTCTAATTTTTGTCGTTGTAAAATGTCCAATTTAATTTTATAGTTTCCTTTTTTTTATATTCTTCAATTTTCTCACTAATTGATTTTCTGTGCGCAGAACCACACATAAATATTGCAGTATTGAATGATTTCTCTTTGCAGAACGAATAAATATTACGAAGCATAGAATTTTCGTATGCGCCTAAGTTTGCATTAACTTTTTGTCGCATAATTTCATTGTCAACTATGCGATTTTCCAACTCTCTCATTTCTTCTTGTAAAACAATGCTTTTTTCGCTGTTAAGAAATTGAAATCCACCGTCCATTTCTAATAAGCTGTATTCATCTAATAATTTTTGACAGTCTTTATTTTCAGATATAATTTTAGTTTTTGTTTCAAACTCATCAGATAATCTAATATCAAGCACTGGAACATATTCAAAAGTGTGATTTTGACTGTATTTCTGTATGGTTTTTAGTTCTAACCGTTCTTTATAGACACCGAATTGAGAAAATATCATTTGGTCATATTTGGAATAATTGTCTTCAAATGCCTCTAAAAAAATCACGTCGGGACCAATATTTTCTATAATTTTTAGCAACTCATTTGAGTTACAGTTTCCAAATTCTTTGTGAACTGTTGATATTAGGGTAATGTTATACATTGCTAAAAAAAATCAATTTTCTTTTGATAATAAACTTTCTAAACACCTTGTTATTGCTTCCTTAATATCATCTGCTTCGGTTGAGCCTTGCCCTTCAGCTGTACAAGAGCATATTACTTCATAGTCTTTGGCTGATATGAACTTTATAGTAACTTCAATCGTAGTGCCTCCAAGTCCTCCTGCAATAACTCTTTTACCACTTTCACCATAATTTATTATTATAGTTTTATCAATTAATTCTTGTTTCATTTCAGGTAAAATAATAAATCCATTTTTTAATAATATTCCTGAAATAACATCTTTTGGATTAACACTCTTACTTGTTGAATAACCATAGGTTCCATTCTGATTTCCATAAACTCCACCAGTACCAGAAGTCAGATTGCTTGTTTTAGGAATAAATACGTATTTATATTTTTCTATTGAATCATTTTTTGTGATTATTGGATCTTTTAAAATAGCACAACTATTTATAAAAATACCTGTTAAAATAATTAATAAAAATCTAATTGTTTTCATAACTATAAATCGGTTTTTATTATACTGTATTTTTCTGTTCATTGCCACTTGCCACTAACGGGAGTTCAGGCATTAACCCCCCAATAATTTCAGAATTAACACCCTAAAAGCCCATTTAACGGTTTTTGTGAGCAGCTAATGTACTAATTATTTTAGTGCAGAATTTGCAATCTCTAATTTATTATCCCGTAAAACAAGTAATACGAGGCTATAGATGGCTATAATTGTTAGCACAAGGCTTTC
>Ga0164318_10005180_pt1 | contig 12609 bp, 4 predicted proteins | sample GuaBasSedimGuay9_FD_113734 | JGI IMG/M metagenome (GOLD analysis project Ga0164318, IMG submission 113734) | Subseafloor sediment microbial communities from Guaymas Basin, Gulf of California, Mexico - Guay9, Core 4571-4, 0-3 cm | ecosystem: Environmental > Aquatic > Marine > Hydrothermal vents >... | reverse complement strand
TTCTTTCAATTGGATCTTGAGTTGTTTTATTATTTTTTCTTTATCATTAATAATTTTATATGCTTGCTTTTTCTTTTTATGTTGTATAAAAAATAAAATAATAAATAAAGCGGTAATTAAAAATATAATAGCTCCTGAATATATTATTATATTTTGTTTTTCAATTTTTAATAAAAATACCTCTTTCTCTTTAGTTAATAATTTTATTTCATCCTCGCTTTGAATTAGCTTCTTTTTTGTTATATCTTTAAGAGACATTTTTGATTTTTGAACACTGTATATAGAATCTTTTAATGCTATATATTTTTGATAATAATTTAAAGCAATTTTAGGATTATCTGTAATATAGTTAATATCATACAATGATTTATAATTGTCCATAATTGTTATTTGCATATTTGCTTCTTTAGCTACTTTTAAACTTCGGTTAAAATACTCAGAAGCTTTTTGATATTGCTTCATCTCTTTATAAACATTACCCATGTTATGAAGAGATAATGCAAATTCAATTTTATCATTAACTTTTTTCTGAATTAAAAATGCTTTTTTATAAAAGCTAAGAGATTTATTTAATTCACCCTTTTGTTTATATACTTCTCCTATTTGATTCAATAATTTTATTAATGATTGATTATCGTCAAGCTCTTTATATTTATTATATGATTTATTGAGTTGTTCTAATGCCTGATCGTATTTTTTAGTTGCTTGAAAAATTCTTCCTATTCTAAAAAATGAATTTGCAATTTCTGATTTATTATCAAGTTTTTTGAATAATTCAAGAGCTTGATCATAATAATTTTTGGATTGATTGTAATTTCCCCAATAGAAATATATATCAGCAATATTGTTTAATATATGTGCCTGTTTGTTTTCATAGCCTAATTTTTTATATATGTTGAGTGTTTGTTGAAAATATAAAAGTGCTTTTTTCAAATCATTTAGGTTATAATAAACAATACCAATTTTTTGCATAAGATTGGCAATGTCTCTTTTAACTCCTAGTTTTAGCGTTTGTTTCAAAGATTTTTGATAATAATTTAATGCTCTTTCGTTATCATTTTTATTATAAAAAGCAATGCCAAGATAATTTAATGCGTTTGCCCGCTCTTTATTGTTATTAAATTGATTGGCAAAATTTAATGCTATAAAAGCATATTTAATTGTTGTATCGGGAGCAACAGAAAGATTTTTATACGCAATATTGTTTAAGAATTCTGCTTTATTTGTATCGGCAATTGTATTTAATTTACTGTCAATTTCTTTATTCCCAAACAAAATGTTGGCAGTAGAGAGATTGCTAAAAACAATAATAAAAAATATTAAACTTAAATTTTTTGAAATACTCATAATTATATATTTTTTTTAATTTTCATTTTATTACAAATTTACACTTGAATTTTTATAATATCAAGACAAAACAATTAATATTTACTAACTGAGAAAATGAACTTAGTTCCTTTATTAAGTTCACTATCTACCCATATTTCGCCACCAGATAATTTTATAAGTTCTTTACACAAATACAGTCCTAAGCCTGAGCCTCTTTCATTAGTTGTGCCAATTTTCGTTGTTTGATTACCTATCTTAAAAATATTTTGAATATCATAGTCGCTCATACCTATTCCTTCATCGGCAACTTCAACTTCTATTTTATGTCCTAGATCTTTAGCTTTAATTATTACATTTCCTTCTTTATTGGTGAATTTAATTGCATTCGATAGTAAATTCCTAATTATTGTAGAAATAATTTCTTTATCTGCATATATATATGTATTTGGTGTAATTGATGATGTTAGATATACTTTTTTTATCTGAGCATTAACTCTAAACAATTCAAAACAATCTTCAACAATATCATACAAATCAATTTTTTCAGGTTTTCCTTTTAAGCCGCCAATTTGTGTTTTCGACCAATTAAGAAGATTATCTAATAATATATATAATTGATTTGAAGCCTTATTTAACTCTTGAATAAATTCAAATAATTTACCTTTGTCAAGTGAATTGTAATTGTCATTAACATATTCGCTAATAGAGATTAGAGCAGATAAAGGATTTTTAATATCGTGTGCTACAATTGAAAGAAATTTATCTTTTGCAAGATTATCTTCCTTTAATGCATTCTCTGAATTTTTTAATTCAATATTTTTTTGTTCTAAATTTATATTATCTTTTTTTAACAACTCATTACGTTTTTGTTTTATCTTGTAGCGTTTATAAAGTTGAAACGTAAGAAAAACAATAAGAACAACACAAATTATTAAAAAATTTCGCAGATTTCGCTGTGACTTTAACTCTAATTCTTTTATTTGTTTTTCTTGTTTTAATATACTTATCTCTTTCTCTTTTTTTTCTGTTTCATATCGAATTTGCAACTCTGAAATTTTTCTGGTGCTTTCCTGATTAAAAATGCTGTCTTTATTGTTAGTAAAAAGTTCAAAATACTTTAATGATTTTTTATAATCTCCTATTTGTGAATATAATACATAAAAATCATAACAAATGTTTTTAATTAATTCTTGTTCCTTTATATTATTTGCAATTTTAATTGAATTCTTGAGATATGGTAATGCTTTTGAAAATTTTTTATTTTCGATATATAATTCGGCAATATTTTTCGATGTATTTGCTATTCCACTTTTATCATTTATTTCATTTCTAATTTTAAGAGATCTTTGATAATAATCTAATGATTTCCCATTTTTTTTCAAATCATGATAATAATTACCTATATTATTCAAAATTTCGGCATAACCTTTATTATCTCCTATATCTGAATATATTTTCAATGATTTTTTGTAATAATTTAATGATTTGGGATATTCGTTTAAATCGCGACATATCAATGCAATATTGTTTAATGATTTTGCAATATATTTCTTGTCTCCAATTTGCTCTCTAATTTTTAAAGCTTTTAAATAAAAATTTAGTGCATTATTATAATTCTCTGAAACCCAATAAACGTTTCCAATATTATTTAAAGACGTTGCTATAAAAATCTTATCGCCGATTTCATTATATATATCTAAAGCTTTTTTATAGTATTCAATTGATTTTTTATAATTTGTTAAATCCTTAAAAACTGTAGCAATATTATTAAAAGAAGCGGCTATGTTTTTTTTATCGCCAATTTGTTCTCTAATATTTAGTGCTTTTATATAATAATCTAATGCTAAATCATATTTATTTATTTTCCAGTAAACACTGCCAATACTATTAAGAGTAAGGGCTATTGCTTGTTTATTTCCAATATTATTTTTAATCTTTAGTGATTGTTTATAATAGTCAATGGCCTTATCGTAGTCATTAAGATTTTTATAGACCATCCCTATATTATTAAGAGAGTTAGCTACTCCAAGATTATCGCCAATTTTCTTTCTTATTGACATTGATTGTAAATAATACTCAAGTGCTTTTTTATTATTATTAAGCTTCCAATAAACGCTGCCAATATTGTTTAATGAATATGCAATATCTTTTTTATTCCCAATTTTTTCTTTTATTGCTAATGATTTAATATGATATTCTAATGATTTTTTATAATTACTCAAATCTTTATAAACTATTCCCAAATTATTTAATGACTTTGCTATGCCTTTTTTATCTCCAATCTCTTGTCGTAATTTTAATGATTTTTTGTAGTTCTCAATTGCTTTATCATAATCGCCTAATTTCCAATAAACGCCGGCAACATTATTTAATGAATATGCATGCGATTCTTTATCATTTATTTTCGAATTTATTTTTAAAGCTTGTAAATAATAATTTAATGCTTTATGGTATTTATTTAAATCACGGTATACAATACCAATTTTATTTAACGAATTAACAATTTGTTTTTTATCGTTAAGCTTTTTTAAAATCGTTAATGCTTGCTGATAGTAATCTATGGCTTTGTTATAATTATTAGTTTTCCAATAAACGTTTCCAATATAATTTAATGATGATGCTATTCCAAATTTGTTTCTTTTCTTTTTACTAACATCAATCGACTTATTGTAGTAGCTTATAGCTTTATCAAATTGATTTAGGAAATAATATGCTGTCCCAATATTATTTAAAGCATTTGCTTTCTCTATCTTGTTATTTGACCTTATTGCAGCAGAAAGTTCCTGATTTGCATATTTTAAAGATTTCTCAGGTGAAATAGTTAAATACTCTACTGATAATGATTTCAATATTAAAGTTCGCTCATCACCAACTGCATTTATTAATTTATTTTCAAGACTATCAATTTTGTTTTGATTAATTGCTACTGAAATATTAACTGAGAAACATACTAATATTATAAATAATTTAAAAAATTTTGATTTATTCATACTAACAATTTGAATTTTTAATTTATTATTAAATACTCAACTTTTACTTTCAATCCTGAAGTGTCGGTATTTTCGTTAAGTTTCAACCTTCAACTATAATCACACTTTTAATCCTACAACCAAGACATCATCAACTTGTGAACCTTTCCCTTTCCATTCTTCAAATCTCTCATCTAAAATATTTTTTTGTTCGCCTAATTCATTATCATGTATTTCCAATAATAATTTTTTTAAATTTTTCAGCTTAAATCTATTGTCTTTTTCTCCTCCAAACTGATCGGCATAACCATCGGAGAACAAATATATTACATCATTTTTTTTCAATTTCATTTCATGGTTGGTAAATGGTGGTTCTATGTCTAAATAAATGCCAATAGGCATGCGATCGGGAAGAATTTTGAGTATCTCATTGTTTCTTATTACATAAAGCGGTATTAAGGCACCTGAATACTCTAAATTATAAGTATCTAAGTCGATAGTAATAACTGCAATATCCATACCATCACTGGTTTCTCCAACTTTTCCTGATTGCCTTAAAGATGAAATAACATTATATCTTAATCTTTCTAATATGTTTTTGGGTTTGAGAATATCTCTTTCTTTAATAATTTTATTTAAAAAGGAGATTCCAAGCATACTCATAAAAGCTCCCGGAACACCGTGGCCTGTGCAATCAGCTACTGCAATAATTAATTTATTGTCTTTTTTTGAAAACCAATAAAAATCTCCACTGACAATTTCTCTTGGCTTAAACAAAATAAAATTCTCTATATACTTATCCAATTCTCCAATTGGCGACATTATCGATTGTTGAATTCGTTTAGCATACGATAAACTATCTGTTATATCGACATTTTTTTGCATTATTTGTTCATCAGCTTCTTTGATTTTTGTAATATCAGTATCGATGGCAACTAATTTTAAAATACTATTAGCATTATCAAGAATTGGAGTAAGAGTTGTTTGTACCCAAATGTCTTTCCCTTCACGTGTTTTATTTAATGCTTCGTAAACTATTGGTTTCTTATCACCATACCATATATTTATCAAATCTTGAATCTCCAAAGTAGAACTTGCTCCAATAATATTCCTGTCTTTTTCATTAATCAATTGTTCCAGACTATATCCATACATTCGTGTAAACCCGTCATTTACCCATTCGAAATTTCCTTTTGCATCCATAATAACAACTGCGTTATCGGTTTTACTGGCAACAAGTGACAACTTTTCCAATTCTTTATTTGCTTGTTCCAGATACTCTGCTTGAGCTTCAATTTCTTCAGTTTTTTGGCGTAATTCAGTTGTTCTTTCTTTTACCTTTTGCTCTAATTCTTTTTTGTCTCTTATTAATTTCTTCTCTCTAATCTTTATATATAAAATAATTAATAAAATTAAAGCAATAATTTCGAGAGCATAGAACCAAGGTGTTTTCCAAAACGGAGGTGTGATAATAACTTTTATTGAAATACCCTTTTCATTCCATATTCCATCACTATTTGATCCTTTAACAACAAAAGTATAACCACCCGGATCAAGATTTGTATATGTTACTTCGTTTTTATCTGTATAAACCCATTTTTCGTCAAAGCCAATCAACTTATATTTATAACGGTTTTTTTGAGGTATAGTAAAATCTAAAGCAGAAAAAACAAAAGAAAAAACATAATCTTTATATGACAATTCAACTGTTTTATTTTCAATAATACTTTGTTTTAATAATCTTTTATTATCTTTCCAATAAGAATCATTAAATATTTTAAAATCGGTTATTTGAATTTCAGGAATGTATTCATTATCATGAATTTCATCAAAAAAGAATGAAGACAGACCAGATATGCTTCCGAAAAACATTTCCCCTTCATTTGTTTTTATGCATGCTCCCCTGTTGAAACCATTACTTAATAAACCATCAAAAATTGTATAGTTCTTAATCTCTTTTGTTTCAATATTAAACCTTAATAAGCCATTGCTTGTTCCCATCCACAAGTATTTATTATCATCAAATAAAATACTTAAAATAACATTACTTGAATATTTTATATCTTGGCAATATTGCTTAATTTGTTTGTTGTTTGGGTCATATTCAAAAATACCTCCCCCTTCTGATCCAATCCAAAGTTTCCCATCGTTATCTTCGGTAATTGCTTCTACTCTAAAGCTCGATAGCAATTCAAAATCTATATTTATTGTTTGAAAAGTTTCTGTTTCATAATCGAACTTATTTAAACCGCCAATGTAAGTACCAATCCATAGATTTTTTGATTTATCTTGATATATCTCACTAATATAATTATCGCTAAGTGATTTGTGGTTATTGCTTTGGTGTTTAAAATGCTTGAAAATTACTTTTGAAGAATCGTCCGAATAAATGATTTTGTCTAGTCCTGATTTTGTTCCTACCCAGATTGTTCCTCTGTCGTCCTGAAATATAACATTTATTTGATTTCCACTAATACTATTAGAATCATTTCTGTCGTGTTTATATCGAATAAATTCATATTTCCCATTTTTTAAAACCATTTTATTAAGGCCTTCAGTATAAGTACCTGCCCAAAGTGTTCCTGATTTATCAATACAAACTGACCATATTCTGCTTTGGCTAATACTGGTAGAAATATTTGGATTATGATTAAAAACTATATATTTATTCTTTTCCCTGTCAATTTTTGTTAAGCCTCCTCCATCAGTACCAATCCAAAGATTTCCCTCTTTATCTTGTGCAATTGACATCACATTAGGGTGAGGCAAGCTATTCTTTTTTTGAGGATTATAATTTATGTTATTAAACTTATTTGGCTTTAAATCTAACTTGTTTATTCCACCACCACGAGTTGCAATCCATAAATTATGTGATTCATCTTCACAAATATATTCAACTCTGTTGTGACTTAGGCTATGAATATTTCCTATATCGTATTGATAATTATAAAATCGATTTGCAGCAGTATCAAACCTACACACTCCACCAAAATATGTACCAATCCAAAAATTATGAAAAGAATCTTTAAATAGAAACTCAACTCTGTCTTCGTTTATTGAATATTTATTTTTGGGGTCATGTTTATAAAAAACAATTTTTTTTGTTTCTAAGTCATATTTTCCTAAGCCACCACCTCGAGTAGATATCCACATTATTTTTCCATCAACAAGAAGATATTCTACTTTGTTAGCTGCTGATTTTTCATTTTTATCTAATTTTATTCTTGTAAATCTTTTTGTTTTTCTATTAAATTTATTTAAACCTTTGTATGTACCTATCCAGATAGTACCTGAAGAATCTTCACAAATACATTTTGCTCTATTATCACTTAAAGTATTTTCGTCATTTGGGTTGTAGAGATATTTAGTAAAAATTTTCGTGTCTTTATTATAAACATTCACACCGCCATCACTTGTCCCTATCCACAATTGGCTTTTAGTATCTTCAAAAATAAATCTAATTCTATTATTGCTAATTGAATTTGTATCTGTCTCACTATGTTTATGATGAATGAAAATATTTTTATGTGGATTAAATTCGTCCAAACCTCCACCATATGTACCACACCATATTATTCCTGACTTATCTTGATAAATTTTTCCAAAATTACTCGATGCTAAAGAGTTTGAATCTTTTGGATTGTGACGGAATACTTCAAAACTATAACCATCATATCTGTTTAAACCGTCTTGAGTAGCAAACCACATAAAACCATCTTTATCTTGAAGTATGCCATAAACATTATTATGAGAAAGACCTTGTTCTGCTGTAAGACGTTGAAACTTAAAATCTTTTTTTTGCGCAAAACCAGAAATGGTAATTAGTAATAATAATAAAATGAGATGTATATTTTTTAATAAATTCATAATCATTGCTATAATTTAACTAAATTACTAAAATTTTAGTCCAATTACTAATACATCGTCTATTTGCTTATTTTTCCCCTGCCATTGAACAAAATTATTATCTAAAATTTCTTTTTGATTTTCCATTGATTTTTTATGATTATCAATAAGAAGTTGTTTAAAATTTCTAGATAAGAATTTTCGATTATTTTCCCCTCCAAATTGGTCTGCATAGCCATCTGAAAAGATATAAATAACATCGTCTTTTTCTAATTGTATTTCATTATTTGTAAATGACTGTTCTTTAAAAACAGAAATTCCAATTGGCATTTTATCTGCCTCTATTTCAGAGAGTTCACCTTCTCTAATTAAATACAAAGGATTATGAGCACCGGCATACTGCAATTGATTTGTTTCATTATCGATTATGCACAAAGCGATATCCATACCATCGGCAGGTTCATCGAATCGACCTGTTTGGTGAAGTGAAGTTTTTACATTTTCTCTCAGTAGATTTAAGATTTCATTTGCTCGGGTTAACTCGTTTTTATTCACAATCTCATTAAGAAAAGAAATTCCTAACATGCTCATAAATGCTCCAGGCACTCCATGACCGGTACAATCTGCAGCTGCAACAACTGTTTTTGTTCCTTTATTGTCTTTATTTGGAATTTGTGTTATCCAATAAAAATCTCCGCTAACAATATCTCTTGGTTTGAAAAGTATAAAATGCTCTGGTAAAATTTTATTTACATACTCTACTGGAGGCAATACCGCATTTTGAATTCTGCTTGCATATTCAATACTGTCGGTAATTTTTCGCTTTTGTGTCGATATTTGGTCTCTTTGTTGTGTTGCTAAATCGCGTTGAGCTTCTATCTCATGATTTTGTTCTTCGATTGCATCTCGCTGTGCCTGTATTTCTTCCTTTTGATGCAATATCTCTTTATTCTTTAATTCTAAAAGTTCATAAGCTTTCTTAATGCGATTCTTTTGTTTGAATAAGATAAATGAAAAAATTAATATAACAATCAAAACAAAAACAACCGAATAAATAAATATTCGTTGTCTTTTTATTTCTTCATAATTCTTTGCTAACTCTAATTCTTTTAATTTTTTATCTTTGTTTAAAAGCTGTATTTCTTTTTCCTTTTTTTCTGTTTCATACCGAATTTGCATATCGGCAATTCTTTTTATACTCTCACGATTAAGTATACTGTCTTTTTCGTTTGAATATGCCTGATAATTCTCATAAGCTTTTCTATAATCGCCTTTTTGTGCATATAATTTAGAGATGGTGAAATATGCGTCTTTTATTAAGGCTCTATTCTTCAACTCTTTAGCTAATTTTAACGATTTTTTTAAATGTTTTAATGCTTCGTTATAATTTTTCTTTTTAAGATAAATTTCACCAATATCTTTTGATGTAATAGCAATTCCATTCTTATCATTAATATCATTTCTTATTTTTAACGATTTTTTAAAATAATCGAGAGAAGTAAACACATCGCCATTTTTTTTATACAAATTACCAACATTGTTTAATATTAAAGCTGAATTTTTTAAATCACCAATATGTTGATAAATATTTAATGCTCTCTGATAATGTAAAACAGATTGTTTGCTGTCATTCAAATTTTTATAAATAAGTCCTATATTATTTTCTGAGCGTGCAATTAAAATCTTATCGCCTACTTCATTTCTTAATTCAAGGGCTTTTTTATAATATTCGAGGGCTTTTTCAAAATCCTTACTTTTCCAGTAAATGCTGCCAATAAAATTATATGAATTTGCGATAAGTGTGTTATCTCCTATTGCCTGATATATTTTTAAAGCCTTATTATAATATTCCAAAGCTTTGTCAATATTATTCAAATCTTTATAGATAAGACCAATATTGTTTAACGAAGCTGCAATAAAAACCTCATTTCCAATTTGTTCTCGAATTTCTAATGACTTTAAATAATTCTCAAGAGCTAATTTGTAACTACTCAATTTCCAATAAACGCTTCCAATATTATTATATGAAATTGCAATTCCCTGATTATTATTAATTGCCTTTCTTATGTTTAACGATTTTGTAAAATAATTTAAAGCTTGGTCATAATCGTTAAGATTCTTATATACAGTACCAATGTTATTTAATGAATTTGCTATATCAGATTTATCATTAATTTCTTCTCTAATTGCAAGCGATTTTTTATAATAATCTAATGCTTTTTTATAATTATTTAACTTTAAATATACGCTGCCAATATTATTATAGGCTGAAGCAATTTCTTTCTTATCACCTAATTGAAGTTTAATTTGCAATGATTTTTTATAAAACTCTAAAGCTTTATCATAGTTGCTTAATCCTTTATAAACCATCCCAATATTATTAAGCGAAGCCGAAATATTAAGGCTATCTCTCAACTCAATACGAATATCTAACGATTGTTTATAATATTCTAAAGCTTTAGTGTAATTACTTAATTTCCAATAAACGCTCCCAATATTGTTTAATGACGAAGCTATTCCTGACTTATCATTTATCTCTTTGTTTATGGCTAACGATTGTTGATGATAGTTCAGGGCATTATCAAAATCATTTAAATCTTTGTATGCAAAACCTATTTGACTTAATGTAAAAGCAACAACATTTTTATCATTTGATTTGCTAACTATGTTTTTTAAACTGTCGATGTTTATTGCTGATGATGATATGCTTATAAGAAAGGCTACTAGTAAAAATAATAATCTGTTCATAGATTTTATTATTGAAAAATGATATTTGTTTTAGTTATTTCTCTATAAAAATACTTTATTTATTAGTATTTTCATATTAAAAATTTACTTTTTTAACTCTGTAATTTTGCTCTTTGCTTGTCCTTTATAAAATTTTGTTGTTATTACATCTTGATTAGAAAGCTCTCTGGCAGATTTTATCAACTCTCCATCTTTATAAGTTATTGAATATCCTTTTTTCAAAATATGAACAGGGTCTGAATGTTCAACTGTATTTTGAAAAATTTCAAGCTTTTGTTCTTCGCTTAAAAGACGCTTGCTAACAATATTCTTTACTCTATTCATCAAAAATGAGATGTTGTGTTCTTTATCAGAAATTAAATTATCCATTTTATAATGAATATCAGTAGTATTTTGTTTTAAGGCTGTTTCTTGGTTTTGAAAATAATTATTTATTGAATTTTTAAGCTTATTGGTGTATAAAAGTAAATTGTTGCTGTTCGATTGAATAAGCTGCTTAACAAGGGGGGTAAACGTGTATTTCAAATAATCTAATTCTGATATTTTCTCATTAATAAAGTCACTCACATTATTAACAAAATCACTCTGTAAACCGAATAAATACTCATCGAAACTCTCAATGCGTGAAATCAAAAACTCGGCAGCGGCAGTTGGTGTTTTAACTTTTACATTAGCTACAGTATCAACAATAGTGTCGTCACGTTCGTGACCAATACCGGAAATTATGGGCAAAGGAAATTGTGTTATATTATATGCCAACCAATAATTATCGAAACAACTTAAATCAGATTTTGAACCTCCTCCCCTAATAACCACAACTACATCAAAAAAATCTTCATATTTATAAATCTTATCTAAGGCATTAATAATTGATTCTTCGGCTTTATCGCCTTGCATTAGTGCCGGAAAAAGTTTATAATAAAATTTATATCCATTATTATTATTTTCCAATTGATTCACAAAATCGCCATAACCTGCCGCAGTATCTGACGAAATGACAGCAATTTTTTGAGCAACAACAGGAATTTCCAATTCCTTATTCATCGCAATAACGCCTTCTTCTTCAAGTCGATTAATAATTTCCAGACGTTTTTTTGCCAAATCACCTATAGTATATGTGGGTTCAATATCAATAATATTTAAACTCATACCATATATCTCATGAAATTCTACTGAAACATTAACCATAATTTTTAATCCGGCTGACAGTTCTCTACCTGTTGAAGTTTCAAAATATGGTTTTATCATTCGAAAAGTATATGCCCAAATTGTAGCACGCGATTTTGCTGTTATCTTTTCAGATAATTCATCTTTCTCAATAAGCTCTATATAGCAATGACCTGTACGATTAATATTAATCTCACTAATCTCTGCAACAATCCAATATGAAGTCTTAAAAGCACTTTTTACAGCCTTTTTTATATTATTGTTTAATTCCGTTAATGAAAGTGCATTATTGTCCATATTTGCTTTATATTTAAGTATCAAAGCTAATTAAAAAAATATAGAGACACAAAAATTTGATAATTGTTAATTATTAACCCGGAAAATTCATTAATTTTCTACGATTAAGTAATACCAACAAATTTGGGATTTTCATTAACCCCAAATTTGGGTATTACTAAATCGGGGTTTACTTGCGTGAGCTCACCGCCAGCTGGCGGTTCGGTTCCCGCTTTGCACCCCACTATCTATCACACATTCATACAATTCACTT
>Ga0164318_10005179_pt1 | contig 12610 bp, 11 predicted proteins | sample GuaBasSedimGuay9_FD_113734 | JGI IMG/M metagenome (GOLD analysis project Ga0164318, IMG submission 113734) | Subseafloor sediment microbial communities from Guaymas Basin, Gulf of California, Mexico - Guay9, Core 4571-4, 0-3 cm | ecosystem: Environmental > Aquatic > Marine > Hydrothermal vents... | reverse complement strand
CATAGCGATCTTAAAATCTCCAGAATCTCTCTGGGCTGTGTTACCTTCGGGAGGGAAATTGGCAGGGAAGAGTCCTTCGCCATTATGGACTACGCCCTGGAAAAGGGGATGAACTATTTCGACACCGCCGAGGCCTACGGAAATGGTGCTTCGGAGATGATTATCGGTTCATGGCTGAAAGAGAGAAATACCCGGTCGAAGATTTATCTGGGGACAAAAATCCTTCCGCCATACAGCCCGGAAAAAATCATTCAATCCTGTGAAAACAGTCTCGAAAGAATGCAGATTTCTGAAATTGACCTTTTTCAGCTTCATGCCTTCCATGAAACCGCTCTTAACCCGAAGGTACTTCTCGCGTTTGATAAGCTCATCAAAGACGGCAAGGTTCGTTATCCGGGAGTCTCTAATTTTTCACAGGAACAGCTCACAGGCTTCCTGAAAATGCAGAAAGAACTGGGGTTGAATCAGATCTGCAGCCTGCAGAACAATCACAATCTGGCCATTCAGAATCTTGGCACTCAGACATTGGAGTTCTGCCGGCAGGAAGGAATCGGATCCATCAGTTTCAGCCCCCTGGGGGCTGGATTTCTCACCGGTAAATACAAGAGCAGCATTCCAAAGGGTGCCAGGTTCAACCTCCAGCCGGGTCATCAGGGTCTTTATTTTAACAGAGATGGGGCAATGGCCCTTGAGAAACTGGAAGCTGCTTCTGCAGAAACCGGTATATCCAAGGTTGAGCTTGCGCTGGCCTGGGTGCTGAACAATCCGGATATCACCACAACCCTGGTGGGGGGACGGAGGATTTCTCATATAGACCAGGCTTTTGCTGCGAGAAATGTGGCATACTGGAAATGAAACGGCTCTCTATGATACAATCTTACATACAAGAATAAGGATATAAAGATATGAATATCAACATCAACCGTTTCAAAGGTCTTCTCCCGGCACTCCTGACACCCTATGACAAAAATGGAAAAATCAGCTCCGATTCTTTGCAGAAATTGATAGATAACTGTATCGGCCAGGGTGTCGACGGCTTCTATGTCGGCGGCAGCACCGGGGAAGCTTTTCTTCTTACCACTGAGGAAAGGAAACTGCTGATTAAACTCGCCATGGAAGCCGTTGCCGGTAAAAAACCGGTAATCTGTCAGGTGGGTGCCGTAGGTACCGATATCGCAATAGACCTCGCACAGTGGGCCGAAAAAAACGGCGCCGATGCCATATCTGCCGTAGCCCCCTTTTATTACCCTTTCAGCAAAGAACAGATTCTGAATCACTACACCGCCATCACCGACAGTGTTTCCATACCCATGATTGTCTACAATATACCCGGCTTATCGGGAGTGTCCCTGAGCGAGGACGATTTTAAACGCCTCTATGAGCACGATCGTATCATCGGCGTGAAGCACACCCACCACAATCTCTATGAAATGGAACGTATCAAGTCCATCGACCCCGAGCGTCTTGTCTTTTTCGGATTCGATGAGGTGACTCTTGCCGGTGTCGCCATGGGTGCCGACGGGGCTATCGGAAGCACTTTCAATCTCATGGCCGCTCAGTACATCCGCCTTCGGGAACTTTTCAACCAGGGGAAAAATACCGAGGCATTGGAAAAGCAGAAGATGATAAACAACATTATCAGCACCATGATTCCCATGGGTGTATTTACCGCCCTGAAATACGCCATAACCAGTCGAAGAGGAATCCCCATGGGAGAGGTTCGGGCCCCCTTCACACCTTTAAGCGGCTCGGAGAAATCACGACTGGATACCGTTCTGGATAAATACGGGATATAAAGGGATATAAAGGAATATGAGCTACAATTTCAGTTCGAAGAAAGATGAGTATAAATCAACCCTGTCGGAAAATATCCTCCCCTTCTGGCTGAACAACAGCCCTGATTCTGAGTTCGGAGGGTTTCTCACCGCCCTGGACCGCAAAGGCAGCATAATCGACACCGATAAATCCATCTGGGTTCACGGCCGGTTCAGTTGGGTTCTGGGCAGTGCCTACGCCGATGTGGAACAGAGGCAGGAATGGCTGGATGCCGCAGGAAGCGGTCTGGATTTTCTGGAGAAATACGGCTTTGATGATGACGGGCGGATGTACTTCCGTGTAGCCCGGGATGGACGGCCGGTAATCAAGCGGATTCGTTATTTCTTCTCTGAACTGTTCGCCGTCTCGGCAATGGCTGCCTGGTGCCGGGCAAGCGGTGATAGCTCCAGGATAAAGCCCGCCCGGGAGCTCCTTGCCAGAGTTATCTCCTACCGCAGCAATCCTGATATTCTTATTCCGAAATTCGACCCTGTAGTCCGTCCTGCAAAGGGTATGGCCGTGCCGATGATACTGCTGAACACCGTTCAGGAACTCCGCCGGGCCGACCCCGGAAACACACCGGAATACAACCGTATGATAGACAGCTTCATCGATGAAATACGGGGATATCTCAACTATGAGCACAAAGCTGTCCTGGAGCAGACCGGCCCTGACGGAGAACTTCAGGACCATTTCGAGGGAAGGCTGCTCACTCCGGGGCACGCCATAGAGGCAGCCTGGTTCATACTGGCTGAAGCCCGGGAGCGAAAGGATAAGAAACTCACAGAGCTGGGCTGCACCATCCTCGACTGGATGTGGGAATGGGGCTGGGATAAAGAATACGGCGGCATCATCTACTTCCGGGATGTACTGCACAAACCGGCCTCGGAATACTGGCACGATATGAAGTTCTGGTGGCCTCAGAACGAGGCTGCCATCGCCACCCTCATGGCCTGGACCGACACAGGAGATGACAAATACCTCGAATGGCATACCCGTTTGATGGACTGGGTAGAAAAGCTCTTTCCCGATAAAGAATACGGTGAATGGTTCGGATACTTCCACCGAGACGGCAGGATCTCCACCGATCTCAAGGGAAACATGTACAAAGGCCCCTTTCACGTTCCCCGGATGTACTACCGTCTGTGGGAAACTCTGGAACAGGCCGGATACTGATCTAAACCGGAACCGGAGCCAGCACCGAAGAAGTGGTGAAGAACCAGGCCGCAATCAGAGCCGAAGTCATAGCCCCGGCGGTGGCATTCCCGGTAATCCGGTACAGCCAGGCCCCCACCGGCAGAATCAGGGACAGCAGAACAATCATGTGTTCCAGGTTCATAATAAAACCGATCAAAGAAGCTCCCGGACCGACAATGGGAACAACTCCCGTCAGATAGAGGGGAATGTACTGAACCGCCAGCATCAGAATAAGGGGCAGAATCATCAGCAGAACCGCTTTCACACCGTCTCCAATCCAGGTACCCAGCCAGGATTTCCTTTCAGCCAAACGAAGCTGGATGAAGAGAAAGCGCTGGAGCTGAACAAAACCCGGAAAGAACAGCAGGCTGTACTCAATAAACAAAAGGAAACGGAAGGGTGTAAAACTACTGGCATAGGGAAAAATAAAACGGTAATCCGATGCGAAAATCCCTTCCAGAACCGCCTCTAAAAGACAGACAACGGCAAACATCACCAGAGAAAACAGCAGGGTTTTCTTCCAGTACTTCCGCTCCACCCTCAGCCCCAGATCCTCCTCTGAGAAATCTCCAGCGGCAATCCCCTTCTTCTTCCATTTTTTCAAGAAGCCCGAACCCGCCCAGTTGGTTACCAGGAACCAGATGAGAACCCCGTTCACCATCATCAGGGGAAAGATGAAATCAATTCTCACCACATAAACATGGAACCCGAAGAGAGTCAGAATCAGAGGCAGATACAGCAGTATGAGAAGACCGTTGATTCCCCCGTACTTCAGCATATTCCTCCGGCTTACCGTGTAGCTGAAATCTCTGGACACCCGGAGGTCAGCAAAAAAAGAAGTCCGGATAAGAATCAGAGAGAGGGGAAGAAGAATCAGAATGCCGGAAATCATGGCAATCAGCGAGGCCAGTTCCTTGAACTGCCAGGTTTGAGAATCAGGGTCTATCCAGTAGGAAGGATCCGGACCCAGAGCGTCCTTCAGCCAGACCATGGCCGTTGAGATAGAAGAAGGATCGTAGGACTCCCGGATATGGGTAACCATAGGCATGTAGACCATCCGGGCCGTACCGTCGGCAAAAAAACCATAGCGAGTGTTGAACTCAGGAGACGCCTCGGAAACGGCACCGGCAACCCGGTCGGTACTCATCCACTCGGACTCAAAATCCGCAGTACCGGACATACGGTTCCGGTACTCATCGTACTTCCCGAAAATCATCAGCATGTTCTTCGGGTTATCAAAGGCGGCATCATCCAGCCAGGCAAACCCGGATGTAACCAGGGCTCTTTCCCGGGTATCCGAAGCCGCCACCGCATAGACCATCTCCGCCCCCAGGCTATGACCCATCAGCCCGCAATTCCCCGCGTCCACCATGGGCAGATCCAGCAGATAGTTCCAGGCAGTCTGAGCCCCGAAGATAGGGTCGAAACCCGGTTTATTCTCATTTATCTGAGCCTGGGACTTCCCCCGGCCCAGGGTATCGATATTCAGTACTACAAAACCCCGACGGGCCGCCTCGATGCAGTATGGGGCGTTTGTTTCCTTGTTGTTCTGATAACCATGAAGGTAAATTAAACCCGGTGCCGGATTATCCGCATCAACACCGTCGGGAACCATCAGCTTGGCGGCAATCACCTTCCCGTTCTCCCCGGTAAAGCGCACCCGTGTTACATTAACCCGGCCGAAATCGGTCTGAACCATCCATGAAAGCATCATGGACAGTGCCGCGATGAGAATCAGGATTATCAGGGCAATCCGGGCTCCCTTACTTCGGGTTTGAACCAGTTCTTTATGGGTCATTTGTTCTCCTCGGCTGGAATCGTGCCCCTATTCTAAGCCCTTATCGACTCTGACAACAGCATCATTTTTCCTTAACTGACCTCTGCCGCAGCTCGGGATTATCATAAACGGTATGGTGCCGATTCAGCTGGAAACCGAGAATTGCGGCAATGGCCGCGGGGAAGCCCAGATGGGGACCGAATATTTCGGAGACTATTACCGCGGCAGCCAGGGGCACGTTCAGGGCGCTGGCCAGCATCCCCGCCAGACCGGCGGCCTGAAGGATGTGAAGATTCCCGGGACTATCCGCGTAGCCGAACAGAATTGCGGTAAAGGTGCCGAGAAGCATCCCTATCTGCGCCAGAGGTCCGAAGAACCCCGCACTCTGACCGCTCCCCACCGTTATTCCCACTGAAATACTGCGAACCACCACCATCAGCAGAGCTGCAAGAGCCAGTGGCAGAATCCCGGTCAGTTTGCCGGAAACTACCGAAGGATTATCAAAAAGGTTCTGGAGAAGATTCCCGCCGCTTCCAAGCATCATCGGGTTTACCAGCCATGTAATACCTACAGCCACCCCCGCAGCACCGGCAAATCGGAGCTCAACGCCTTTAGGACTGTCCCGCTTCAGAAGCCGGGTTGTGCCGCTGTAGAGCAGTTCAAATCCCCGGCCCCCCAGTGCGGTAAGCAGAGAAGTCACCAGAATGGCCGGGAGTATGGCCGGCTGGATGGGGGCTATCGCAACATTCACTTCGAAAAAGTGACTGAAGGATAGATACCGGGAGATGAACACGGCAAAAGCACTTGCGAGAACCGAAGGAAATAAATCGCCGTAACTCATATTCCGCTTCTGAATAATTTCCACAGCAAAGATACCGCTGCCCACAGGGGCTCCGGTAATTACACCGACAACCGAAGCCACACCGCAGATGGCCGCAGTCCGGCGATAAGAGCGCTCCCCGGCCGCAGGTTTGAACAGGCCGATCAGACTGGAGGTGAAACCTGATACCACACGGCCCAGAGGTCCGACAAAACCCCCATTTCCCCAGGAGGCAAGAGTGGCAAAGGAGGAAAACAGTTTCACAAAACTCTCCCTGAACGGGATGACGCCCCCATGGTCTCTGACTCCCCGGATGTACGAGGGAATACCCTCACCCCGGCTCCCCGGGGCAATACGGCTGATAAGAGCCGCAAGAACTGAACCGCCGAGGGCAAAGAGAATCACGAATGGGCTGCCGGAACTGATATTCATCAAGCCCCGAACCCATTTGATACCGGCAAGAAACGATCCGACAACAAGAACGCCCATCAGAGCCGAGATGATGGCAATGAGTACCCAGGAACCAAGGTATCCCAGTGATTTGAGGAAGTTACTATCGGATCGGCCGTTTAAATCATTCATTTCTTTGAATCTCTTCGTTTTCCACTTCGCCAAATTACCACCTCAAGACAAAAGCCCGGCAGTCCAACGGCACATACCGGAAAAGAATTCGGCATACAGATTCCCCACTTCAATGGGTCCGGCATAGTCATTACCCCGGGCCTCAATCCGCTCAGGACCCCAGTCCACCAGACCGCCTACCCAATGGGGCGCCACATCAGAAGCCCAGGCGCACACCCGGCCCTTCCCGTGCACCCCGGTTACCAGCAGAGGCTCTGCGTCAGAGAGAGGTTCTAAATGATGACAGCCATCGAAAGAGGCCTTATACCGCCTGGACTCCAGAATCACTTCACTCCCTTCTGCAGCCAGAAAACGGTTGAAGCCGCCGACACCCGGAGCATCAGTTCCAAAGGGAAGCCCGGCGATAATGGGATGATTATTCTTTACCGATATCAGGCAGGGCCCGGAAGAGTTCACCCGGTCGTCATCGGGACTGATAATTACAGGCAGAAGATCGCCCAGCGGCGTTCCATTATAATCACCGCCAATACCCTGATAGGAATCCCAGCCACCTATCATCAGCAGGCCCATCCCGTCAGCAACCCTTTGGGCAAGGGCACTCATCAAATCTCCGGAGATATTTCCGGCAGGGTAATCACTGATGATGAGAGCAGACCAGTCCTGATTTAAAACCTCCGGCTCCAGGGCCGAATCCGAGGGAAGGTGTTCGTACTCAAGTCCATAGTGAGTCATCACGCCTGCAAGGTAGGCGGCAGCACCATCAACATCGTCATCGCCGAGGTAGAGAAAAGGACCGCTGTTTTCTTTCATGGAAATAAGTCTGAACTCCCGCTGGGAATCTGTCTAGGAGTCTGTCGGACTTGGGGCTTTCGAGAAGATTTTCGATGATTTTTTTCCGATACAAGGCGGTAAATGCGGAGTTTAGCTAGGCTAAATGAGCATTTTACCAACGCAACAGCGGAAAAAAAGGGCGAAAATCGGTCCGGAATGGTTAAGTCCGACAGACTCCAAGAGTCTGTTAATTTCCATTTCGTTTTCTCATCGAGATTATCAGGTAAACGGCATACATGAGTGTGGCAACAACAGCCAGAATAAGGAATGCCGTCTGCAGACCCCGCTGCTCTCCAATCAGACCGATCAGAGGGAAAAAGAGGATCATATACAGGCTGAATGCCATACTCTGGAAAGAAAGGATGGTTGCCCGCCGCTCTGAAGGGATCAACTTATTCAGGTAGTCCTGCATGGCCACAAATAAAACACCATCAACAAATCCTGTAATCCCATAGAAAAATACCGAATAGTCTGTAAGTCCTATCCCCCAGATACTCAAGATAAGTAAAAAGGGAAAGAAGAGAATAATTCCCCGAACTCCAATCTTCTTCTCAATTTTTCCGGTAAGAATTCCTGCCGCCGCACTTAATACCGATGCCAGGGCAAGGTATCCGCCTATCTGCAGTTCATTCCGTCCTTCTGATTTCCAGAATGTCTGCAGGTAAAAATATAGGCTTGCAATGAACATCATCACAAGCTCCGTGAAAAGGATAATGAAAGCAATGCGTGGTTTCTCAACAATTACCTGCACACTCATCAGGGTTTGTTCTTTCATTGCTTGAAACCAACCCATTTCACGCAGTCGGTGCTGTTCTTCCTGGATTATCGTCGGTTCCTCAAAAAGTACGGCAACGACGATGCTCATGGCACTAACAGTCATTCCGGGTATAAAAACCCATTGGTAACCCAGATTATGGGCGCAATACCCCCCGACAATCAGGCTGATAATCGATCCGCCCTCAAAGATGAGATTGTTGATACCGGCAATTTTCTTATAGACACTCTCCCGGCCGATTTCCTTGAGGGAATCATATATTAGAGCCTCCCCGGCACCGCTTTCGAGATTGTACCCGATAGCCGACAGGGAAAAACCAAGGCACTGAACCGGAAAACTCCGGCTGTAGTAGAGAATAAAAAGGCTTCCCAAAAAGATAATTCTACCCAGGATTCGACTCATCTTCCGTCCGAACAGATCTGCAACAATCCCTGTCGGAACTTCCATCAGAAAAGTAGTTAGATGAAACAGGCCTTCCATCACTCCCAGCTGGGTTAAGCTGAATCCCCGGAGGGTGAGCCAGATCATCCATAAACCCCGGGTCAGATCTACATAGCTGAGGCCGAGGAAAACATAATTTTTGCCGATATTGTTTTTAATCTTAAGAAGATAGACATCCCGTTTCATGACACATCCAGAGCATAAAGTCCCTGACTTTTTAAGGGTTCCCCCTTTTATTCAGCCTGATTCGGGTATTTTTAGAATCTTATCATCTGATATCCCGGCAGTCAAAGGGGCTCCTTCTTGTCCCGCTTCGGTCATGAAGGATAAACTCCCCATCATGCAGATAAAAAACGTCGTGTTCGATTATGGCTCAGTGCTCGTATGGCCCCCATCCTCAAATGCCTGTTCCAGGGTAGCAGAGGCGGCGGGAATCTCCGAGCAGTTACTGATGGAACGGTATTTTTCGGAGCGTTCCGCTTACGACCGGGATACAATCAGCAATATCGAGTACTGGCAGCGAATCACCCGGGGATATCCGGCTGCTGAGGATGATAAGCTCCTTCATAAACTTGCAGAATGGGATGTGGAAATCTGGTCTGAACCAAACGAGGCTACTGTAAACTGGCTTCCGATTTTAAAAAAAGCCGGCTTAACTCTGGCCGTTCTATCAAATATGCCCGAATCCTTCTGTTCGGCACTTGAAGAGCGCGATCTCTGGCTGCAAACCTTCAACCACCGTATCTTCTCCGGCCGGGTGAAACTGAACAAACCTGAACCTGCCATATATCAGCTTCTTCTGGACACATTATCTACTGAGTCTGCCCCATGCCTCCCGGAGGAGGTACTGTTTCTGGACGATCTGAAAGACAACGTTGATGGGGCCCGACAGATGGGTATCAATGCCGAGCTATACAATGTATTTACCGGGGGGCTCACCGCCATTGCAGAGAAGTACGGTTTGCCGATACCCGAGGAGCTGCCGCCGTCGGAAGATCGGTTGCGGGATTCAGCCTGTGCGCCTCATCATCATTACTGATTCTCGATCAATCCCAGAGGGATATAACCGAGGCTTCATAGGCAGTTCCTCTAACGGCGTTGAGAATGCGTTTTTCAAGTGTTCCCAGAACTCCCTCGGTTACAGCGGCCAGGGCAATCAGGACATTCACATCAAGCAGGGATGTCACCATCTTTCATCTTCCAGAGTTATCACCTGAGAGCTGTCCCGGGCTTCAAATACCGGTAAGCCGTCATCATTACTATATCCTGTGCGGCGGCGAAGTCCCGAACGGATCAGATCTGATACAACCATACCGATTGAAAAATTTTTCTGTTCCGCCATGGAGCGGGCAATGTTCAGCAAATGAATGGTATGAAACGGCCGGGGTGAACAGCATGATCCGAAGATAGTCGGGAAAAACGACGCTCTGCAAGGCCGTATTCAACAATCACCCGATGTTGGAAGCCCTTTTAAATCTGGATAATCTACAGAGTGCAAATGGAGGAGATTCAGCAAGAGTTCTGGATTCCCTTATAACCATGGATAAATCTGGGAGGCTTAACACTTCATTGCTCCTTTTTTAATTTTTTATTTTCATGGAAGGCATCTGTAAAAGCATCTAATTCCACCCTGGACATTCCGATCAGATTACCTGTTTCCTTCCAACCCATAACCGCAGCAGCGACTTCCCCTATGATAATATTACTAAGGTTTTGTTTTATACGGAAATAAGGGCTTATTGATCGCAATGCATCTAAAGAAGCCTCAGGGCCTGTGTCATGAGAAATCCAGGTCTTTAATTCAGGAGCCCGGTCAGGAAAGGGATTGATATCAAAAGCCGGAGCCAAACGCCATTGACCAAACCCCACATGTAGAAACCCATGGTTGTTAAGATGGTCATCAACATTATTAATCATTATCGAAAAGGCGATACGTCTATATAGTTCTTCGATATCGCGCTGAGCGTCATGTCCGAAGATACGTATTGCATCAACTATATCAGTGTAGGCATGTTCCACCGGATCATCCCGTTCGATGCCAAGCAGTGTCGCAGCTGAAATATACGGGATACGTGAACCGTCATTCAGACGGTCAAACCGACGGATTAAGGCTACGGGAAGATCTTCCGACATGACTACGCGGGCAGTAGCAGTATTAATACCAGCCTGTCCGGCAAGTTTCAGAGCGAGCACTTCACCCTTTGTAACTGCTCGTTGATCATTAACACTTGGGAACTTTCCGATAGCAAGTTGTCCGTCATTATCCCTCAAGGAACACTTCGGACGTAAACCGCCCAACGAGGTGGCTCGTCCCCGCAAATAGGCAAGATCCCGTGCGGTCTCCCGACTCATTTCAACGGCTTGAGATGCTCCAAGAAGCTGCTTCAGTTCAATCAATGGTGGTGTCCGTCGTCCCTCGACGTTAAATGCACCTTGAAACTGTCCATTCTCATCCCGAAAACGTAGTGCTCCAATACGGCTCTCGTCATCGACTGCCAAGAGAAAATCAAGCTCTCCAAGAAAACTGGAATTAACAGAACGATTATCTAATCGTGCAACCTCACGTTGTTTAGCATGATCACGCAATATTACTCTACGTCCCCATCCATCAGGTTCGGTATCGGCAATGGCTCCATGAAAAATCGTGCCATTCCCACTGTGGCGGGCATGGAACTGGAAACCGCTTACCAGTGGAAGTGCTGGATCGATTGCAAAACGCTTATTATTCGATAGCCATTCGGGCGTATAGATGAACGCTGCACTTTCACGCCTTCCCTGCCAATCATAGCGTAATTCTCCAAGAGGAACTTCATTGTTGCCCAGCATGATATCTATTTGTCGCTTCATTTTGTGTCCTCATGATTATGAACATGCAGAGAAGCACCCTTCCTGTCTGATTGTACTACTTTAGGTGCAGTTACTCGTTTGGGTAAATGGTCAATTTCAAGCAACAGTCCATGTTCATCATTACCGGGATCAACAAGATCTGTCAGCGGTGTGCCGAGGCCGAGTACGAATAAGGCTTGAACATAAGCACCCAGGGAAACTGTGGCATCACCTTTTTCCATACGCTGCCATGTGGATCTGGATATTCCAACCCGTTCACACATCATAGCTACAGTCAAACGCCGCTTACGCCTTGCAATGGATAAGTCGGCACCAAATTTTATAAGCGAACGCCGCACTTGCTGTGGTAAGATATTATCAACACTTGATTTCATATAATGTATTATATATAAGTCTTTACAGACGTCAAGGGCTTATGTATAAGCAATACTACATTTTTTATCAGTTTTGTCATCAGTAAATTATATTTGTACTTTTTTTGCCAAAAATTAAATCCAGAATCACTTTTCAATCCTGCTTCCTCCAACAGGTGAAGATAATTCCGCATCAAAAAAACACCCATTATCATTTACGGGGAAGAGGAAGACTTTACGTTCAAAGGCAGCCGGGTTGTTTCCTGGCATAGGGTTTCAGGAATACAATAAGAGGCCCCACCCGCAGGAGAAACACGATGTATCGAATACTGAAAACCCTGGTTTTAACAGCCGCTCTGCTCCTCTTCCAGTCCTGTAACAGCTCCGAACTCACAGCGGAGACCGCCTACGGGTTTTTCAACTCCCCTCCGGAAATCAGTCTGGAAAGTGTTTTTCAGCTCTATGACAACCTGGGCAGGCATGCCGATGCGGTGCTGTATCAGAGTGAGATTCCCTGGGAGGATTTCAGGGACAGTCCGGATGGAGTCTCAGAGAAAATAGAGGACCTGAAAAACCAGATGATTCTGGCACATCGGGAAAATCTTGAAGGGATTTTTATTCTTGACCCTTTGAACGGGCTGAACAGAAGGGAATTCCAGCAGCTGCCCGGCGGGTGGGAGGCCGGGTTCAGAAACCCCGATGTGCGTTCTGCCATGAAGAATTTCGCCCTGAGGATTGTCCGGGAATTTCATCCCCGTTATCTGGGCCTCGCTTCGGAAATCAACACTTATGCCGATGCTTATCCTGAGGATTTCAACAACTATCTGAGCCTTTACCAGGAAATCTACGATGCAGTTAAAGCAGAATCCCCGGAAACAAAGATATTTGCAACCTTTCAATGGGAAGACCTGAACAACCTCTGGTATCAACCCGAGGAACAGGATTTTTCACCCGGTAAAATGAAATGGAATCAGATAGAGATTTTCGAACCCCGGCTCGATCTATGGGTGATTTCATCTTATCCCTACATCACCTTCGATAGCGCAGACGATATTCCCGAAGACTACTACTCCCCCCTGCTCTCCCGTACGGATAAAGAACTGGCGGTTGCCGAAGGGGGATGGATCAGCGAGGATTTCAAACACCTCAGTGCATCAGTCGACGACCAGGTG
>Ga0164318_10005178_pt1 | contig 12612 bp, 13 predicted proteins | sample GuaBasSedimGuay9_FD_113734 | JGI IMG/M metagenome (GOLD analysis project Ga0164318, IMG submission 113734) | Subseafloor sediment microbial communities from Guaymas Basin, Gulf of California, Mexico - Guay9, Core 4571-4, 0-3 cm | ecosystem: Environmental > Aquatic > Marine > Hydrothermal vents... | reverse complement strand
TCTTCACAAACCAGTTCTCCTCTAGCATAATCCCTGGTTAAATGGGTGCTACCACATTCTGGACACTGAGTGATTTCCTCTACCTTTTGTTTATTTTTTTTCTTTTTATCCTCCAAAAAATCACCCCATAAAATTTTTAAATTTTTCGATAGGCTTTTAAGATGAATATAAGAACTAATATATAAAGTTTTCTCTTATTTATATATTTATTTTGCTAGTTTCATCTGATTGGATTTTTTAAAATAGAAAATTTTTTAATTACATTTTCTCATTTTTTCTTTATCGAGTGAATAATGCATCTGGAATTTTCCTGATCCCACCATGCACATGCATTTTCTAAACATTTAACATATTGAATATTTCCTTTTCCACTCAACAAGGGACAATATGCAGTCATAAAATAATGTAGAGTTTATTAATATTTAATATTTAGTGGATATAGAGACCACCATTTACATTTATCGTCTCCCCAGTGATATAGGAAGAAAGATCTGATGCTAAAAATAGGCAAACATTTGCAACTTCTTCTGGCTTTCCAAGCCTACCCAACGGTATCTCTGATTCTCTCTTCCTCCGCATTTCTTTAGTATAATGAGCTATTATATCCGTATCTATAGTGCCCGGTGCAACAGCATTTACAAGTATTTTCTTAGGCGCTAGTTCCAATGCCAAGCTTCTCATCAATCCTAGCATACCTGCCTTTGAAGTTGCATAATCTGCACCATGAGCTGATCCTTTAAAGGCGAGTTGAGATGAAATAAAAATTATCCTGCCACCCTCTGGGATAAAAGGTAAAGAGCATCTGCATAGGTTACAACAACCATTCAAATTTACATCAAGCACTCTTTTCCAAGTTTCTAGAGGCAAATCCTTAAATTGGTTTCTTATATATATGCCTGCATTATTTACAAGGATATCAATACGTTTTACCTCTTCAACAAAAGTAGCGACTATATTTTCAACATCTTTTATATTTGCTATGTCACCTTTTAATAATACTCCCCTGCCATTCTTACCTTCTATAGTTTCCAATACTTCTTTTGCATCTTTTTCACTAGAGTTGTAGTTTATGCCTACAAATGCACCATGCTCTGCAAACTTTATAGCTATAGCTCGCCCTATCCCTCGAGATGCTCCGCTAATTAATGCTGTTTTTCCTTGGAGAAGCATATATTTTAATATAATTTCAATGTTTGTAAAGGTTATGCTTTGGATCTTAAAATAAAAATATATAAAAAGTTGGGTGTTATAATTGTGAACAGGACTAAATGAAAATATTACTGGCCAGACCACAAATTAATCCAGATCCCCATGGTAACATACTTAAACTGCCGCCTTTAACACTCTTACAAATAGCCGCACTGATTCCTCCAGAACATGATGTTTTTATAATAGATGAAAGTTTTGAAGAGATCAGATTTAATGAGGATTATGATATAGTTTTTTTGAGTTTTAGAACAATAAACGCGCCACGTGCATATGAAATAGCTGATAAGTTTAGAAAAGAAGGTGTAACTGTTGTTTGTGGTGGTTGGCATCCTTCTGCTATGCCAGATGAGGCTAAGCAGCATGCAGATGCAGTGGTTATTGGAGAAGCAGAAGGTGCGTTGCCTAAACTGTTAGCAGATCTTAAAAATAAGAAATTAAAGCATTTTTATAAAGCAGAAGTTATTGATCCAGCTTTGATACCAGAGCCTAGGAGAGATCTAATGAAATATAAACATATTATAGAAACTGTTCAAGTTTCAAGAGGTTGCCCGCATAAATGTGATTTCTGTAGTATATCTAACATGGCTAATGGCCACCTATATAGACCTAGACCTATAGAGAACGTTACAAAAGAGATAAATAACATCAAAAACAGGTTTTTAGTCTTTGTTGATCCTTCATTAACTATTAATATTAACTACACAAAAAATCTTTTCAAAAATTTAAAAGATTTAAACAAAAAATTTGCCTGCTTTGGGAATGTTAATGTTGCAGATGATGAAGAGTTTCTAAAATTGGCATCAGATGCTGGATGCCTCGGCTGGTCTATAGGGTTTGAATCAATTTCACAAGAAAGCGTAGAGGGAGCTGGGAAAAAGGCCAATAGAGTCAAAGAGTACAAGAAGATAGTAAAGAAGATTCATGATTATAACATGGCTGTTCTAGGCTCCTTTGTTTTTGGTTTTGACTCCGATACAAAAGACATTTTTGATGCTACAATAAACGCGATATATGAACTAGAGTTGGATACAATTGGTGTAAACATTCTCACCCCTTTTCCTGGTACGCCATTGTATGATAGGTTGGAGAGGGAGGGGAGGATTCTTACCAGAGACTGGTCAAAATATGGGATGAGAGATGTTGTCTTCAAGCCAAAAAACATGACTCCAGAGGAACTCTTAGACGGTGTAAAAAAAGTAGCTAGAGAATTTTATTCTCATAAAAGCCTATTTAAAGTAGCATTAAATAGTATAAAACTGGGCATCTATCCATCAATAGCTGTCGGCATTTGGAGATATGGGCAGAAAATGGATTATAAAAAAAGATGGAACTGGATATAAACAATTAAAAAAACCTTATAGGGAACACCATAAATCAGCACTAAAATATAGAAACCTGGTCAAATTTTAGGAAAAACATTTTAAATCACATTTTTCATTTTAATTTATATGAGGAAAAAAGATAAAAACTATGAGAAAATGGTCACCTACTGGTATGAGAACTATTGGGAACCAGGTTTTAAAAGATGGTGGAAGGGACATGAAACACTAGCTCTCCATGTAGGGTTATATGAAAAAGGGACTAAGAGCTTGAAAGAAGCATTACTTAAGATGAATGATTTTGTTGGTAAATTGTTAGAATTAGATGAAAATAAGAAGATAAAAGTGTTGGATGCGGGATGTGGTGTTGGGGGAACATCGATTTATCTAGGAACTAAGTATCCGAAGGTAAAATTTATTGGTATAACAATAAGCAAAAAGCAAGTTGAATGGGCAAAAAGATATGCAAAAGAAAGAAATTTTAACAAAAACACTGAATTTCTAAGGAGAAACTATCTGGACACCGGTTTTCCAGATGAAAGTTTTGATAAAGTATTTGCATTAGAATCTGTGGATTATGCACCAGATAAGAGAAAATTTGTAAAAGAAATGAAGAGGATACTCAAAAAAGGCGGGCGGCTGGTTGTAGTAGGTCCTGCTATGAGAAAAACGCAACTTAACCCTTTTATGAGAAAAATATGTGGATTGTTTAATATTGGAAGAGGAAACCCGTTTTCTTTTCTCAGACTAAGTGAGTTTAAAAGATATCTCGAAGAGGAGGGGTTTACCAATATTAGACTGATTGATATATCAAAAAAAACATATCGATCATGTGTTAATTCAACCATTATTGGCATTCCCTTTTTTGTTGTAGTGATTTTTAAAAGATTAATAAAAGGTAAAAAATACAATTATTCTAAGGATCCTCATTTTTATCTTGCTGTAGATGTTTTAGCACCAATTATGGGGTTAAGTGGTGTAGCTGGCTACTATGCAATAACCGCTGATAAAAAATAGGTTTTATCTTTTGACACAAAATCTTTAAATAGTAAATTACATTTTTCTCATCCCTAAAAGTAGATAGGTGTTGCTAGAAAATATGGTAAAAAGTATGTACAGTTACATATCGGATATCTGGAAAAAAGTAGATACATCATTTGGCTCCCCACAAAAAAACAGATTAATCCAATGGAGAAAAGAGGGAAGTATAGTCAGAGTTGAAAAACCACTTAGATTAGATAGAGCAAGAGCTCTTGGATATAAAGCTAAGCAAGGCTACGTAATAGTGAGAGCTAGAGTGAGAAGAGGAGGAATGAGGAAGGAAAGACCTAGAGGCGGAAGAAAACCCTCCAAGATGGGTGTAAATAAAATAACGCCAGCAAAAAGCATACAAAGAATAGCTGAAGAAAGGGTAGCAAAGAAATATCCAAATCTAGAGGTTTTAAACTCATATTGGGTTGGTGAAGATGGTAAATATCACTACTATGAAGTAATACTTGTGGATCCTTCGCATCCTGTGATAAAAAGCGATCCAAAGATAAACTGGATCTGCAGTCGTAAACATAAAGGTAGAGTATTTAGAGGACTAACAAGTGCTGGAAAAAAAAGTAGAGGTCTAAGAAATAAAGGAAAAGGTGCAGAAAAAGTTAGACCTAGCATAAGGGCACATAATAGTAAGGGTAAGTAATCTATTTTACTAACATCACTGTTTTATGCGCCTCTTTTACAACTTTATCAGCTACTGAGCCTAACAAATAGCTACCTATCTCGCTAACTCCTCTTCTACCTAACACTATCAGATCACAATCTATTTTATTTGCCATTTCAATTATTTTCTCTGCAGCATCTCCTTCTTTTATAATTCCCCTAATTTTAATATCTGGAAACTCTTCTATTTTCTCTGATATCAACTGCTTTGCCTTTTTCTTCGCATCTCTATATGCATTCCTATCGAGTTTCTCGGTTGCCTTGGGTGTGACTGCAAGGAGTATTATTTCCCCATCTTCATCAAGTAGACCTAGAGCTTTTTCAAATGCTCTTTTAGATCCTTCTGATCCATCGTAGGCAACTAATATCTTCTTCATTTTACCCCCTATATTATTTTACTTTTCTCCACTTAGTGCCTTCTTTAGTGTCTTCTATCTCTATCCCCAGTTCGTTTAGTTCAGCTCTGATAGTATCTGCTTTACTCCATTCTCTATTTCTCCTAGCATCTTCTCTAACTTTTAAAAGTTCATCTATTACTTTATCTATATCTCCTTCTGTTTCTACTTTAATTTCATACTTCTCTGCAAGTTTCAACAATTTTTCTTTGATTTTTTCTCCCAATTTCTCTCCCTGAAATAAAGTTAATATTTTGCCTAACTGTAAAAGGGTAGAATATGCCTTTTCAGCTGCCTTAGAGCTTATTGCCTTATTTTTTAGATACTTATTTACAACTTTTATAAATGAGAATATCTCTGCTATAGCTTTAGGTGTGTTGAAATCATCATCCATTGCTTTCTCAAAATTTTCTTTAAACCTTTTAACTTCCTCAAGAAAAGCTTTTTCTGAAGATGCTGCTCCATGTTTTTCTTTACAATAATTCTCCAAATCTTGCTTTACTCTATAAATTTTTTTAAGAGCAGATTCAGTATTTTCTAATGCTTTCTCATTAAAGTCTGGTGGACTCCTATAGTGGTTTGATGCAAAGAAAAATCTAATTACCTCGGGCTTCCACTTCCTTATTACCTCTCTAACATTTATTATATTCCCCAGAGATTTTGACATTTTCTCTTTGTTTACTGTAAGCAAACCCACATGAATCCAATAATTTACAAACTTCTTACCAGTTGCAGCCTCAGCCTGGGCTATCTCATTTTCATGATGTGGAAATATTAAATCCATGCCTCCACCGTGAATGTCAAAAGGTAAACCAAGATATTTACTGCTCATAGTTGAACATTCTATATGCCATCCAGGTCTGCCTCTACCCCATGGCGAATCCCATGATGGTTCATTTGGTTTTGCTGACTTCCAAAGTGCAAAATCCAATGGATTCCTCTTTTTCTCAGTTGGCTCTATTCTTGCACCTGCCTTCATTTCTTCTAGTCTCTGCTTAGAAAGTTTACCATAACCCTTGAATTTTTCTACACTAAAATATACATCCCCATCTGAAATATAACCATAGCCATTCTCTAATATTTTTTTAATCATCTCTATCATATCTTTTATATTCTCTGAGGCTTTAGGATACAAATCCGCTCTTCTTATACCAAGTGCGTCTAAATCCCCCAAACATCTTTCAGTAAAATATCTAGAATATTCTAAAGGATCTATTCCTTTTTCATTTGCAGCAGCTATTATCTTATCATCAACATCAGTTATATTTTGCACATAAGTAACCTTGTATCCTTTATATTCTAGATATCTCCTTATAATATCAAAGGCCAAATAGGTTCTAGCATGCCCTATATGAGCATCAGAATAAACAGTCATGCCACAAACATACATTTTTACTTTTCCTTTTTGGACGGGAATAAATTTTTCTTTTTTTCTTGAAATTGTATTGTAAATTTTCAGAGACATCTGATAAATCCTAATAAGATTTTAAATAAAATACTTTACTAAGGCCTCATTGGATGGTAAATCATTTATAATAGTTCTCTATATTACGCAATGAGGAGGTTTAGTTTATATGAAAGTAACTTTTAGTCTAATAAAGGCAGATGTCGGTGGATGGCCTGGCCATGCAAATGTTCACCCCGATCTAATAAAGATAGCGGAGAGTACTATCAAAAGCAAAAAAAGATGACCTACTGATAGATTTTCATGTAACACACTGTGGCGATGATCTGGAACTAATAATGACTCATGACAAGGGAGAGAATAATGAAAAGATACATGAGCTAGCATGGAATACGTTCAAAAAAGCTACTGAAAAAGCAAAAGAGTTGAAACTTTATGGTGCAGGACAAGATCTATTATCAGATGCTTTTTCTGGGAATGTGAAAGGAATGGGACCAGGCGTTGCAGAGATGGAATTTACAGAGAGAGAAGGTGAACCAATAATTGCGTTTATGATGGATAAAACTGAGCCTGGTGCATTTAATTTACCAATTTTTAGAACCTTTGCAGATCCATTTAACACAGCTGGTTTAGTAATTGATCCTTCTATGCATTCTGGATTTATCTTTGAAATATGGGATATACACGAACATAAATCAGTAAAGATGAAGATTCCAGAGGAGATGTATGATGTATTGGCACTAATCGGCGCTAAATCTAGATTTGTTATAAAAAGAGTTTACCCAAAGGAGGGAAAATTGCCTATAGATGAACCTGTTGCAGCTATCTCGACAGAAAAGCTTTACCAGATAGCTGGTAAATATATCGGAAAAGATGATCCTGTTGCCATAGTAAGGGCACAGTCTGGTCTACCTGCACTTGGTGAAGTGCTAAATCCATATGCTTTTCCACATCTCGTTTCTGGATGGATGAGGGGATCACACAATGGACCAATAATGCCAGTTGGTGTGAAAAATGCAATTTGTACAAGATTTGACGGGCCTCCAAGAGTGATAGCTTTAGGTTTCCAACTTTCTAAAGGAAAATTGGTAGGACCCGTAGATCTATTTGATGATCCTGCCTTCGACTTGGCAAGAAAAAAAGCTCTTGAAATAGCTGATTATATGAGACAACATGGACCCTTTGAACCACATAGATTACCATTAGAAGACATGGAATATACAACATTGCCGAAGGTTATGGAAAGAATCAAAGACAGATTTAAAGAATTAAAAGATTGAGCAACCTCATAAGAGTAGCCTTTATATATTAAAAGTTTTATTCTCACCTTTACCTACAACCATATAGAGGTAAACACAAGACATGGCAAGGATTCATGCAAGAAGAAGAGGAAAATCTGGATCAAAACATCCAATTAGAAAAGAGCATCCTGAGTGGAGTGCCTTAAATCCAAAAGAAGTTGAAAACAAAGTAATAGAGCTTGCAAAAGAAGGAAAAAGCACTAGTGAAATAGGCATAATACTAAGAGATCAATATGCAGTACCAGATGTCAAAATAGCAACAGGTAAGAAAATTACTAAGATTTTAGAAGAACATAACTTACAGCCAGAGATACCTGAGGATCTAAGGAACTTGATAAGTAGAGCAGTTAATATAAGAAAACATCTAGATAAACATAAAAAAGATGTACATAACAAAAGAAATCTCCAACTAGTAGAGTCAAAAATAAGGAGATTAGTGAAATACTACAAGGAAGAAGGAAAATTGCCAAAAGAGTGGACATATTCTATAGAAAGTGCAAAATTAATTGCAGAATAAAGGGTTTAGCAAAACCTCTTTAATAAATTTTTGTATATTCACCTGTAAAGTTATGAAAAATGAGCTTTTTAAGCTGGCTGAATCTGCTAAAGAAAAAATAGAAAAACTTCCAAAAAAAACTGTTGTTAGAGTGGTCTCCCATTACGATGCAGATGGAATCACCTCTGCAGCTATAATATGCAAATCATTGTATAGGAAGGGATACAAATTTCATGTTACTCTCATGAAAAATCCATTCAAAAAGGGACTAGAGAGGTTAAAAAGAGAAAATGGAAAGATGGCTATTTTTTGCGACATGGGAAGTGGACAAATAGATAGAATAGCTAAGCTTGATTATGAGAACATAATTATATGTGATCATCATCAGCCAATGAAAGAGGTAGAGAAAGATAGTAGAATAATAGAAATAAATGCACACCTATGTGGTATCAATGGGAGCTTCGAAGCAAGTGGTTCAACGATTACTTTTGCAGTGGCAAGAAATCTCGATGAAAAAAATCTTGACCTGCTTCCTCTAGCTATAACTGGTGCAATAGGGGATAAACAACACCTGGGTGGGTTCAAAGGATACAATAAAGAGCTGTTTGAATTAGGCTTGAAGACTAATTTTATAGAAGAAAAAAGAGAATGGTTTAGCTCTCGAAACAAAATAAACGAAGATCTGTATTACTCAATAGAACCATATTACAGAGGCTTATCTGGAAGAAAAGATGAAATAGGAAAATACCTAAAAAAGCTGGGTATCAGTGATTGTATTTTTGATAAGCTGGATGATAAAAAAAGGATTGTGTTAAAATCTTCTTTGATTCTCCAATTGATTAAAAATGAGTGCGATCCCAAAGTAATAGATAACATATTGGCACCAAAATACTTCTCTCAATCTCTTGGTTACAATCTAGATGATTTTGCTGAACTTCTAGATGCTTGTGGAAAAAGTGGCGAAAAAGGTATAGGCTTGCTTATTGCATTGGGTAACAAAAATTTGATTGAAAAAGCAGAAGGTATAAGGAAAAAATTCAAACAAAGGATATTAGATGGCTTAATCAAATTGGAAAAATCTGAAAATATTTTCGAATTAGATGCATTACAATATTTCTTCGCAGATGATCCCTCTCTAGGCGGAATTATTGGAGGGATTGCAATAAATTATTTTCTAAGAAATGATAAGCCTATCTTGTCACTAACTGAGATGGATGATGAGTTGCATATTTCTGCAAGAGGAAATCACTTACTTGTAGAAAAGGGTCTTGATCTAGGTTTAGCTATGAAGGAAGGAGCTAGGATAGTAGGAGGGATTGGCGGCGGGCACAATATAGCTGCTGGTGCTACTATACCCAAAAAGGAAAAAAACTTGTTTTTACAAAAAGTTGATGAAATAGTAAAGGAGCAATTGATATGAAAATCAATTGTAAGCTTACTCTGGAATTTGACAATAAGAAAATCGCAGAAACTATTTACTCATCTATAAAAATAGATGACCTAGGTTATGTAGAATCTCTATTAGATAAAAATAAGATCATTGCAAATATTAGTAGCAACTCCATTGGCTCCATTTTGCATACCTTAGATGACTATTTAGCATGCATAAGCGTGGCAGAAAAAATTGCACAAAGCAATAAATAATTAAAACAGGTTTTCTTTAAAAAATAAAAGGGAGAAAACAATATGAAGTTTGATCTCAGGGCTGATTTGAGGTTAAGCAATGATGCAACATCAGCAATTAAAACAATAGATGAATTTTTCAAAAATGCAAATGAAACTTTTTTAAACCATGGTGAGGGAAAAAGTGCTATAGTAAAGGAATGGATTTTAAATAAAGATTTACTTTCGCTCCATATTATATCTGAGAAATATTTTAGAGCACATGATGCTCTGCTTCAAATAAAAAATAAGCTGAGCGAGGAAATTGGTAAAAAACACAAGATTGGTGTAAGAGCTACTAGTGTAAGAGAATATGAAATAGAATTTGAGCTTGAGAAGAGACCACTTAGAGAAATAAACATACCATTTGCTGAGCTTAAAATCAAGGGGTTAAAGGCGATATTAAAGTTAGAAGATACTTCGGAGGAATTTCTTAGAAAAAACTATGTCGATAGAATGATAAGACTTGTGAAAGAAAAAATTTTAAACCAGTATTATGAGGGTAAAAAAGAATTTTGGCATCTCATATGGCAATCAGAAAAAAAAGAGCCTATATGGAATAAGAACCCTACTGAGGAAATGATCAAACTCGGTTGGGTTAAACAAGGACCCACTAAGGGAAAATGGTTTTATGGCCCCCAGCTAACAGCCATATTAAGAACCATGGAAAGGATAGCTGTTGAGGAAATACTAGAACCTCTTGGTTTTCAAGAGATCATGGAATCTCACATTGTCCCTTTTGAAATATGGTTAAAAACAGGGCATCTAGAGGGCATGCCTGCTGAGATATACTATGTTGCTGAGCCCGCTAGTAGAGATATTGAAAAATGGAGTAAGTTCATAGATTTAGTGAAGATAACCAAAGAGGTACCATATGAGGAGTTAAAAAAGAACTTAAGCCTTCCAAACGCTGGCATCTGCTATGCTCAATGTCCTGTAATATACTGGTTTTTCAAAGGCAAGACAATAGCAGAAGAATCTTTGCCGTTACTTGTATATGATAAGACAGCAATCTCATGCCGGTACGAATCAGGTGGCAGACATGGAATAGAAAGAGTTGATGAATTTCACAGAATAGAACCTGTTTATATTGGGACTAAAAAACAACTTTTGGATTTAAGAGAAAAACTGTTAGAACGATATAAATATGTTTTCAATGAGATATTTGATCTAGAGTGGCGCATGGCCTGGGTCACACCATGGTATCTACAACAAGCTGGGAAGATAGGGATGGAAGAAAATGAAATGGGTACAATAGATTTTGAAGCATACATGCCATATCGTGGTGATAGAGAAAATTCAAAATGGCTCGAATTTCAAAATCTGAGTATCCTTGGTGACAAATATACAAGGGCATTTAATATAAAAACACAAAAAGAAGAGCTATGGAGTGGTTGTACAGGTATAGGTTTAGAAAGATGGACTATTGCATTTTTAGCTCAAAAAGGCCTTGATCCAAAAAAATGGCCTGATAGATTTAGAGAATATCTGAGTGAGCTGCCAGAGGAGATAAAATTCCTATAAAAAAACATTTAAACCAATATCTGGTTTACTGGGGCGAAATATTATATGGCAAAAAAGAAGAGGATAAAAGAAGAGGAAGAGGATATCGAATTCAAATTACCAAAATTTGACGAAGAAAAATTTATTAGGAGAGAGAAGAGAAATATTAAAACTACGTTTATATCCTTTTTATTTGGTTTAATAATTGCTTTAATATCATATTTCCTATGGGCAAATCTCAGTGAAAATCTAAAATGGCCTCTGGTTTTACTATTCGCGCTTTTTTCAGCATCATGGCTTAAATACATATTTGTTAAACTCAAAATAGATCTAACTGATTTTGGAAATAAAGGCTGGGCTGGATCAATAGCTGTCTACTTTTTCACATGGCTCCTCCTATTAACTGTCCTTTGTAACCCACCATTCTATGATGCAGCTCCGCCACATATAGAAGCAGTTGCACTGCCACAAATACAAGAACCTGGTGGAACTGTAAAAATAGTTGCAAAAATAATAGATAATGTTGGTATAAAAAGTATAAACTTATCAATTACTGATCTCCAAAATGGAAATACCTTTTATCCTAATATCTCAATCAATGAAAGTAATAATATAATGTCATATATCTTTTCTAATCCAAACAACAAAACAGGTGAGTTTAAATATACTATTTTTGCAAGAGATGTGAACGATCTTGTAACCGTTAAAAATGGCACATTTAAATATGACAACTATGCAGTCGTTCTAACTATACCTGAAAACGGTAGCATAATCTACTCTTACACCCCAATAGAATTCAGAGTTGATAAAGATGTAAGTGAAGAGAATTTCAGAGTATATTATAGAGTTAATGATGGACCGGAAATAAATGTAAGTAGGATAGATAAAAATGATAAATCAACCTATAGGAGTTCTGCAGAGTATAAGGGCTGGCTAAGAAATGAAAATGTGACATTAAAAGCATATGTCGAGGTTATACATTATTTTACTAACCTAGATCAAAAATTCAACAATACAATAAAAGACACTACTACCTACCATTTTAAAACAGCAGATGACCCAAATATTGGGACTAAAGATAGACTGATACCAAAGGATCCCTACAAAAGTAAACAGCCTAAAAACACCCTAAACTATTATCTACCATACTATAAACCTACGCAGACCCCTGGTTTTGAGCTAATAACATTACTGGTTGCATTTTTAACAGTAATCCTGCTTTTCAAAAACAAAAAGAAAAAATAAAGGTTAAATCACTATTTACTTTAAACACATGAAAGAGCTAGAACAATTTTGCAGAGAACTTAAAAAAAATTTCAAACCAAGAGATAAAGGAAATCATGTTAAAACTTGGTCTGAAAAAGACTATCTAGAGGGCATTGGGGTTGTAGATGCTTTTGTAATTATACTAAGAACTCGAGGGTGTTCTTGGGCTATTAAAACTGGTTGCAGCATGTGCGGGTATTTCAACGATAGCGCCTGGAGAAAACTATCAGCTAATGATATTCTATCCCAGTTTAATCTGGCTATGAAAAATTACAATGGTGAGCAAATCGTTAAAATTTTTACCTCAGGAAGCTTTCTCGATGAGAAGGAAGTGCCAAAGATTACCTTA